>Ga0307415_100000559_pt1 | contig 16315 bp, 19 predicted proteins | sample DK1Cmetagenome_FD_204524 | JGI IMG/M metagenome (GOLD analysis project Ga0307415, IMG submission 204524) | Maize rhizosphere microbial communities from greenhouse at UC Davis, California, United States - DK15-C-2 | ecosystem: Host-associated > Plants > Roots > Rhizosphere > Soil | place: USA...
ATCCCGGCGGGGTCAGGCGGCGGCGCGGGCGGCGTCGAGCGCCGGTCGCATCGCCGGCGCCAGCCGCCGGCGCAGCCGCCAGACGGCTCCGCTGAACGCCAGGTTCGCGACCGTGGCGAACCCCTCCTCGTCCTCGCGCAGGGCGAGCAGCAGGTGGGCGGTGCGATCGGCCGAGGGCAGCTCGCCGTCGATCCGCCTCGCTTCGCTCGTCACCGGCTTCGCCTGGACGCACCAGCAGTCGACGCGCCGGCCGCCCGGGCGAACCAGCAGCGCGCCGGCCTCGCCGACGAGCCAGACGCCGAGCCGCCCGCGCTCCAGGGCGAGCCCGGTGCGCGCGTGCAGGTCGCGCGCCTCGTGCCCGAGCAGGTCGCCGAGCAGCCCGAGCGCGGTGCACTCGGACGCGTCGCCCGCCCGCGGCCGCGGGCGCACGACGCCGGCGCCGCGGTTGGCGTACAGCGCCGGTATTCCCCAGGCGTGCACGACCGCGATCGCCGCGACCGGAAACGACAGCGGCTCGAGCGCCATTAGCAGCACCGCGGTGGCGAGGAACGGGATCGTGTGCGCGAGCGTGGTCAGCGTCCAGCCGTGCCCGCGGCGCCGCAGCCGCGCGGCGTCGAGCCGTGGGCGCCAGTAGACGGCCGCCGTCTCCGGCAGTGCCGTCATCAGCCCCCGGCGATCGGCCGCCGCAGGATCACGAGCTCGGCGTCCTCGGGCAGCTCGCGCACCTGCTCGGCGTGCCCCTCCCCCGTGCTGACGACGGCGTAGTAGCCGGCGTCGAGCTGCTCGCGGAACGCGGTGACGGCGGCGTCGACGGCGGCCGCGTCGCCCGCCGTCCACTCCGCGAGCGTCGTGTGCCCGGTCTGGTCCATGCGGATGAGTCGTGCCATCGTGCGCTCCCTTCGGCGGTCGCACCTGATCGTACGCCGATCGCGCCGCGCGGACACTAGCCATCCGGCGACCACGGCCGCCGGCGCGGCCACCACGCCGGGACCGCGCGCCGGTAGGAGTCGTACTCGGCGCCGAACTGGCGCGCGAGGGTCGGCTCCTCGTAGAGGTGGACGAAGGCGGCGACGGCGACGCCGAACGCGAGCGCGTACAGCAGCAGGCCGGGCCGGCCGAGGATCAGCGCCTGCCCGACGATCGCCGCCCCAACGGCGAGGTACATCGGATTGCGGACATAGCGGTAGAGCCCGCCGACGACCAGCCGCTGCGTGGGCGCGACGGGCGCGGGAGTGCCGATCCCCTCCGCGACGAACCGCACGAACGCCTGCAGCAGCGCCGCGACGCCGGCGACGACGAGCGCGAATCCGGCAAGCCGGACCGGCAGCGGGACCGCCCGCTCGGCGCGCCAGCCGGTGAGCAGCCACGGCAGCAGCCCGGCGACGACGCCCGGTGCGACGGCGAGGAAGACAAGGCTGCCGAGAGCGGCCCTCAGGCGTCCCGCCGCCACGGCGCGCGCCGCTCAGCTCGGCGCCTCGGCCGCCCGGCTCAGGCCTTCGCGAGCGCGTCGGCGTCGTCAGGCGCCTTGGCGCGCTTGCCCTGCTTCGCGGCACTGCCCTCCGCCGGCCGCGCACCCGGCTTCTGCGTCGCGATCGTGGAGTCGAGCGCGGCACGCAGCCGCTCCAGCTCCTTGATCGTGCGATCGCGCTGCGCCTCGAGCTCGCGCACGACCCCGTCGATCTTCTCCCGCCGGCGCTCGCCTTCCTCGACGATCTGCTTCGCCCTGGCGCCGGCCGCCTCGACCGTGCGGCGGGCGTCTTCGTCCGCCTTCGCGCGCACCTTCTGCGCATGCTCGTCCGCGGCTTGCCGCTTCCCGAGCGCCGCCGCCTCGGCCTCCGCGCGCAGCTCCCCGCACTCGTCCTGCGTCCGACGGCGCAGCTGCGCCGCCTCCTGCTCGGTCGTCAGCAGGATCCGCGACGTCGACTTGCCCACGAACTCGAGCTTGCGCTTGATGGCCAGCTCGCCGAGGTCCTTCGGCGCGTCGGTCTCGAGCCAGTCCACCAACGACGCCAGCAGCCTGTCGACCTCGTGGCGCTCGTAGCCGCGGCGCGCGACCGTGAAGCCCGGCTCACGGAGGCGCTCGATGTCGTTCCAGTCCATTCCGCTCGTCCTTCCGGTCGTTCCGGCGAGCACAGACTAGCCCAGCCGGTGCCCGCGCCGCCGGGCGGCTCAGAGCCCGAGCTGCTCGCGGATCAGGCGGCCGACCTCGCCGCCGTCGGCGCGGCCCTTCGTCTCGCGCATGACGAAGCCGACGATCGGGCCCATCGCCTTGTCGTTGCCGCCGCGGACCTTCTCGGCCGCCCCCGCGTTGGCGGCGATCGCGGCCGCGACGATGCCGGCGAGCTCGTCGCCGCCGTCGATCGAGCCGAGCCCCTCGCGCTCGACGATCGCGCCGGGCTCGCCGCCATCGGCGACCAGCCGGTCGAGCACCCGGCGCGCCGCTCCGGCGTTGACCCGCTTGGAGCCGACGAGCGCGACGAGCTGCGCCAGCGCCCGCGGGCTGACGCGCGATGCCGCGGGATCGGACTCGGCGCCGATCCGGGCGCGCAGCTGCTCGACCCAGTTGGCGGCGGCACGACCGTCCGCAAGGTCGCCCGCGACCGCCTCGAAGTAGTCGCCCCAGCGCGGCTCGTACGCGAGCAGCCGCGCCGCGTCCACGCTGAGGCCCCAGTCGCGCTCGTAGCGCGCCGCGCGCTCGGCCGGCAGCTCGGGGAGCGCGGCCCGCGCCGCCGCGAGCATCGCGTCGGTCGGCGCCAGCGGCACGAGGTCGGGCTCGGGGAAGTAGCGGTAGTCGTGCGCCTCCTCCTTCGAGCGCAGCGAGCTGAGCCGGCCGCTCGAGGGGTCGAAGTGGAGCGTCTCCTGCACGACCGGCTCGCCGGCCTCCAGCAGCGCGACCTGGCGCTCGATCTCGGCCTTGATGCCGCGCTCGAGGAAGCGGAACGAGTTCATGTTCTTCAGCTCGGTCTTGGTGCCGAGCTCGCTGCTGCCGGCGGGCCGGACCGAGACGTTGGCGTCGCAGCGCAGCGACCCCTCCTCCATGTTGACGTCGCTGACGCCGAGCTGGCGCAGCGTCACGCGCAGCAGGTTGAGCCACTCGCGCGCCTGCTCGGCGGAGTGGATGTCGGGCTCGGTGACGATCTCGCACAGCGGCGTTCCGCCGCGGTTGTAGTCGACGATCGACGCGTCGGACCCGTGGATCCGGCCCGACTCGCCGATGTGCACGAGCTTCGCCGCGTCCTCCTCGAGGTGGATCCGGTGCAGTCGGACGTCGCCCAGCCGGCCGCCCGAGCAGAGCGGGATGTCGTACTGGGAGATCTGGTAGTTCTTCGCCTGGTCGGGATAGAAGTAGTTCTTGCGGTGGAAGATCGACCGCGGCGCGATCTCGCAGCCGAGCGCCAGCCCCATCATCAGCCCGTAGTGGACGGCCTGCGCGTTGACGACCGGCAGCGTCCCGGGCAGGCCGAGGCAGACCGGGCAGGTGCGCGTGTTCGGCGGCTTGCCGAAGCTCAGTTCGCAGCCGCAGAACATCTTCGTGCGGGTGTCGAGCTGGACGTGGATCTCCAGCCCGATGACCGGCTCCCACGCGGTCATGCGGCTCGCCTCCAGGGCGCGGCGTCGAACCCGATCGCCCCCTCGACGGCGTAGGCGGCGTCGAGCAGCGCGTTCTCGCTGAACGCCGGGCCGGCGAGCTGGAAGCCGACCGGCAGCCCCTCGCTCAGCCCGCTCGGGATCGAGATCCCCGGGATGCCGGCGAGCGACATCGGCACCGTGCAGAAGTCGTTCAGGTACATCGCGAGCGGGTCGGCGGTCTTGGCGCCGAGCTCGAACGCAACCGACGGCGCGGTCGGGGTGGCGATGAAGTCGAACCGCTCCCACGCCGCCTTGAAGTCCTCGCTGATGCGCGTGCGGACCTTCTGCGCGCGGCCGTAGTAGGCGTCGTAGTAGCCCGACGACAGCGCGTACGTGCCGAGCATGATCCGGCGCTTGACCTCGGCGCCGAAGCCGTGCTCGCGCGTCTCGGTGTACATGTGCAGCAGGTCGCGCGCGCCGTCGGCGCGGAAGCCGTAGCGCACGCCGTCGTAGCGGGCGAGGTTGGACGACGCCTCGGCCGGCGCGATCAGGTAGTAGGCGCTCAGCGCGTGCGGCGCGTGCGGGAGCCGGCACGGCTCGACGGTCGCGCCGAGCTCGCGCGCCACGTCGAGCGTCGCGTCGAAGGAGGCCAGCACTCCGGGCTCGATGCCCTCGCCGGTCAGCTCCTCGGGCACGCCGAGCCGCACGCCGCGCAGGTCGCTGCGGCTGGGCAGCCGCACCGGCTCGGGCAGGCCGACCGACGTCGAGTCGCACGGGTCCTTCCCGACCATCGCGCCGAGCAGCAGCGCGGCGTCCGTGACGTCGCGCGTCAACGGGCCGGCCTGGTCGAGCGAGGAGGCGAACGCGATCATCCCGTAGCGGCTGATCGCGCCGTAAGTCGGCTTGAGCCCGACGATGCCGCACAGCGCGGCGGGTTGGCGGATCGAGCCGCCGGTGTCGGTGCCGATCGCCCACGGCGCGCTGCCCGCCGCCACGGCGGCGGCCGAGCCGCCGGAGGAGCCGCCGGGCACGCGCGCGCGGTCCCACGGGTTCAGCGTAGGGCCATAGGCGGAGTTCTCGGTCGACGAGCCCATCGCGAACTCGTCCTGGTTCGTCTTCGCGAGCAGCGGCGCCCCGGCGGCGTTCAGCCGCTCGACGCTCGTGGCGTCGTAGGGCGGCCGGTAGCCCGCGAGGATCCTCGATCCCGCCTGGCTCGGCACCCCCTTCGTGCAGAACAGATCCTTGACGGCGACCGGAACGCCGGCCAGCGGGGCGTCGCGCTCGATCGCCGGCGGCTCTCCGTCCGGCGCGACCCAGACGAACGCGTTGCAGTCGTCCCCGGCGGCGCGCGTGCGGAAGCCGTGCCAGAGCTCGGCCGGGTCGAGCTCGCCCGCGCGGACGCCCGCGGCCGCCGCGGCCGCCGACAAGGAGAGCGCTTCGCTCACGCCGGCGCGGGGCCGGGGCTCGGGACGCGGAAGCCGCCCAAGTCCGCCTCGGGCGCGCTCTCCAGCGCGACCTCGGCCGGCAGCGACGGGCGCGGCTCGTCGGCGCGCAGCGCGTTCTCGACGGCGATCACGTGCGAGGTGGGCTCGACGTCGGCGAGATCGCCGAGCTCACCGATCTTCTCGATGTGGTCCAGCACCTTCGAGAGCTCCTCGCTCATCCGCCGCTGCTCCTCCTCGGTCAGCTCGAGGCGGGCCAGGCGGGCGACGTGGAGCACTTGCTCGCGGCTCAGCATGGGCTGGGGAGTCTAGGTGGGAGCCGCCGAGCGCGACGCGCGGCAACTCTCCGGTGCCTTCCCCCTCGTTCAGCTCTCCGTTCTGCTCGGCGGCTTGCAGCTGCGGCGCCACCTTCTCAGCCGCCGAGAGCAGCGGCCTGATGAGGTCGATCGGCAGCGGGAAGATGATCGTCGAGTTCTGCTCGCCGCCGATCTCCGACAGCGTCTGCAGGTAGCGCAGCTGGATCGCGGCCGGGTTGCTGCTCAGCACGCCAGCCGCCTCCGACAGCTTCGCCGCCGCCTGGTGCTCGCCCTCGGCGTGGATGACCTTGGCGCGGCGCTCGCGCTCGGCCTCCGCCTGGCGCGCCATCGCCCGCTGCATGGTCGACGGGATGCCGACGTCCTTGATCTCGACGGTCGTGACCTTGATCCCCCACGGCTCGGTCTGCTCGTCGATGATCTGCTGGAGGTCCTCGTTCAGCCGCTCGCGCTGCGAGAGCAGCGTGTCGAGCTCGGCCTTGCCGAGCACCGAGCGCAGCGTCGTCTGCGCGATCTGGGAGGTCGCCTTGACCGCGTCCTCGATCTCGACGACCGACGCGTTCGGGTTCACGACGCGGAAGTAGGCGACGGCGTCGACGTGCGCCGGCACGTTGTCGCGCGTGATCAGGTTCTGCGGCGGGATGTTGAGCGTCACGGTGCGCAGCGAGACCCGCACCATGCGATCGAGCCCCGGGACGAGCAACACGAGCCCGGGCCCCCTCTGCCCGAGCAGGCGCCCGAGCCGGAACACCACCGCGCGCTCGTATTCGCGCAGTACGCGGACCGACGCAGCGGCGAGCGCCACGAGCAGCCCGACCAGCACAACCACGGCCATCAGCACGGCGGTCACGGCGCCACCTCCCATTCCTCCGCTCGCCGGACGGTGAGCGTGAGCCCGTCGACGCGCTCGACGACGATCGGGTCGCCGCGCTGCAGCGCGGCATCCTCGTCCAGGCTCCATACGCGCGCCCGCCAGAGCGCGCCGTCCAGGAACACCTGCCCGAGCGGCGCCGGCGTCGCCCGCACCTCGCCGACGCGCCCGATCAGCCCCTCGGTCCCGCTGCGCACGCGGCGCCGCGACGCGAGCAGCGCCTTGCGCGCCGCGATCAAGGCGAACACGGCGGCGAGCACGCCCGCGACGAGCCCCGCGGCGAGGGCCACCGCAGTGCCGATGCCCGCACCGGCGACGACCAGCGCGATCCCGGCGGCGATCGCCACGGCGGCCGACCCGCCGAGCGCTCCGTGCGAGGGCACGTGCGCTTCCGCCGCCGCGAGCGCGGCGCCGAGGAGCATCAGGACGATGCCGAACGTGGACACGGTCGTTCCTTCCTACACGTAAGTGAACCGCCGACGGGCGGCCGGTGCAAGCGCCGGTCAGGGAGCTGGCGCCGGCAGGTCCTCCACCGGCGGCACGATCGCGCCTGGAATCGCCTCCGCGCGCATCGATCCCCAGCCGCCCGCGGCCGTGACGGCGGCGGCGGCGAGCCCGAGCCAGGCGCCGGGATCGACGTCGACGGCGTCGTTCGGGCCGGGCTGGTTGACGATCCGGTAGAGGATCAGCAGCGCCGCGATCGCCCCTCCCACGGTCGTGAGCACGCTGAACGCGACCGGCAGCGATGGGCTCGTGCGGGTCGCCTGCAGCGCGACGAGCGCCAGCGGCACGATCGCGAGCAGCGCGAGCACCACGTCGAGCACGGAGAGCGCCTCCCACGCGCTCGCGCCGGAGTACCAGCCGGTGAACATGACGGCGAGCAGCGCGACGCCGCCCGCGCCCGCGATCCACTCGCCTGCGCGCAGGCGGCGCATCACGCCGGCGCCGCCGCGCTCGCGCGCGCCGCCGCCAGCGTGTTGCGCAGCAGCATCGCGATCGTCATCGGCCCGACGCCGCGCGGCACCGGCGTGATGCGCGCCGCGCGCTCCGCGGCGGCCTCGAAGTCGACGTCGCCTACGAGCCCGTCGTCGGTCCGATTGATGCCGACGTCGATCACCGTCGCGCCGGGCTTGATCCAGTCGCCCTGGACCATCCGCGCGCGGCCGACCGCCGCGACGAGCACGTCGGCGCGCCGGCAGACGGCGGGCAGGTCGCGGGTGCGCGAGTGGCACATCGTGACCGTCGCGTTGCGCGCCAGCAGCATCTGCGCGACCGGCTTGCCGACGAGATCGGACCGGCCGACGACGACGGCCTCGGCGCCCTCGAGCTCGACGCCGTAGCGGTCGAGCAGCTCGATGCAGCCCGCCGGCGTGCACGGCCGCAGCCCCGGGCGGCCCTTCGCGAGCAGCCCGGCCGAAACCGGCGTGAGGCCGTCGACGTCCTTCGCCGGGTCGATCAGCCACGTCAGCCCGCCGCCGTCGATGTGATCCGGCGTCGGCAGCTGGAGCAGGATGCCCGACACGCGCGGGTCGCCGTTGAGCTCGCCGAGCAACGCCTCCACGTCGGCCTGCGGCGTGTCGGCGGGGAGCCGGTGGTCGAAGCCCTGCATCCCGACCTCGTGCGTCGCCTTCTGCTTGCCGCCGACGTAGACGGCCGAGGCGGGGTCGTCGCCGACCAACACGGTCGCCAGCCCGGGCGGCTCGTTGCCCGCGGCCACCCACGCGGCGACGTCGGCCGCCACCTCGCGGCGCACCTCCTCCGCGATCGCCTTGCCGTCGATGATCTCAGCGCTCATCGCGGCCGCAATCTAGCCGCTCGTCGCGCCGACCGGCGTCAAGCGGCGCGATCGTGCGAGCAGGGCGACGGTGAGGCAGCAAACGGCGCTCAACAGGACGTAGGGAACGGTGTCGGACGTCGCGTCGGCCAGCCGCGCGCCGGCCGCCGCGCCCGCGGTCTGCCCGATCGACCAGCCGAGGTTGCTGAGCGCGAACGCGAAGCCCTGGGCGATCCCGAGCGCCTCGGCGCCGTCGGACAGCAGCGCCATCGACGGCGCCCAGAGCATCCCGACCGACGGCGCGACGAGGACGACGAGCGCGATCAGCTGCCACGACGCGTTCGGCCACGGGAACAGCAGCAGCAGCACGGTGCCGAGTGCCAGCCCGATCAGGCACGGGAACAGCCGCCCGCGCCGGTCCGACACGCGCCCGACGACCGGGCTGACGGCGGACTCCAGCAGCGCGGCGGCGAGCCAGGTGGCGCCGATCGTCGCCGCTCCGGAGCCGAGCTCGTCGAGCCGCAGCGGCGCCAGCACGCCGATCGTGCCGAACAGCAGGCCGGGAACCGCGATCAGCCAGATCCCGCCGGCGACGCGGCCGTCGCGCAGCGCGGCGAGCAGCTCGCGCGGCGCCGACGTTCCCTCGGGAGCGGCGGGGGGCGTGCTCAGCGCCCACGCAGCGAGCAGGACGCCGACGAGCGCGATGCCGCAGAACGCCGGCGTCACGCCGGCGGTGTCGGCGACCGTGCCGAGCACCGGTCCGGCGAGCGCGCCGGCGATCGCCGCCGCCATCGTCGTGCCGATCATCTCCCCGCGCCGGTCGCGCGGCGCCGCGCCGGCGACCCACGCCAGCGCGCCGGCCCACGAGGCGGCGCCGCCGATGCCCTGGATGAAGCGGGCCGCGTCGAGCACGCCGACCGAGTCCGCGAACGCGAACGCGAGGCTCGCGACGACCATCAGCGCGAGCCCGAGCAGCACGGTCGCGCGCACTCCCGCCCGGGCCGCGAGGTAGCCGCCCGGGATCGCGCCCGCGAACGTGCCCGCGGGATACGCGGCGGCCAGCAACCCGGCGGCCGACTTCGAGAGGCCGAACTCGCTCTCGAAGTGCGGCAGCAGCGGCGTCATCGCGGCGAAGAAGGTGGTGTCGACGAAGACGATCGCGCAGGCGAGGACGAGCAGGCGGCGCACCCGCTGGATGCTACGGGCGGGGGGCGGCGTACCGGCGGCGGCGGCGGGAGCGCCGGCGACGGCGCACGACGGCGCGGCGGCGGAGCGTGAGGCCCAGCGCAGTCGCCGCCAGCAGCCCGAGGGCGACGATCCACCAGCGCGTCGAGCCATGATCGGCGAACGCTTCGAGCGGCGCCGGCCCGCGTGCGCCGCGCCGGGCGGCGACCGTGAAGCTGACCCTCCCGTCCGCGCGCACCGGCACGCGGATCCGGGCGGCGACCATGCGGACGTCGCAGCAGGAGGAGAAGCCGTCATCCAGCCGGACCGATGCGGGCGGCGGGGCGGCGATCACGCTTGCGTCGCGATCGGACACCGCAGGGCCCCGGGCCGAGCCGCGCCGGCCCCGCCGCGCGTCGGCCGCCGGCAGGTACGCGCTGTAGGTGACGACGTCGCCGGCGCGCACCGGGAGCGCGATCCGCACGCCGCGTGCCGTCGGCGTGAACGTGAACGTGGCCGGCTCTCCCCCGAGGCGGCCGGCGACCTCGACGCGGCCTCGGTGCCGGACGGCGATCCGCCCGCCGCGCGGCACCAGCCGCTTCCCGGCGCGCTCGACCACCGGCCCGGCGGTCTCGGCGTCGTCGAAGCGCAGCGGCCGCGGGCGCAGGATGTCGACCCAGCCGCCCGACGGAGCGAGCCATTTCGCGGCCACGAGGCCGAAGTCGTTGCGCACGTCGCGCGGGCGGTCCCGGCCGTGGACCGCGAACCAGACGTCGCCGCGGCGCACCGCGGCGAACTTGTTCTGGGCGCGGTCGACGAACGCGCCGTCCGCGTCGGCGGGCAGCGCGGCGGGGTCGCCCTCGTCGTCCGGCGACGCGTCGGCGGCCAGGCCGAGCAGGAACAGTGCGAGCCCGTTGAACGTCATCGGGTCGCCGTCGACGCCGTCGGGCACGAACGCGCGGGGCCCGCTGCGCGGCACGATCGGCAGCCCGCGCGCGGTCAGCGGGTAGCGCGCGCGGATGCGGGCGAGCGCCCGATCCGACGCCGCCCGGTAGCGGTCGCGGGCGCCGTCGTGGGCGTCGCCGGCGCCGATCGCGATCTCGGCGGCCGCGACCGTCGCCGCGAGCGACCACAGGCTCTGCTGGCGCTTGCCGATGTAGGCGACGGCGCCATCCGGCGCCATCAGGGCAGCGAGGGCGCCCGTCGTGCGGCGCAGCGCCGCGCGCGCGGCGTCGGGGGCGGCGTCGCCGAGCAGCTGCACGGAGCGGGCCAGCATCGCGGTCGAGAGCGCGTGGTAGGCGAGCGGGAAGTTGCCGGTGTCGGACAGCAGCGCGAGGTCGTGCTCGCTCTCCCGCTTGCCGCGCCAGCTCGCGTCGCCGCGGGCGAACGCCGGCTCGGCGACGCCGACCTCCGTCAGCGCCGCGCGCCGCAGCGCCACCGGGTCGGCGAGCCGCGCGCCCGGCTGCTTCGATGTCAGGCCGGTCGCGAGCAGCTCCAGCGCGGCGGCCGCACCGACGGCCTCGTGGTTGTGGAAGCAGTCCGTCGCGACGATGCAGTCGTAGACCTCGTTGTCGATGTTCGGCGCGCGCGTCTCGCGCAGGTAGTTCTCCCAGCGCGGCCGCGCCGCCTCGAAGGCGGCGTCGTCGTCCAGCTGTGCGCGGGCGAAGTTGTACGCCGAGGCGATCGCCAGCACGTCGAAGACGCCGCGGACGGCCGGCGGCTCGCCGAGCGTCGTGCCGATCCCGCGCACGCCGGACGCGACCAGTCGCCCGTCGCCGCGCCGCTCGCCCGCGCGCAGCAGCGCGTAGCCGATCATCGCGTTGCCGTATCCCTCGACGGGCGCACCGGTGCGCGGGTCGAGGAAGAAGCCGTGCGGGTCCTGGCGTCCCGCCCAGACGGTTGCGGCGCGGTCGGCGAGATCGGCGATCTCGGCGCGGGTCGCCGCGTGCGCCGGTGCGGGGCCGAGCGCTGCGGCGAGCAGGAGCGCCACGGCGAGCGCGAGCGCGAGGCGCGTCATCGCAGCCCGCCCAGCACCCGCTCGACCGCGGCCGCGAAGCCGGCCGGATCCTCGACCTGCGGGACGTGACCGGTCCGCGGCAGCGTCTCGACGACGGCGTCCGGGCGCAGCCGCCGCAGCGGTTCGAGGCCCGCGTATGGCACGACCCGGTCGGCGTCGCCCCACACCAGCCCGACCGGCACCGGCGCGGCGGCGAGGTCGTCGCGCAGGTCGGCCGCGAGCGCCTCGCGGACGCCGTCGGAGATCCGCCGCCCGCGATCCGACGCGTCCAGCATCAGCCGCGCCTCCTGGGGACGCAGCCGCCCGGGATCGGCGACGGTCGTCGCGAACATCACCCAGCGCGCCGCCGCGTGGTCGACCCAGCGGTAGCCGAGCGCGCGGCGCGCGCTGACCGCGCGCTCGGCGGCGGCGCCGAGCGCGGCCGCGATGCGCGGGGCGCGTGGCGAGAGGCCCGCCGGGGCGACGAGCACGAGCCTGCGCACGGCGGCGGGATGGCGCGCGGCGGTCGCGACCGCGAGCGCGCCGCCGAGCGAGTGGCCGAGCAGGTCGAAGCGCTCCAGGCCCAGCCCCTCGACGAGCCGGTCGGCCACGTCGGGCAGCTCGAAGCCGGGTCCGACCGGCGCCGACTCGCCGAAGCCGGGCACGTCGACGGCGATCACGCGCCGCCGCTCGGCGAGCGGACCGACGACGCGGCACCAGATCATCCGGCTGGTCGCGACGCCGTGCAGCAGGACGAGCGGCTCGCCGCTGCCGTGATCGTCGCGGCCGAGCCGCCTCACCGCTTGCGGATCGGCGCGTAGTCGGCCATCAGCTTGCGCTGCGATCCGTCCGACGCGAAGCGCACGACGACGATCCCGCCCGGCTCGACGCCCAGCACGACGCCCTCGCCGAACGCGGCGTGGACGACGTCGTCGCCCATGCGGAAGACCTGGCCGGCGCCGTCACCTCCCCCGCCGCCCGGGCTGCCGAGCGTCTCGGCGGAGGCGGCCGCCGCCGTCGCCCACGACGCCACGCGGCCCGCTCCGGCCGGCCGACCGGCGCCGACGGCGTTGCGATCCGGCTGGTCGGTCAGCTCGGCCGGGATCTCGTCGATGAAGCGCGAGCGCACGCCGAAGGACTCGGCGCCGAAGACGTTGCGCCGCCGCGCGTACGTGATGTAGAGGTCGCGCATCGCGCGCGTGATCCCGACGTAGGCGAGCCGCCGCTCCTCCTCGAGCGAGCCCTCGTCGAGCGCGCGGCTGTGCGGGAAGACGCCGTCCTCGCAGCCGATCATGAACACGATCGGGAACTCGAGCCCTTTCGCGTTGTGCAGCGTCATCAGCGTCACGAGGCCCTCGTCATCGCGCAACTGGTCGGCGTCGGACAGCAGCGCGATCTGCTGGAGGAACTCGGCCACGCCGGCGTCGTCGCCGGCGCCCGCGGTCGCGTCGTACTCGCGCGCCACGCGCACGAACTCCTCGAGGTTCTCGATCCGCCCCTGCGCCTCGATCGTGCGCTCGGCCTCGAGCGCCTCGAGGTAGCCCGTCTCGCGCAGCATCTCCTCGATCACCTCGGCGACCGGCGCGGCGCCGTCGATCCGCTCGCGCAGCCGCTCCATCGTCGACATGAAGCGCCCGAGCGCCCGCTGGGCGGCGGTGCCGAGCGCCGGCACGCTCTCCGGCGTCGACGCGGCGTCCCACGGCGTCTCGCCCATCGTGTCGGCGTGCGCGAGCACGCGCGAGAGCGACGTCTGGCCGATCCCGCGCTTGGGCGAGTTGGCGATCCGGGTGAACGCGCCGCCGTCGGATGGGTTGACGAGGAACGTGAGGTAGGCGACCGCGTCCTTGATCTCCGCACGCTCGTAGAACTTCGTGCCGCCGATCACCTGGTATGCGATCTGGGCGCGCACGAGCATGTCCTCGAGCACCCGCGACTGCGCGTTCGTGCGATAGAACACCGCGATCTCGGCGCGCGAGACGCCCTCGTCGACGAGCCGCTCGATCTCCGCCGCGACGAAGCGCGCCTCGGCGTGCTCGTCGGCGAGCTCGCGCACCTTGATCGAGTCGCCCTCGCCGATCTCGGTCCAGAGCGACTTCGCCTTGCGCCCGCGGTTGTTCGCCACGACCGCGTTCGCGGCGCTAAGGATCGTCTGCGTCGAGCGGTAGTTCTGCTCGAGACGGACGACGTGCGCGTCCGGGTAGTCGTCCTCGAAGTTCAGGATGTTGGTGATGTCTGCCCCCCTGAACTGGTAGATCGACTGGTCGTCGTCGCCCACCACGGCGAGGTTGCGGTGCTCGCTCGAGAGCAGCTGGAGCCAGCGGTACTGGGCGCGGTTCGTGTCCTGGTACTCGTCGACCAGGATCCAGCGGAACGCGTTGGTGTAGCGGTCGCGGACCTCCTGGAAGAGCTCGAGCAGGTTGACGGCGCGGAACAGCAGGTCGTCGAAGTCCATCGCGTTGGCGCGATGCAGCTCGCGCTCGTAGGCCTCGTAGACGTCGGCGACCGTCTGCTCGAAGAACGAGCCGACCAGCTGGCGGTAGTCGTCGGCCGCCCGCAGCTTGTTCTTCGCGTCGGAGATCTGGACCTGCATCGCGCGCGGCGTGAAGCGCTTCGGGTCGATCTCGAGGTCGTCGAGGCACTTCTTGATCAGCCGCCGGGAGTCGGCCGAGTCGTAGATCGTGAACTGGCGCGTGTAGCCGAGCCGGTGCGCGTCGGCGCGCAGCATCCGCGCGCACGCGGAGTGGAACGTCATCACCCACATCGCGCGCGTGGCCCGGCCGACGAGCAGCTCGACGCGCTCGCGCATCTCCTGCGCCGCCTTGTTCGTGAACGTGATCGCGAGGATCTCGTCCGGGCGCGCCTGGCCCGTGCGCAGCAGGTAGGCGATCCGGTGCGTCAGCACGCGCGTCTTGCCGGATCCCGCGCCCGCGAGGATCAGCAGCGGCCCGGCGCTCGCCGTGACCGCATCGCGCTGGGGCGGGTTGAGCCCGTCGAGCAGGGCCTTGACGCGATCCGGGGTCTCCTGGGCCGGCACGAGGGTCACGCTAGCGCGCCTCCCGGCGACGAATGTCGCCTCGTGCTGCCATGGGGAGCACGAGGTGACATTCGTCGCGCCTATGCCATCGCGGGCGCCGGCTGCGCGATCGCGAAACGCGGCAGTAGGACGTGGACCAGCGGCCCGATCGAGAGCGCGTAGAGGACGGTCCCGAGGCCGGCGCTAGCTGCGCGCCGGCTCGAAGATCAGGATCTCGACGCCGTCGCCGACCGTCTTGGACTCGGTCAGGCGCAGCGGCTTCTTGTCGCTCGTCGCGCCGAACAGTCGCTTGCCGCTGCCGAGCACGACCGGGAACACCATCAGCCGCAGCTCGTCGACGAGGTCGCGCTCGAGCAGCTCCTGCACGAGCTGGGCGCTGCCGTGCACGACGATGTCGCCGTCGTGCTTGCGGCGCAGCTCGTCGACCGCCTGCCCGAGGTCGCCCGCGAGCACGGTCGAGTTGTTCCACTCGGGCTCGCGCAGCGTCGAGGAGACGACGTACTTCGGCATGCTGTTGAACTTGTCGGCGAACTCGCCGTCGCGCTGCGGCCAGGCGTCGGCGAAGCCCTGGTAGGTCACGCGGCCGAGCAGCAGCGCGTCCGCGTTCAGCGCCTCGTCGAGCTTGAACTTGTCGCCCTCGTCGCCGCGCGAGAACTCGAAGCTCCATCCGCCGTACTTGAAATCCTCGGCTCCGCCGGGGTCCTCGACGACGCCGTCGAGGGAGATGAACTCGGTCACGACGATCCTGCCCATGCCGGGCCTCCTGGGAATCGGTTTCGGTTGCGGCTAGTATTCAAGCAGATCCTTGATCAAGGGAAAGGCTGAATAATGGCCGCCGATCAGCTCAGCACGACGTTCGCCGCGCTCGCGGACCCGACCCGCCGCGCGATCCTCGCGCGGCTGCAGGATGGCGAGGCGACCGTCGGCGAGCTCGCCAAGCCGTTCCCGATCACCGTCCAGGCGGTCTCGCAGCACCTCCGGGTGCTCGAGCACGCCGGCCTGATCGAGCGTGGCCGCACGGCGCAGCTGCGCCCGTCGCGGCTGCGCGGAGCGCCGCTGAAGGATGCCGCCGAGTGGCTCGAGCGCTACCGCCGGTTCTGGGACGTAGGCTTCGATCGCATGGAGCAGCGGCTGGAGTCGGGCGAACGTGACTGAGCCCGGGATCAGGGTCACGCGCGTCTTCGAGGCGCCGCGCGAGCGCGTCTGGAGCGAGTGGACGCGACCCGACGCGTTCGCCGACTGGTTCGGCGGCCAGGAGTCCGAGGTGCCGCTCGACAGCGTTTCGATGGACGTGCGGCCGGGTGGAACGTGGCGCGCGACGATGTTCAGCGGCCCGGGCCGGCGCGAGATCCGCTGGAGCGGCGAGTACCGCGAGGTCGACGAGCCCGAGCGGCTCGTCTTCACGGTGTCCGACCGGCCCGAGGAGGACGCCTACGAGCTCGTCTCCGTGATCCTCTCCGACCTCGGCGACGGGCGGACCGAGATGCTGTTCGAGCAGAGCGGCCGCATGCGGCCCGAGGAGTACGAGCGCGCGAAGCAGGGCTGGGGCGGGTTCTTCGACCGGATCGGGGAGCGCCTGGCCTAAGCCGGCGTGTGCTCGAACGGCAGCTCCATCGCCGACACCTTCTCGGGCTCGACGAGCAGCGCGATGCCGGAGCGGAACGGGAACGGCTTGCCCGTGTAGCGCATCGACATGCGGTCCATGATCTCGAGCGCGGCGTCGCCGGTCACGGTCTCGACCACGCGCCCGCGGACCTGCGCCATCCGGTACGGCTGCTCGTGGTCGACGATCGAGATCGCCACACGGGGATCCGCGGCGAGATTGCGCGCCTTGCGTGACTGCGGCTGGGTGAAGAACGCGATCCGGCCGTCCTCGAGCGTGACCCAGACGGGAACGCTGTGGGGCGCCCCGCTCGGGAGGACGGTCGCGACGTGGGCGAAGTTCGCGCGCTCGAACAGCGCGCGGACGTTCTCGGGTAGCTCGGCCATGGAGCGGGATCGTCGCATGGCAGGATGGCGCCGGTCATGGCGCTCCCGGACGAGATCCGCGCAGCCTGCGCGCGCGTGGCGGGCGCCGCGCGGCACGTGCGGATCGTCGAGGCCGCGATCGCCGGCTATGCCCGGACGCTGCCGGATGAGTCCCCGCTCGC
>Ga0307415_100000560_pt1 | contig 16307 bp, 11 predicted proteins | sample DK1Cmetagenome_FD_204524 | JGI IMG/M metagenome (GOLD analysis project Ga0307415, IMG submission 204524) | Maize rhizosphere microbial communities from greenhouse at UC Davis, California, United States - DK15-C-2 | ecosystem: Host-associated > Plants > Roots > Rhizosphere > Soil | place: USA...
TTGATTTGTCAATCATCTCAAACAATCCGACATTCTTTACCTTCTTTAAGGGCGATGCCGCGATAGAAGGTGTACGTCTTTCCACTGCATTTTTTGGGAAAGGACAGTTCCAAAGCCAGCGGACTGAGAAGGTAGGAGAGAGTTACGTTCTCTCTTCCGTTATCGAGGGCCCATATTATCAGCCTTTGACGCAAGATAAGATTCCCGCTGATACAGATGCATGGACGAAGGTGCCCCGGGAGGAACGAAAACAATCAGAAGTGCAAACGCTCCGCACGACAATCGTGGTTCGGCCTGGATATAAAAAGGCGTCTATCAGCGTATCGGTAGACGGACCAGTTAATCTGCCAGTAACACTCGAATTGGGATTCCGCTCAGAAGGTATCCTGAAGAATGTGGTTTCGAAAGCTGGCATTGAGAGTGCCAGCCTTGCATCTCATGGAGAGTATGTGTCATATTCCATGGGGATGGATACAATCACTGTGGGCCCTGCAGTCCGTGCGCACAACTGGACGCAACTGCGCGGAGCTCTTCCGAAGTTGAGCGCCGATTGTGTTTATTTTACGGCTTACGCGCCGTGTGAATTCGAGTTTACCATCGAATAAGACAGAGTCGCAACCTAACTGACGATGACCTCGAGATGACCGTGCTTAGCACCGGCGATCCTTTTTGAATGACAGGCACAGATGTTGGCCAGAGATTCATTTGCATCTTCGGTGAAACCACTCTTGGGATAAGCGCAGTACACACTGAATTGTTCTGATTCGCAATACCGGCTCCAAAGATATTCGAGATGGACAGTTGCCCCGCTGTAACCCTGGCCCCATAACACAGCCACCATTTCACCAAAGGCGCGGACACGACGCTCTCTGCTACGCGCCCTCAACAATAGATTTGTGAGGATGTGATAAAACAAATTTTCGTCAGGCCATCCATTGATCATGAATTGTCCGAGCATTTCTTCGGCCGATAAGGGTATGTATTGATCTTGTAAGCTAAGGGAAAAAAGGTCCCATCCCTGCTCGCGCAGCCGTTGATTCAGCAAACGCAAGTGCTCGGGAGTTGCAATGATGATCACGGACTCGCCCAACTGGAAACCCTTCGTTACAAATCCTTCAAGTGTGTTGATGAATTGTTCGTCGTCCTCGTAAATTTGGAGGATGTGCTCGCATGGGGCAATTTCTCCCCAAAAGACGTCCGCGACGGCCGTTGTGAGCCCGTTGTTTTGTGTCATTCCGTTCATGGTAATTTCGCACTACTGATTGAAGGACGGGGTTTCAATACCTTTTCCCGAATTCTCGTTAAGCCAACGCTAGGATAAACAAGATATCTGTGCAAAAATCATTCCCACGGGGCGCGCCAATATACCAATAGCCATAACGTTGGACCAGGTGTTATAAAAAAATAACAGGGCTTCTCATTGTTGCATGAAGGATTTTCTTGAAATTGCTACACCCCATTTTCCCCTGTATGACTATTCTTAACGTGGATGACGATCTGGAGGATATCGAAATATTTTGTGATGCAGTCAATGAGATCGATCCTGCCATTGTCTGTCTGATTGCAAAAAGTGCCGACGAGGCACTGCAGATCCTCAATAGCGACATTGAGTTGCCTTCCTACATTTTTTTAGATATCAACATGCCAAAAGTGGATGGCAATGCATGCCTTAGGGAGATAAAAAAAGACCGGCGACTTAACAAAATCCCGGTTATCATGTACTCAACCCATACAAGGAAAACCGACATTCAAACTTATAAGGAGCTCAATGCAGGATTTCTTGTAAAACAAAACAGCTTTAACGAGCTGGTGCAGGAGCTTAGGAAGGTACTGGTGCGGAAGCGCTAGTTCACCTCGGGGTTGAATCTTTCGGAGCGTTCTCCGCCAAGCGTCGTGATGCGGGTGCGTAGCGCTGAGATATTGTTTTTTATAAAGCGCAATTTTGTAAAGAGTGGGCTGTCAAAGTAAGTTTTGTAGCGTTTGACGGACTCAATGTCTTCGAATGTGATCATCCGCTTCTCTAACGGATAACCATAAAGGCAAGTCGGCTTTAAGACAATATCGTCATTTACGAGCTTATCGACGGCTGTAATAACCGGGTTTTTAACGTCTCTGAGTTTGATCTTCAGGACACAGCCAGTATCGGCGCTGGCCTGTAAGTCGCTGAGAGTTGCATTGCTCGTGTTCATACCCTTAGGACATGAAAAAACCGTACCAACGGACTCCGCTATGGGTCGGGGGCCACGTAAGATAAACTGCCGCTACGCGATTTTTCCCGAACAGCTTGAGCCAGTGCCGGCCGTACAGCCATAGCAGTGTTGGTTGACTCCGATTGCCCTGTTAGAGATTTCGGCCAAGTCAAAATCGCGTATGTTCTTGCATGAAGCTGCTATCTCGATGTCAAGCATCTGGTTGAAGTCGCAGTCATATAAAGACCCATCCCATCCTACGGAGAGCGTATTGCGGCACATGACATTCTCAGCGGCCACGGGATTAAATGCACTCACCAGGCGTTCCATATACCGGTGATAATTTCCGCTGTTGAGCAGATATTCGAGATAGCGACTGACAGGCATATTGGTTATGCAAAAAAGATTGTTGAATTGAATGCCGTAGTTTGCCTTAAGCTCGCGCTTGAAATCCCTTTCGAGCTGATGTTGGTCGGCAGGCAGGAATGCCCCCGAAGGATTATAAACCAAATTCAGTATCAACCCTGACTCGGGCAGGCCATATCCGACTGCATTCAATCTCTGAAGCGCCTGGATGGAGTGCGCGAAAACTCCTTCGCCCCGCTGGCGGTCGGTCCGATCGGCGTTGTAGAATGGTAACGAAGAAGCCAGCTCTACCTTGTGGTCGCGATAGAAGTGCGGAAGATCATTGAACCTCTTGTTGGCTACGATGATCGTGAGGTTGCATCTGACAATTATATGTTTCCCCAGTGATCTTAAGGCCGAAACAAGCCAGCGGAAATCCGGATTCATCTCCGGCGCACCTCCGGTAATATCAACAGTTTTTACATTGATCCTGGCAAGGACATCCAGGCACTGTTGCATAGTTTCCCGGCTCATGATCTCTGTTCTGTCCGGTCCGGCGTCGACATGACAATGCGCGCATACCTGGTTACAAAGTTTGCCGACGTTTATCTGAAAAATCTCGAGTTCCAACGGGCGCAGTGGGCTCAATCCTGCTTCCGCCAGCTTTTCAGCAAAGGGACGAACCCCAGCCTGATGTTCTAACACCTCAAGCTGATATTTAGGAGACGCCAATGCATTGTGGCGGAAAGAAAGTGATTTGCCTACCATGTTACATTGATATCTCTTTCACCTTATTCATCATCTGCACGCTGTGCACTAGCGAAGATCCCCCGCGGATCGCTGCAGCCACGTGTACTGCTTCCATCATTTGTTTTTCGCTGTAACCTTTTTCGGTGGCGTCGGTTGCGTAGGCATCGATGCAATACGGGCACTGCACCGTATGCGCCACCGCCAGGGCGATGAGTGACTTTTCCCTTGCAGTGAGGGCGCCATCGGCGAAGACCGATCCATAGTAGTTAAAAAATTTGTCGGCCAGCTCTTTTCCAAACTCGCCAATATCTGGGAATTTTTTCAGGTCTTGTGAGTGATAATAGTGATCGCGGTCGTTATTCATAAATCAAAGATTAGGCGTGTAATATAGTAAGATATTCTTTTAGGGAATCTGGCCTTGTCAGCCGAGGCCACATCGTCGTCGCCTCATACCTATTAACAGATAACAAACTTAACCGGGCCTTACGTTCTTTGCGCTCTGAATATTTCGCTCCTCGGATATCGCTGTTAAGAAATTGAAGTGTGGCTGAGAGGATTGCGGGAAAATTATTTTACTTCGTGCTGTGAAAGCACTATTGGCGCGCCTGAGGTTGAGTGGCAATATCTACTGGGCATTGCTGCTGCGTTTGTTTCTGGCAATGTTCCTTTTGACCCTGTGCCGGATAGGGTTTTATTTGTTCAATATGTCCTTTTTCCCGGACATGACTATTGGCAACTTTCTTCGGTTGCTATGGGGCGGGTTGCAGTTTGATCTTACAGCTATGCTGTACGTGAACGCACTCTATATTCTGTTGATGATAATACCTTTCGACTTCCGGTTTCGCTACGGATATCAGGAAGTTCTCAGGTACCTCTATTTTATCACTAACGGACTGGCGCTCGCGACAAACGTGGCGGATTTCATCTATTACAAGTTCACTCTTCGAAGAACTTCCGCGGATGTGTTCAGGCAGTTCGAAAATGAAAAAAACATCGGTGGTCTTTTGTTCCAATTTCTCGTTGATTACTGGTTCGCGGTGCTCTTCTGGATCCTGCTTGTCGCGTTTATGGTTTACATGTACAACCGCGTCAAAATCTGGGGACCCCAAATGAAAAGCAGGACGATGTATTATACTTCCGGATTCTTTGCATTGCCGCTGATCACCTTTTTTATTATTGCTGGCATACGCGGGGGTTTCAGACACAGTACACGTCCGATCACGCTGAGCAATGCAGGAGAGTTTGTTACAGACCCGAGGGACATCAGCATCGTTCTCAATACTCCGTTCTCGCTTATTCGCACAGTGGGAAAGACGAGAGTTCAAAGGGCGGATTACTTTGATGAAGCTGCAGTCGAGTCCATTTATTCACCGGTGCATAACCCACGCGACACGGCGACATTGCGCAAAGATAATGTTGTCGTAATCATTCTTGAAAGTTTCTCGCGTGAGTTTTCAGGTGTTTTGAACAAGGATAAAGGTGAACAATACGAAGGTTACATGCCATTCCTGGACTCGCTTATGCAGCACAGCAAGAATTTTGTTAATGCATTTGCAAATGGCAGGAAATCCATCGACGGGTTGCCCTCGGTGATCAGCAGCATTCCTTCACTGGGTGTTCCGTATTTTCTTTCGCCGTATTCTGCCAACAAGATCAACAGCATTGCATCACTACTCGAACCGGAGGGTTATCACAGTTCTTTCTTTCACGGCGCTCCGAATGGTTCAATGGGTTTTAATGCATTCATGAACATTGCGGGGTTCGATAAATATTACGGCATGGATGAGTACGACAACGATGATGATTTCGACGGATTATGGGGAATATGGGACGAACCGTTCCTTCAATTTTATGCGAAGACCTTAAACACATTTCCGCAGCCGTTCGTGTCGACATTCTTTTCTGTGAGTTCGCATCATCCATTCAAGGTTCCCGAGCAGTATGATGGGGAGTTTGAGGGCGGGCCTTTGCCTATACATAAATGTATCCAATATACTGACTATGCTCTTCGTCGTTTTTTTCAAGCTGCATCAAGGATGCCGTGGTATAAGAATACGTTGTTTGTGATCACCGCTGACCATACGTCTTCGAACATTCTTTTTCCAGAATACCGGACAGGCTGGGGGTTTTATTCGGTCCCGTTGTTATTCTTTAAGCCTGACAATAGCCTCACCGCTACAGAGCGTGATATAGCCCAACAGACAGACATTTTGCCGGGCGTCTTGGGATATCTTCATTACAACAAACCGTACGTTGCGTTTGGCCGCGATGTTTTCCGGGAATCCTCAACACCCTTGGCATTCAATTACAAAGACAACATCTATCAATTATTTGATGACGATCTGCTCCTGGTCTTCGACGGAAGCCGTACGTTGGGGCTGTATGATTTCAAGAAGGATAAACTCCAACAGGAAAATCTAATGGACGAATTACCAGACCGTGTACAACAAATGGAGAGGACGATCAAGGCGGTGGTTCAGCAATATAACAACCGCATGATCGAAGACCGACTTACTATACCAATGCGAGTTACAAGCCAGGACAGGTAATGGCACGGGCCCGCAATCTCTGGAAATGTTTTTCGAAGCTAACGCTCCGGCTAATGTATATCAGCAGGCTTTAAGAATGCTCAGTCACGCGAGGTTATGGTAGACGTTCTGGACGTCATCGTCCGATTCGAGCACTTCCACAAGCTTCAGAACTTCATCCTGCTGATCCTCGTCGAGTTCTTTGGTAGTGTTCGGAACGTAGTGAAGCTCCGAGCTCTTCGCTTCGATATTCCTGGACTCCAGGAATTTTTGCATATGTCCGAACTCGGTGAACTTCGTATAGACGATTATCTCATCTTCCTGACGATCGATGTCTTCGGCTCCCGAATCGATCAGGTCGAGTTCCAGATCATCGAGATTCAGCTTCTGGGGATCGAATTTGAACACGCCCCTGCGCTCAAACATGAATGCCACAGATCCGGAGTTTCCCATGCTGCCTCCGTTTTTTGAGAAGTGCAATCGGATATTCGCAACCGTGCGCGTCGGATTATCGGTCGCGCACTCTACCAGGATGGGAATTCCATGCGGCCCGTATCCTTCGTAAACAACTTCCTGGTAATCTTTTTCTTCCTTCGAAGAAGCGCGTTTGATGGCTGCTTCAACCCGGTCCTTCGGCATGTTCGCTCCTTTGGCATTTTGAATTGCCATACGAAGCTTCGGATTGTGTTCGGGGTGCGGACCGCCCTGTCTTACCGCAATAGAAATGTCCTTACCAATGCGCGTAAAGGCTTTGGCCATGCGGTCAAAACGCGCGAACATTTTATGCTTCCTTTTTTCAAAAATGCGCCCCATATCCTAAGAGTTTAAGGTTCGCAAATTAATACTGCCAAACTAATAGTCAAAAGGATCGGACCCTTGAATCAGGATTTAATAGACTGCGGTGCGATCGTCGCTCTCCGCGCCTTTTCCCACACCACAGATTGCTTACCCTGGATATAGCGGTTCAGCCCCGCATACACTGCGAAGTTCATCACCATGAAATAATAAGGAACAAAAAATCCCTTCAACGCAATCTTCTTATCCCGCAGCAGGTAACCTGCAAAGGCGAGGGCGTAGAAAGCCAGTTGGGCTGCGAGCAGAAGATCATACAAAGCAGGCCCGGATATGGCAAGCCACAAGTTTGCTATGAAGATGACAGGCAGGAAAAAAGGGGCCAGTGTCCATCGGAGGACGCGATGAGATATGTATTGAAAAGCCAGTATTCCGTACCTGAGCGGATTAAGAAGGGATTTCAGTTTTACGATCGCCTGAAATCCTCCTGCGCAGATTCTCACCTTGCGCTTCCATTCTTCATCTACTGATGCAGATGCAGTTTCCAACGCGTACGCGTCTGGTTCATACATGAACCGATAACCCTTAGCGCAGATCCGCATACTGAGATAAAAGTCTTCGATGATGGTATTTTCGGAAGGCTCTTCGTAAAGCGCCGTACGAATGGAGAACAATTCTCCTGCAGCACCTACAATAGAATAGACCTCAGCATCCTTTCGCTTGAGGAATGACTCGTATTTCCAGTAAAAACCTTCGCCGGAACCTGATGCATTATCTTCGGCACTTTTGAAGATCCTTTTCTCTCCGGCAACTCCACCAACGGCAGGGTTCTCATAATGTCTGACGAGATTACGGATGGCTTGTGAATTTAATAATGTATTTGCATCGGAAAAGATGACTATCGGGGTTGTGACGTGTTTCATCACTCTGTTCACGGCGTGGATCTTTCCTTTTCGCTGCAGATCGTGAAACAATTTCACGGCATGAAATTTTTTTACGATGTCAGGGGTATTGTCGGTCGAACCATCTGTGACGAAAAAGACGGACAGCTTATCCTTCGGGTAATCAAGGTTTAGACTATTTTCGATCTTATCCTCAATACATTGTTCCTCATTATATGCGGCGATCAGCAAGGTGACTTCCGGTAAGGCTTCATCGGGACTATTGGTGAAGCGCGCTGGCTTGCCTTTTAGTTTGGATAAGAGAAGGATGACAAGACCATATCCCACATAGGTGTAAAAAATAATGAGCAGACCGATCCAGAAAACGGATGAAACTATGGGTGTCATGAAATTGAAGATAAACTGTGGAAAATTTGGAACATCCATTATTTAAGTAGGAGCGTGTGATCAATCTTTATTATAGTTATCCTCTTTGTGCCAAAGGAATTTCGCGGCTGTTGCTTGCCGCGCTGATACCGGGTGTAATAACAATTCTATGCCACGGTTCGATGTTTTTTCCATCCCGAAAGGCCACAGACACTTACCTCAACGTCCTTTCAGCTCAAAGAATATCATTGGAAACGTTTGGATTTCCTTTTAAGATACAATCTTCTATTCAAACGGCGGCGGCCAAAGGTGCAGCGCCCGAAGCACATGACGACAATGCAACTACACGCGAAGAAGTTCCGATCTCGTTTGATGTGCTAAAGAATGATAAGAGCGGTAACGAAGGCAAAGGTAATGACGATGATGATAAGGAAGACGACAAGCCGGGCCAGGATGGGCTGGAGGACAATGAACGTAAAATAGATCCGTCGACTGTTGATCTTGATCCCGATATCGCCGGATTGCAGCAAAACATTTTCACGTCGAATGGTTCTTTCGCAGTCAGCCAGGGCATCGTTACGTTCTCGCCTGTAAAAGATTTTTTTGGTGATACAGATATCCAGTACACCGTCAACAGTGAGGGCGGAGAAACTTCGAATGCTGCGACCATCAGCGTTACCGTTACAAATGTAAATGACGCGCCCGTCATCAATGGAGCGCTTGGACCTGTGAACGCGACTGCAGGAGTTGCAGTGGAACTCGGGTTACAATATCTCAGGGTGTCGGATGTTGATAATGAAACGAATGATCTGTCGATGATCATTCTGCCCGGGACCAACTACAAGGCTAACCAAAACACCGTCACGCCGGACCCTTCTTTCTCCGGGGAGCTGCCTGTGCATGTACAGGTCAGTGACGGCGATGCTAACAGTAATGCCTTTGACATCATACTTCGCGTCTCGCAAAAAGCAAATGAAGCACCTGTGATTACAGGACAAAATCCTGTTACGACGTCTGAAGATGACCCTGTTGAGATTGATGATGATGATCTTGTAATTTCTGATCCGGATGATAATGACTTCACCATTAATGTCAGGGATGGAAATAACTACTCTGTGAATGGAAGAACGGTGGCTCCCGCACAGGACTTCTATGGCACGCTATCCGTTCCAGTTTCCGTCTCAGATGGAGAAAACACCAGTAACGTATTTTCATTACAGATCACTGTAAGCCCTGTGAACGATCCGCCGGTCATCACTGGAGCTGAGGGACCAGTTCCGGCCACGGCAGGTTCTCCAGTTGTGCTTGGATTACAGCATGTGAGAGTTTCTGATCCTGACAACGCGACCAATGATCTCACATTGAAAGTTCTGCCGGGCACAAACTACAGAGAAGATGGGAACACAGTTACACCCGACGCTTCTTTCTCCGGAAACTTGCCTGTACATGTGCAGGTCACGGATGGCAGGGCCACCAGTAATACGGTTGACATCATACTCAGCGTCACCCAGAAAGCAAACCAGGCACCTGTCATTACCGGACAACGTCCTGTCACGACGTCTGAAGATGATCCGGTGAGAATTGAAGCAGATCAGCTTACCATTTCTGATCCTGACGATGACAACTTCACTGTTAATGTTGCGGACGGAGAGAACTACACGGTGAACGGAAAAACGGTGGCTCCTGCACCGAACTTCTACGGCATGCTGACAGTCCCTGTAAGCGTTTCAGATGGGAAGAACACAAGCAGCGCGTTTCCTTTGAAGATCACGGTAAATCCGGTGAACGATCCGCCGGTCATCAACGGGGCTGCCGGACCGGTCAAGGCGACGGCGGGCTCTCCGGTTGCGCTTGGATTACAACATGTCAGAGTTTCGGATCCTGACAACAGCACAAATGATCTTGCGATGAAGGTGCTCCCCGGTGCGAACTACCGGGAAAATGACAACACCGTAACACCCGATCCTACTTTCTCGGGCGAGTTGCCCGTGCATGTGCAGGTCACGGATGGGAATGCCACCAGTAACACCTTCGACATCACCCTCAGTGTAGCACAGAAGAAAAATGAACCACCTACTATCACAGGTCAAAATGCTGTCAGCACTTCCGAAGATGAAGCTGTCAGGATTGATGAAGACGACCTCATAATCTCTGATGCGGATGATGACGATTTTACTGTTCAGGTAGGGCAGGGAGACAACTACACTGTGAATGGAACTACCGTGACTCCGGCAGAAAATTTCTACGGCACCCTGACTGTACCCGTCACGGTTAATGACGGCGAAAATAATAGTAACGTGTTTCAGTTTCAGATCACTGTCACTTCTGTCAACGATGAGCCGGTCATTACGGGTCAAAACCCTGATCCGATCGCCACGGGCAACGGTCAATCGGTGACTATTTCTTTGGGCAACATTGCAGTAACAGATGTCGACCATAGTTACCCACAGAACTTTGTATTGACTGTTGAAGATGGTGATGATTACACAGTTTCCGGTACAACCATCACTCCGGATGCCGGGTTTTCCGGAATGCTCGGAGTGAAAGTGACGGTCGCAGACCCGGCTGGTGCCACGGATAAGGCTGTGCTTAGGGTCTCCGTTGCAGGGAATACGGCGCCTGTGATCACAGGCCAGACGACGCTGGGAACAAATGAAGAAGCACCATTGGCAATAACGCTTTCCAACCTGACGGTGAGCGATCCGGACGATGCTTATCCATCGGGTTTCTCGCTGAGGCTTTCCGACGGAGATAATTACAGCGTCAACGGCGATGTTATCACTCCGGCCTTGAATTTTGCAGGAACGCTTACTGTTCCGGTAGTTGTAAATGATGGCTCCGACGACAGCTCTCCTTTCAATCTCAGCATAACAGTCAACGCTGTAAACGACGCGCCAGTGATTACAGGACAGGTTGCGCTAAGTACGCAGGAAAATCAACCTATCCAGCTTCAGCTCGGCCATCTTACCGTAACTGACCCGGACGACGCGTATCCCTCCGGGTTCACTCTCTCCATTCTGGGCGGAAGTAATTACACCGTTTCAGGGAGTACAATTACGCCGGCGACAGGGTACAATGGTTCCCTGACTGTCCGTGTTTTTGTAAATGACGGCGAGGCGAACAGCAATTTTTTTGACGTTACTATCAATGTCACACCAATCAATGATACGCCACAGGTCACTGGTCAGCGGGCACTGTCAGTTGCAGAGGGAAGCTCTCTCAGCATCACGTTAGCAGACCTCACAGTGAGTGATAGTGACAACAGCTATCCTGACGACTTCAGACTGATTGTGCTCCCGGGTGATAACTACAGCGTCTCCAGCAGCACGGTGACGCCATCCCCGGATTTTACCGGTGTTCTCACTGTGAACGTTGCGGTCAATGATGGGGTGAGCAACAGCGCGACGTTTCCGTTACAAATCACCGTTACGCCAGTCAATGATCCGCCTGCGATCACCGGTCATCAGTCAGTTTCTACCAATGAGGATACGCCACGGGCGATCACCACCGCAGATCTGATCATATCTGATCCTGATAATTCCGGTGGATTTACGCTGACAGTTTTTCCGGGTGATAACTATACGCTCTCCGGGAACACGATTATTCCTTCACCGGATTATTCCGGATCGCTGAGCGTTCAGGTGCAAGTAAGCGATGGGGCGCTGACAAGTAACGTTCACACTCTTCCGGTGCAGGTGCTGCCAGTCAATGATGCGCCTGTTATTACCGGACAGGTGCCCATCCAAACTGCCGAGGACACTCCGGTCACCCTGCAGTTATCGCATTTGACTGTGTTCGACGTCGACAACACTTATCCCGCGGGCTTTACACTACTCGTTTCGCCCGGCGCGAACTATTCCGTCTCCGGTACCACGATCACACCCACTGTGGATTTTAATGGAACATTAAATATCGCTGTGTCAGTAAACGACGGAGGTGCGGCAAGTCAGCCGTTCAATTTCCAGATACAGGTCGGGGATGCAAATGACGCGCCCGTGATAACCGGGCAGTCCGCTGTCACTACCGATGAAGAAAAGCCAGTAACACTGGCGCTGACCCATCTTACAGTTTCGGATCCGGATAACGCTTACCCTACTGGTTTCTCACTCCTTGTCTCGCCTGGCTTGAACTACAGTGTGGCCGGAACAACCATAACACCGGCTCTGAACTTCGCCGGTGAGTTGACAATTCCTGTGCGGGTGAATGATGGCGTGAACAACAGTGCGAGCTTTGACTTTAAATTGCAGGTTAATCAGGTCAACGATGCTCCATCCTTCGCTGCCATTGCGAATCAAACGGTGGTTGAAAATTCGCCCGCTGGATCTGTCACAATAACCGAAATCTCGAAGGGGCCGATGGAAGATTACCAGCAACTGACATTTGTTGCAAACTCCAGCAACACGGCCGTGATTGCTGACCCTGTAATACAATACAATGGGACCGGTTCGACAGCGGTGTTGTCGTACGCCATCAAGCCTAATGCATCGGGTGTTGTTACGCTGACTGTCGTGGCGATCGATAACGGCTCAAACACACCTCCGAATCAGAATTCGTATACATCGAGCTTCCAGGTTCAGGTTGTAGAGGTCAATGCGGCGCCGACATTGAATGCCATCAGCAATCTCAATGTCATGGAAGATGCCGAACAACAGAATGTGAGTCTTTCGGGTATCAGCGCGGGCCCGGGTGAAACTCAAACCATCGCGATTTCGGTCACCTCAAATAAACCTGAATTTTTTGATCTTCTGCAGGTGCAGTACACAAGTCCAGCGCAGACGGGTGTCCTTCAATTCAAAACGAAGCCTAATGTTTACGGTACTGCAACGCTTTCGGTTACCGTGACAGACAATGGCTCGTCCGTGAGTCCAAACGTAAACAGCATCACGAGAAGCTTTTCCGTTGTCATCCAACCTGTCAATGATCCGCCGGTATTCACTTCTCAACCAGTAGTAGTGGCCGGCATAAATGAGCCGTACGAATACCGGATCAGGGTGACAGATCCGGATGGGGACAAGCTGACCATAAGTGCTCCGGCGAAACCGGCGTGGGCCACGCTGACTTCCAGCAGCAACGGAGAGGCTAGACTACAGGGAAGACCGCCGCAAGGTTCGGTGGGCAACACACCAGTAAGGTTGCAAGTCACGGACGGAGGGGCTGTTGTTGAACAGACTTTTAACATCTATGTAAACGTCAGACCTGTGCTTGCAAATCTCACCCTGGCTACAGAGGAAGACACACCGGCAGCTTTGCCCGCGAATTTCTTTGCGGCCGGCTATACGGATGTCAACGATAATCCGATGGAGGAGATTGTTATTACGAGGTTACCTACTTCCGGCTATCTGTTTCTCGGAGACCGCGAAGTTGCCACAGGAGACACCATCTCTTCGGCTTCTATTTCCCAGCTCAGATACGCTCCCCATGAAAACTTTTTTGGAATGGACTCCTTCGGATGGAACGCCTCGGATGGTTACCAATACAGCAGCGCTTCGGCGCGCGTTGATATTTCTGTCCTTTCAATAAATGATCCGCCGATGGTGGTCCTCGAAAGCGACACCCTTCGGTACGAAGTGAATGGAGAGCACGCGTTTCTGTCACCGCTTTTGGAGATCGTCGATCCCGATGATGATACACTTACCCATGCGACTATTGGTTTTTACGATGGATACCGACCCGACATGGAAGTCCTGGATTTCCAGGCGACGGCCAATATTCGGGGGACTTTTGATTTTCAGACGGGAATGGTTCAATTCACGGGAGCGGCCCCCGTAGAGGAATATACAACGGCCCTGAGGTCGGTGCGGTATTTATATCAGAATACCATCGACCCAATACTTGAGTCAAAGACGGTGTATTATATACTGCACGACGGCCAAGTGGAGGGAGAACCAGTTGATAAATTGATCGTGCTGCAATACACGTTCATTGAATTTACCATTCCTTCCGGGTTTACCCCGAACGGTGATAACGCTAATGACACCTGGGTGATCGACCGACCCGGTGGGGGACTGGAAGAAATGCAGGACGCGATCATCAGCGTATACAACAAGCAAGGGGTGCTGGTACATCGTGCAAAAGGGTTTGATCGCCCGTGGGATGGTACAATGAATGGAACGCAGCTGCCAGCCGACACGTACTTTTTTACTATCGACCTGCAGCTGCGGAGTCAAAAAACTTACAAGGGCATCGTGACAATTTTGCGCTGATTATGAAAAAAATTTACCTGGTAATATTACTGTTGACGTTCGCTTCCGCGAGGGCACAATACATCCCGAACAATGCGCAGACGTTCCAGTTTATGCCTTTGTTCAATCCTGCATTTTCGGGCATAGAGAATTTCAACGATATGAAATTCAGTTATCGCCACCAGTGGAGCGGGTTCGGCAGTAATTCTCCGAAGTTCATTAACCTGTCGTATAATACACGGCTCATTGAACCACTTGACCTGAATTACAACTCTATTCGTCTGAGCGATCCTTCAGCCACAAATCCTGAGAATCTTCCGAGCAGCCGCCGGATGATTCACGGGATCGGAGGAAACATCTTTCATTCTGAAATTGGTGTGCTAAGCTCTGTAGGTGGCAATGTTCATTATGCAATTCATTACCCTGTAAGCGCAAACGCCAGGTTCGCTGCCGGACTTTCACTCCTGGTCGAGAACCGGAAATTGAATGTTGGCGAAGTAACTGTACGTGATCCGGACGCGTTCTATAACCACCTTCTGAGCAGCTCCACTTCGCAAACAGACCTCAATGTACGCGCCGGTGTTTTGCTCTATTCGGAGAAGTATTACGTCGGGCTGACATACCTTCCGCTCCTTTACACCGTTTTGGGGGCATCAGATCTGGAAATGACCCAGCCGTTCTACCGGGGGTCTTTACAGGCAGGCGTCGCATTGCCTGTTAACGCCGACGTTACTTTGAAGCCGAGCATCATGGCCCTGTTGCAAATGGACAACGGCGTATCCCTCGATTATCATGTAAAAGCATTCTTCAGGCAAAATATCTGGCTTGGCCTCACTTACCGGGATATCAAAAGCGGGGTTGCCATTGTCGGATGGAATTTTGACGAGCGAATAAGCGCATCGTATTCATACGAGATGTCATTGGGGCAGTTCAGGCAGTTCAATGATGGCAGCCATGAGCTGGTGCTCGCACTCCGTTTAAATAATTTCCGAAAATACTCGCAATACACATGGTAAGAATAGTAAGCCTTTTATTTCTTATTACTTCAGCTATATCTCCTTCGACGGGGCAGAATCTTGAATTAGGCTCCTTAAAACGGCTTCCGGCACCTTTGAATAGCGTCGGGGAGGAAAGTCTGCCACTGCTTTCCGCTGATGGTCGTCAGCTGTTTTTTGCCCGCGCCCTCTATGCTGGCAATTCCGGCGGAAAATTTTCTGGGATTGACGTGTGGTTCAGCGAAGCAACAGGCGATCATTGGGGCAGCCCCAGCAATACGTTGCCGCCCGACATCAACGATGAAGGACATAACGCAATCATCGGAATGAGTCGCGATGGAAACAAGAGATATTTCCTGAGCGCAAAGCCAGATGAAAAAATAAACGGGATCTATGTTACGACGAGGATCAATAATTACTGGACGCGGCCGGAATTTGTTCCTGTGCCTGGCATCGATAATCAGAATTTTTTAGGCGTCTATGTCGCACCTGATTTTGATGTAATGATCTTCTCGATGAAAGGTGAAGACAGCAGGGGAGAGGAGGATCTTTATTTCAGTGTTAAGAACTCCGTAGGCCAGTGGTCGGCTCCCAAGAACATGGGTGAAACCATCAACTCAAGGGGTTACGAGATCTCGCCATATCTTTCTGATGACAAAAAAAGATTATACTTCGCAAGCAACGGGCATGGAGGACAAGGTGATGCCGATATTTTCTATTCTGAAAGATTATATAACTCATGGGAGACATGGTCTCTTCCAGTAAACCTTGGCAATCTTGTGAATTCGAAAAAGTTCGATGCATACTTTTCGATCTATGGTGATTCCATCGCGTATTTTGCAAGTAACCGAGACGGTGCATATGCTGACATCTACCAGGTAAAAGTCTCACGCGGCAAGAGCGTGCTTGCGCCGGGTCAGCGTTATCTTTCGCGGGAGGAATGGAACCGCGAACTCGGTGGAACGGTCAGCAACGAGATAATATTCGCTGCCAAAACGACGACACTCAGTGCCGCGCAAAAGGAATTGCTCTTCTACATCGCGAACAAGTTGCAACTTCAAAAGAGTATCCTTTTTCACGTAATAGCTCGTGAAGAGGAATCGCCGTCGCTGACTACCAGCCGACTGAAAGCGATTAAAGACCATCTTGTACAGTCAGGGATTGGTGAAGAAAGGATAATCGTGGAACAAGTGGAGGGCACGGCCAAGTCCGCCCAGGGAAAGTTCGAGATCAGGCTTATCGAGTGATGAAATCGATT
>Ga0307415_100000561_pt1 | contig 16299 bp, 15 predicted proteins | sample DK1Cmetagenome_FD_204524 | JGI IMG/M metagenome (GOLD analysis project Ga0307415, IMG submission 204524) | Maize rhizosphere microbial communities from greenhouse at UC Davis, California, United States - DK15-C-2 | ecosystem: Host-associated > Plants > Roots > Rhizosphere > Soil | place: USA...
GGGCTACGACGCCGACCTCATCGTCGTGGATGGTGACCCGCTGGCCGACATCACCATCCTGGCCGATCCGGCCCACATCACCGGGGTGTGGAAGGCCGGCCGCCGGGTCAAGGGCCCACGCTTGGACTCGGCCCTGACAGAGCACTCCTCGTCCGTAGGAGAACCCATAACTACGCGTTGAGAGAGCGCTTAACTTTGGCCCTGACGGTCGGGCGTGACCTGCGAGAATGGCGGTCCGCACAGCGGTTCCCGGTGGTTCCATGGTAAGGATGGGGTCGCCGGTTCGATTCCGGCGGGGGGCTCCACACCGGTTCTGACCAGCGGAAACGCTGGTCAGTTCAGCGTCTGGGGGCCGGTTGAACGGGCCATGCTGGTCGTCTTGGCATTCGGGGTGGCGTTGTACGCGCCCGTGCCGGATGGAGAGCACTTCCCTGGTTAACCGTTCGGGTTCTCGACGAGCTCACCCCAAGAGGGTGTCTCCCTGGAGCCGCACTTCGCTTGCCGAACGGCCCCGAACGCATGATCGGCATCTCCCTGGTTGGTCGACCACCCTACCGTCCATATGGCTCAACGCGATCGACGACCAAGAGTGAGGGACCCGATACCAGCCGCTTGTCCGACTTTCCCAGTCCGGCGCCATGGTGAGGGATTGCCCTTGTGCGCTGGCTTGTCGTCTGTTGAGATCGACGCGTCGGCTTGGCCGCGCTGGTAGGGAGAGGGAGGCGGCCCATGGCAGCGACGCGGAGCCCCCCAGGAGGTCTCCGGTCACCACCTGCAGGCGCTGGACGCCGAGCAACCGACGAACCGGTCGAGCACACCGCGACGAGAACCACCGTCAACCTCGCTCCCTGCCTGCAGGACGCGGTGCCTCCCGCTGGTTGCAGCGTCCTCAGCGCCGCGCCTGCTCGGTGCTGCGACCTCACAAAGTGGGCCGTCGAGGAACGGCTGCCGCTGGTGGTCAAGGGTCGGACCGGGCCATCCGGGCTGGCGGTGTTCAGGCCCGCCGGGATCGGCCGATGCCGTCATCTGTATGAGTTGAGCTGACGATGCGGTCCCTGTTGCGCGTGGTGGCCGCGGTGGCGCGCAACCGAGCGCTCACCGCGGTGCTGGTGGCCTACGGGGTGTTCAGCGCCACCCAGAACGCGGCCTGGATCGGCATGCTGGTCTACGCCTATGACCGTGGCGGGGCGGGGACCGCCGGTGCCGTGGCCATCGCCCAGCTGCTCCCGGCAGCGCTGCTCGCCCCGGTCGCGGCGGCCATTGCCGACCGACGCTCACCCGTCGGTGTACTGGTCGGTGGCTACCTGGTCCAGGTCGCCGGGATGCTGGCGACGGCCTTGGCGATTGGGTTGGAGGTGCCGCCGGCGGCCTATATGGGGGCCGTGGTCGCCTCCGCTGCGGTGGCCACGACCAGACCGGCACAGACCGCCCTGGTCCCCGGGTTGGTGCACAACGCCGAGGAGCTCACGGCTGCCAACGCCCTGACGGGCTGGATTGAGAGCGCCAGCCTGGTCGTCTCCAGCGCCGCCACCGGGGTGCTGCTGGCGGTGGCTGGGCCCGGGTTGGTGTTCGCGGCGGCCGGGGTGGCCGGCTTGGTGTCGGTCGGGCTGGCCGCGACGGTCCGCGGGGTGGGGGCGCTTGCCGTCGAGGAGGCGGCGGGTGGGCTGGCCGGGACCCTGGCGGGCTTCGGGGTGCTGGCCCGCCAGTCCGGACCGCGGCTGCTGGTCGCCCTGCTCGGGGCCCAGTGGGTGGTCATCGGTGCCCTGGACATCCTGTTCGTGGTGCTCGCGCTGGACGTGCTCGACCGCGGCGAGGGCTGGGTCGGCGTCCTCAACATGGCCTACGGCGTCGGCGGAGTCCTGGCCGGCGTGGCCGGGATGGCCCTGGTCGGGCGGCGCCGGCTGGTCCGGCCGATCCTGGGTGGTGTCGTCCTGATCGGTGCCGCGCTTGCCCTCAGTGCGCTGTCCACCACCGCGGCCGCGACCATCGCCCTGCTGGCGGTCGTCGGCAGTGGCCGGGCCCTGTTCAACCTGGCCACCCGCACCCTGCTCCAGCGCGCCGTCCCGGCCGAGGTCGTCGGCCGAGTCTTTGGGGTGGCCGAGGCCTTGGCCATGGCCGGTCTGGCCGTGGGGTCGGCGATGGTGCCGCTGCTGGTCGCCGTGGGCGGCACGGCCACCGCCGTGGTTGGGACCGCGGCGGTCCTTCCCCTGGTCGCGCTGGTGGGGGCCCGGGCGCTGGTGGCGGTGGACGCGACAGCCCACGTCCCCGTGGTCGAGATCGCCCTGCTGCGCTCCCTGCGCATCTTCCGCGCCCTGCCCGCCCCGGCGCTGGAGTGCCTGGCCCGCTCCCTGGAACCGATCCAGCTGGCCGCGGGCGAGGTCCTCATCTGCGAGGGCGAGCCCGGCGACCGCTTCTATGCGATTGCCGACGGCCGGCTCCAGGTCACCATCGGTGGCGTCGCCATCGCCACCAACGTGCGCGGCGACTGCATCGGCGAGATCGCCCTGCTGTATGGGGTGCCGCGCACGGCAACGGTGACGGCCGCATCACCAGCGACCGTGTTCGCCCTCGCTCGGGCGGCCTTCCTGGCCGCGGTCACCGGCCACACACTCACCGCCCAGGCGGCCACCGCCGTCGCCGATGAGCGGCTCGAGCAGGACCGCTCCTACCAACCGGCACCGCCCGACGATCCCCAGCCCGACAGCGCCTCGACATAGCCTGCGCCCGGGCGAGCCTCCACCCTGCTGATACGTTTCGCTCCCAGGAAGCCGATCACTCAATTGGATTGGATCGCGATCGTGGCGTCTCCAGCGATGATCAGCACCTGGTGTGAAGGTGAGCGCATAACTTCGCCGAACGAGAACCGTTAACTTCGGCCCTGACGGTGGGGCGTGAGCTGGCTGTGCCCTCTGGTACCGTCCATCAAGCTGGCCTCTCGGCGCCACGTAGGCGAACGGCCCCCGCGGGGGGCCTACGGGGGCCATTCGCGCCTGTGCCGTCGAACTGCCCGACGGCGTCGCTGTGGTGATGCCCTCTCCCCATCAAGGCGGCTGTGCGACGGTGAATAGCTGCCGGCAGTCGTGGTGGTGGCTCCTACGATGTGACCGCCAGATCGACCGATTCTAGTCCCTTTGCTACGGCAGATGTCTTCCTGCTCGGCGGGGGACTGGGTGCCTCCTTCGCCGCACCTACCGCGATGCCCTGACCTCGAGCAGCGTGGCCAGCCGCGCCCGGCTGGAGACGCCGAGCTTGGCGTAGACGCGGCCGAGATGGTTGTCCACGGTGCGAACGGACAGGTGGAGCCGGGTCGCGATCTCGCGGCTGGAAGCCTGGGCGGCGGCCAGCATGGCCACCTCCCGCTCTCGGGGCGTGAGCACCGACACTGGCATGGCCGGGCCGAGGCCCGGGGTGCGAGCGCCCTGGCAGGGGGCGGCCAAGGCTGCGGCCCGCTCTTGGGAGGCGTTGGCGCTGGCGTCGCGCCCGGCGGCCCGGTGAGCCCGGGCTGCCGCCGCCTTCGCCTCGGCGGCCGGCAGGAGCGCCCCCAGGTCCTCGAAGGCGGCCCCGACCCGGTCCAGGGCCGCCCCATCGTCGGCGGCCAGCGCGACCGCCGAGCTGGCCAGCAGCGCCGCCAGCCGGCCCTCCAGCAGGCCAGCCAGCTCCTCCAGTCGCTGCCGGACGGCGGCGGGGGCGCCCAGGCGGGCCACGTCGTACAGGGCCGCCGCCTCAAGGGTGAACTGCTTGGAAGCCCGGGCCATGTCCGCCGCCCGGGTCGCGAGGGCGACGGCTCTGGTCAGCTCACCCGCAGCGGCGGCCACCCATGCCTTGTCCAGCTCCACCCAGGGATCAAAGTAGCGGTTGGCCTCTCCGGCGCGGGCGTCGGCGCGCTCCAGCCAGCCCACCGCCGCCTCCTGATCACCGGCCAAGGCGGCCACGCTGGCCAGTTCGGCCAGACACCAGCGCATGAACCGATAGGGATCCTGCTCATCCAGCAGGGCGACCGCCTCCCGCAGCCACGCCTCCGCGGTCGCGACCCGGCCCTCGGCCTTGGCGACCAGGCCGCGGAAGCCGGCCCAACCCCCGGTCCGCTCCGATGAGCGGTCGGCGACCGCAGCCTGGTACCCGGCGTCGGCGATCGCGCTGGCCTCGGCGAGCCGCCCGGCGCCGAGCAGCACCTGGCAGCGGACCAGGTTGAGCTGGATCTCGCCCCAGGGCAGGTCCTGCGGGTGGACCTCGGCCACGGCCAGCCCGCGGTCGGCCACGGCCAGCGCCTCGCCGAGCCGACCAAGCGACCCCAGGGCGGGCACGGCCGCGGTCGCGGCCCACACCAGCGCCTGTGGGGGGACCTCCGGCCGATCCAGGACCCGGCCGGCCACAGCCACGGCCTCGGGAAGGCGGCCGTCAAACAGCAGGATCCAGGCCAGCATGGCGACCGCTTCCTCGCCGCCCTCCTCGCCCACCGCCGCTTGCTGCAAGACCTCCTCGGCCTCAGCGGTCCGCTCCAGCCCCCAGTACAGGTTCCCGGCCCGAATGCTTGCCCAGCGGGCCCGCTCGGCGCCCTGGGCCGGCGGCTCCCCGTCCATCACCGCCGCCGCCTCGGCGTGTCGGCCCTGCCACTCGAGGGTCTCGGCCAAGACCCGCACTGCGGTCGGGCCACCCCCGGCATCCACCGCAGCACGGGCCAGGCGTTCGGTCAGCCCGTGGTCGAAGCGGCCAGCGGCCTGCCTGGCCGCCTCCAGCAGCAAGTTCGGGTTGGTGGCCATGCCGGCTTCCAGCTGCCAGGCGCCCACCCGCAACAGGTCGTCCCGTCGCCGTAGGGCGCCAGCGCCGAAGTCGGCCGCCAGCCGCTCGGCCACCGCCCACGCTCGGCTCAGCGGCAGGGCGGCCCGCAGCACCTCGCCATATAGCGGGTGGGCGAGCCGGGCGAGCGCGCGACGGCCAGACCGCTCCAGGACCAGCAGGCCACCGTCCTCGGCCGTTTGCACCGCGTCCTTGCCGACCAGCCGTTCGAGAACACCGACGCCCAGGGGCTCACCCCAAGCGACTAGCTCGACGGCATCCCTGGCCTCCTCGTCGAGCGTGGAAAGGCGGGCCTGGACCAGCTCGGCCAGGCGCGTCGCGCCAGCCAGCTTGCCCCTCCAACGCCACACCTTGTCCACCTGGCGCAGGGCGCCGCTCTCCAGCCCGCCCAGGACGAGCTCGCGCAGGTACAGCGGGTTGCCCCCGGTGATTCGCAGCACTTCTTCCTTGGTCACGCCGTCGACCGGCCCGCCCAGGGCCCGCTCAAGCAGTTCGGCGGTTGCCGACGGCGGCAGCGCCGACAGGTCCAGGCGGCGGGTCAGGCCATCCTTCCAGAGCGCGATCACCGGGTCGGGGGCCGGCTCGCCGGTCCGCACGGTGGCGACCACCACGGCCATGCCCCGGAACGCGAGCTGGTGCACCAGTGCGGCCGAGGCGTCGTCGAGCAGGTGAGCGTCGTCGACCCCGAGCAGCAGCGGCCGGCCACGAGACCGCTCGGCGAGCAGCTCGGCGGCCCGGCGGAGGGTGTCGAGGCGATCATCGCCGAGGCGCTCGGCCGGGGGCAGCAGGTGGGAGACGGCCCCGAACGGGATCGAAGCGGCCGCCCGGGTTGCCGCCAGCCACTCCACCCCCCACCCCGCCGCCTCGGCCCGGGCCAGGGCTTCCCGGGCCATCCTCGTCTTGCCGATCCCGGCCTCACCGACGAGCACCACACCGCCGGCACGGGTGTCCGCAAGCACGGCCGACAGCACCTCGAGCTCGGCCTGGCGCCCCACCAGCGGCCACGTGACGTCCACCCAAGCCTCCTCTACCGACCGGACCGGCCAATAGAGTAGTGAACTACTCAAGACAGAGCAGCCGCCTGGGAATAGCGTCCGGTCGGCGAAACCGGGAGCGGCGGCTCCGGTTTCCCGACGTGCTCTTCGGCGGTGAGTTCCTCACGCCGCGAGCCGTGCTCGGTCCCGGGGGAGGCGGTGCCGGGCGGCTTCGGGGGGTCGCCGCCCGGTCCCGGCCCTGCCGGATTGCGGCCGCCACGCCTCTCTCCCAGACAGAGCGGATACCGAGGTCGTGACCTCGACGGGGACGATGGCTTGGCCCCGGCATCTCAGCGTTTGCCTGGAAGAGAACGCATAACTTCACCGAAAGAGAACCGATAACTTCGGCCCTTACGGTCGGACGGGACCTGGGGAAACGGCGGTCCGCACAGCGGTTCCCGGTCGTTCCATGGTAAGGATGGGGTCGCCGGTTCGATTCCGGCGGGGGGCTCCACCCCAAACCAGCAGCACAGGCCGGGTCCAACACCCGGCCTGTTGCATCGGCAGGTACATGCTCTTGCGCCGACGTGCCATCTCCATGCCATAGCTGGGTGGGAATCAGCGCCCGCCCAGCCCTCAGGCGCTTGACGGGCTGGGGTGGCTGGCGGCGGCGTTGTTCCTGAACCCGGACACGTGGTTGAGGTCGGCGCCGGATCGCGGGCCGAGCTTGACTCCGGTTGCTCTCAGGATCCACGAGCAGGGTTGTGCATCTCCCGACCACGTGCTAGACCTCCTTGACATGACGGGCCTACGGTATCCGGCCCGACACGCCATACAGGCGAAGAGGGGGCACCATGGACTGCACGACTCGTGAGCGCCGCACGACTCGGCGCATATTCTCGATCTGGGCGACACCTGGCCGGGTGGCCGGGGTGCTGGTCATCTTGGTCATTTTGACTGCAAGCCTGCCCGCGTCAGCCGAGACTTCAACGAGGGTGACCGACCCGGCGGGAGATGCCAGCTACCGTGCCCCGGGCTTCATGGACATCGTCGGTGCCGAGGCTACGAAGAGCGGACAGGAGTTCCGCTTCCAGATGAGCGTGGCCGCGCCGATCCCTGCTACCCCCCCTCCGACACCGCCCGGCACGAACCAGATCCAGTGGGACTGGCCCCTCGACACGGACCCGACGACCTTCCCAGCGGGTACCCCCTTCCCACCGGGGTCGGGCCGAGCAGCGCCTGCTGAGTTCATCATCCATGTCGCCTGGGATGGCAGCTCGTTCTCGGCCCATCTGACCGACCGCAGACCCCTGCTGACCGGTGGGGAGGCGGTCATCACACCGCTTGCCTTTACGATCTCCGGCAGGGATGTACTGGTGGGCGTGGGAGCCAGCCCGCTCGGTGAGCCGTCGAGTTTCTCCTGGGGGGCGGTGACCTTCTATTGGTCCAGCCCGCCAGGCGGGACCGGAGGGGGTCACTTCGTGGACGCCCTAGAACCGTTCTTCAACCCATTCCCGGCATAGGGCCGAGAGCGAGCGCGAGATCGTCGGAACCGTTGCTTCATGCTGCCTCCCGGCCAGCGGGTTATGCACCCTCGATCAGCCGGTTCAGCTCCCGGGCGATGGCGGCGTCCCGGTCGGCCATGACGTGCTGGTAACGCACGGCCGCCACGGTGGTGGAATGGCCCAGCCGATGCATGACCTCGCGCAGGGAGCCGCCGGCGGCGGTGGCCAGGGTGCCGGCGGTGTGGCGCAGATCATGGACGCGGAGGCCCTCGACGCCGGCCGCGCGGGTGGCGGGCTGCCAGACTCGGCGGTTGAAGTTGCTGCGCCGCAGAGGTTTGTCCAGGCTGCTGAGGAAGACGAAGGCATCCGGCGACTTGGCGGTGTAGTGATCAAGGTGCTCGGCCAACACGGCAACGACGGCGGCCGGGAGCGTGACTGTCCGGCGCCCGGCAGCGCTCTTGGGCGGGCCGGCCGAGAATGCGCCGTTGGCCTCCACGAGCTGCTCGGCCACCATCACGGTGCCGGCCTCTAGATCGACGCGCTTGCGGCGCAGCCCGGCCAGCTCGCCCCAGCGGAGCCCGCCAAAGGCGGCCACCAGCACCAGCGCCCGGTAGCGTGGTGGCATCCGCTCGACGAGGGCGGCCACCTGGTGCACGGTGGCGATGCGCATCTCCGAGGTGCCGTCGCTGGCGGCTCCGCGGATGCTGCATGGGTTGACCGCGAGGTAGCGGGCCTCGACTGCGGCCCCGAGGATGCGAGCCAGCAGCCGGTAGGCCTTGGCGCGGGTTGCCTGGCCGACGCCCTCGGCCTCCAGCTTGGCCAGCCAGGTACGGATCGCCAGCACGTCGATATTGGCCAGCGGGTAGGAGCCGAACGCCGGCCGTAGGTACTTGCGCAGGATGGTGCGGTAGCCGGCCTTGGTGTTGGCGCGCAGGTTCACGGTGCTGTCCAGCCAGCGGTCAGTCCACTCCCCCGAAGGTGGTGCGGCCAAGGCGGGGGTCGGCCCACCCGCCCCGGAGCAGGTCGGCCTCGACCTTCGATAGGTAGCGGCCAGCGTCGGCCTTGGTCGCGAACGTCATCGGGGCGGTGACGTCGCGGCCGTCGGCGGTGCGGTAGCGGACCTGGTAGCGGCCGGACGGCAGCCGGCGGATGGCCCCGAAGCGGCGGCGCCCCTGGCGGCCGGCCATTAGGCGCTGGCCTCCACCCGCCCAGCGGCCACGAAGCTCGCCAGGTCGGCCTCGGCGATGCGGACGTGGCGGCCGACCCTGACGTAGGCGATCCGCCGCTCTGTGATCAGCCGGCGGACGAAGCGCACCGACGTACCCAGCCGGTCGGCAGCCTCCTCCACGGTCAACAGCCTGTCCATCCTGCTTGCCTGCTCCTGTCATGCGGCGGTCCTGGTGCTAAGTTCCTCACGAGCGACCCGCCGCTCTTCCCGAGCCCGAGCGGCCGCCGACAGCGCCAACCACCGCTCGCCCTCAGTCTCATAGCCTGCGCCGACGACCACCGCCTGGTCGTCCTCGGGCCGATCCCAGGCGTCCAGGGGCACGCCATCACGGGCCCGGCGGCGCTTGGCGAAGGCGACCCGGGCCCGACGCAGGACGGTGAAGGTGGTGGAGTAGCGGCGGCTCTTGGTCGACCAATGGCCTCGGAACCCGAGCATGTGCGCCCAGGCCCGCAGCCGGAGGCTATCCAGCTCGGGGCGGCCGCCCAGCGCCCAGGCCGCCCGGACGAGCTCGGCCACATGGGCCGGCAGCAGCTCCAGATGCTCCAGGTCGTCCTCGGTGAGGCGTCGGTCGAGGCCGCTGCCGAGCTCTCGGTGGCGCAGTGGCGCGTACTTGGCGATGTACCCGGCGACCTGCTCGGCCGACAGCTCCCCGGCCTGCTCGGCTCGGGTGATGTTGCGCACATCGAGCTGCTCACCCCACCGGGCATACCGATCCGGCCCCCCATCGACGGACGGGCAGGGCACCCGGACGGCCGGGACCGCCAGCCGCAGGGCGTCCTCGAGGAGGGTGGCAGTGAACGGCTCGAGTGGCGGGGCAAGGCAGCCAGGGCAGCGGCAGTTGGTGGCGCGTCCAGGCGGATGACCGCGTGGAAGTGGATCGCACCGCGCCGTTGGAACTCGGCCACCTTCGCGTACGACACCCGGACCAGCCGCCGCAGCTCCCCCTCCTGGAGGCCGACCAGCCGACCCAGGCCACGATGAACGGCGATGGTGGTCCGCCGCCACAGCTCGGGCGCCAGGGCGTTCCAGAGCACCTGCGCCTCGGCGTTATAGCAGGACGGGCAGAGCGGCTCTCCAAGGCGCAAGTCATCGGTGTCGTGGCGATGCCAGCAGCCAGCCCGGTTGCCGTGCGGACAGCGAGCGCCCTGCCGGAAGGGGTGACAGGGCAACACCAGCCGGCCCTGCGCCTTGCGGGTGTGGACCTTGCCGAAGCTGGGCGCGGTGAAGGTCACGAACAGCCGCGGATGCTCAGCTACCGACTCGGGGATGCCCTTGCCGCCCTTGAGCCCGGCGGCCAGGAGCTGGTAGGCGTCGGCCCGGTAGGTGGCCGCACACGACGGGCAGCAGGACTCCCGCCGGGTGCCGCAGGCTTTGAGCAGCACCCCGTCCGGCTCTCGCGCTGAGTCGTAGACGGTGCGGACCTCGCCCGTCGCCTGGTCAGCGTGCTCGACCCGTCCGGCCAGGCGGATCGGGTGGTGGCAGTAGCCCGCCTGGGCGACGAGCTCAGCCCACCGGTCATAACCGTGCCCGGCCCGCTCGACAACCTCAGCCAGCACACTCGGCAGGACCTCGCCCACCCGGGTCGGCTCGCTCATGCTGCGTCCCCGCTGCCATCGGCCCGCCGCAGCCGCGCCACCCCCGGCACTGGGGCCAGTAGATCGCCCGGATCAGCCCGGAGCCCGGTGGTGGCGCGGATGATGGCCGCGACCTGGTGGTGATCCACCTGCGGGGTCCGGACCCGCTGGAAGCCGGGACGGCCGGGCAGGCTGGTCACGGCCACCCCGACGTAGTTGGGGTCATTCAGCAGTACCGGGGAGGCGTCGGGGTGCTGGCGGATCTCCTCCCCCAACGCGGCTACGGCCCCGTCGAGGGTGCGGGTGGCGAAGGAAATGGCGACCTGGCAGTTGTCCCGGATCCGGGTCGGGATGGCGTCCCCGGTGGCCCGCTGGGTCAACAGCATGACCTGGATGGCGACGTTGCGGCCCTTTCTGATCAGCTCCTCAACCAGCCGCGACAGCTCAGCGACCAGGGCGTTGTGGGCCTTGACCTCGGGGGAGGTGCCCTTGCGCTCATGGAAGAAGGTGTGGGCCTCGTCGACCACGACCACAACCAGGGGCCAGGACGGTGAGGGGCCGAGGTGCCAGGCGTCAGTCACCCCCAGGACCGAGGCGATGCTGGCTTGCCGATCAAGCATCAGCCGGTGGACCCGCCGCAGGACGTCGCGGACCTGGTTCAGGTCGTCCTTGGCCGCCAGCCAGGCCCGAGGGACGAGGCGGTCGTAGTCAGGGCCGCCCTTGCCATCCACGAGCACGAACTGCACAGCAGGACTTGGGGCGAGTTGGCCGAGCAGGTGGGCCACGAGCATGGTCTTGCCGAACCCAGCCAGCCCGGCGACCACGATGCCGGAAACCTCGGCCAGCCGGACCTGGACCGGGCGGGAGTCCTCAGCCCAGCCCAGCCACCAGCTCATCAGGGAGGCTGGGGCCGTGCCGGGCAGGTCGACCCGAGCTGGGGCGAGCAGCGGGTCGCGGTGCAGGCCACGCAGCCGGATCAGGCCGGGAACCTGCTGTTCGGCCCGGACGCTGACACAGCCCCAGGTGTCGGCCAGGTAGGAAGCGGCGTGCTGGTAGTCGGCTAGCCCGGCCCCGGCGATGGCGGCCACGGTGGCGGTGACGCCCTGGTCGTCGGCGACGAACTCGCCCTCCGGGAAGCGGTGTTGGCGGGTCCACTGATCCCGATAGCCGAGGCCGAGGGTCTGGGCGAGCAGGGGCCACTCGGCGGCCAACCGCCGCGCCTGCCGGGTCTGCTCCCGCATCGCGGCCTGCGCAGGATGCAGGCGGGCGTGGCGAGTACGCAGCCGCCGGCCGACCAAGACCACAGCCAGGGTGGCGATCCCACCGACCACGGCCAGGAGCATCGACAGGCCGACCAGGGTGGCCAGCATCAGCGCACCCCCGAGCGGGTCCACAGGGGCCGGCGGCGGCGGGCGATCAGCAGCCCATCACAGCAGCGCTCGACCAGCTCGCCATCGCCGTCGTCGATCTGGGCAGGCCAGCGGCAGCGGGTATGCCAGCCGGTCGCACAGGCCGGGCAGTCGGAGTGGTCGTCCCACATCAGCGGGCCACCCCCCTCGGCCGTGACCTCGGCGGCGTCCAGGGCGTGGCCGTCCTCGGCCCGGCCGGCCGCCTCGACCAGGGCACAGGCCAGCTCGCGTAGGGCCGCCGGGTCGCCTTGGATGTGGGCGTAGCTGTAGCCGCCGGCTCGGAAGCTGACCGAGGCCCGCAGGCCGCCGGCGTCGTTGCGCCAGTGGTGACTGCCGTCGTAGCGGGCGCCGGTGGGGACGATCAGCCCGACGCTGACCGAGGGCATACGATCAAGGGGCATCATGGGGCCTCACTCCTGATGCAAGGGCCAGGTGTTGACGCACCTGGTCTGGTGGGTGGAGGGGACCGGCAGCTCGTTAGCGGCGGCTCCGGCCCCCTCCCTCACGGTCGCTTGGGCATCGCCTCCTTCCTCAGCTCGCCTTGGCGGTCGAGACAACCGGCTCGATGCGGGCCGCCCGGAACGCGACCCCGGCGCGGTCGTTCATCGACCACGGCTGGGCGACCAACCCCGTGACCTTGACCGGGTGGCCCTGGCGGAGGCCCGAGGGCATCCCGGGCACCTTGACGGCCAGGATCTCGGCCTCGCCGTCGCCCAGGGCAATGAGCTGCACCACGTAGAGCGGCTCGCCGTTCTCGTCGGCCCGGGGCTGCTTGGTGTCGAACGCCAGGACCGGCTGGGGCTCCAGGGCGCACAGGAACGCGATCGAGGATGTATCGACTGGGAGCTTCATGCTGTCCTCCTTCGAGGCGGCTGCGGACTGCCCCCATTTGAGGGAAAGGCCCGGGACGCTGGAACTAGAAGGAGGGACGTTTGGGGACGCTTCGTGATATCCTCGAAACGTCCCACTTAAGCGGGAGGCCGCGGATGACGAACGAGCGCCTACGACGAGCAATGGCTGCCGCCCACGTTGGCGTCGAGGAGGTCAGCCAGGCGACCCAAGTGGACCCCAAGACCGTGCAGCGATGGCTCAAAGGCCGCGTGCCACATGCCCGCCATCGCTGGGCGGTGGCCGAGCTCGTGCACGAGGACGAGCGCTATCTGTGGCCCGACGCTGAGGGCGAGCGGACACCGGGCAGCCCGACCACCGCCGAGGTGGTAGCCGCCTACCCGCACCGAGCGGACGTGCCACCGGAGCGGTGGTGGACACTGATGGTGGACGCTAGGCGCCAGGTCGACCTGCTTGCCTACGCGATGCTGTTCCTGCCTGAGACGCACCCGCGACTGTTCGAGTTGCTGCGCGGTAAGGCCGCGGCCGGCTGCCAGATCAGGATTGCGCTCGTCGACCCAGCCTCCCGGCATCTCGTGGAGCGAGACGCCGAGGAACGCCTCGATGGCGGCTTGGTCGCCCGAGTACGAACTTCGCTGCACTACTTTCAGGAGGGCTTGGCGAATTGTGAGGGTGTCGAGCTAGGCCTGTTCGCTAGCCCGCTCTACAACTCGCTGTTCCGATTCGATGACGAGATGTTCGTCACCCCGCACCTGTACGGCACCATCGGCTACCGGGCACCGTTGCTGCACCTGCGCCGGCTGGGCGCTGGGGGCGTGTTCGACACCTTCGCCGCCCACTTCGAGGGCTTGTGGGCGACCACAACACCGTTGAGGACGGCGGCGTGAAACGCATCGACCACCTCAACGACCCAGACGCACCGGCCGCCAACCGCATTGTCCCAGGCGCCTCAGCGGTGGTCCTTGATGAGGCTGGCCGCATACTGCTGCACCGCCGCGACGACAACGAGCTTTGGTCGATTCCTGGCGGCGGGATGGAGGTCGGGGAGCGCATCGCCGACACGGTTGTCCGCGAGGTCAGGGAGGAGACCGGTCTGGAGGTCGAGCCCGAGGCGATCGTGGGCATCTACTCGAACCCCCAGCATGTGGTCGAGTACGGCGACGGCGAGATTCGCCAGCAGTTCTCGGTCTGCTTCGCCTGCCGTCTGGTCAGCGGGGAGCTGGCGACGAGCGACGAATCGTTGGAGGTTGGCTTCTTCACCCCTGCCGAGATCGAGACCATGCCGGTGCACGAGTCGATCCGGCTGCGCATCCGCCACTATCTGGAGCACCGACCCCAGCCCGTCATCGCGTAATTAGGACGCCGCGACCTCGCGCATGCGTCCCTCCACGAACGCCGTAGACCGCTCGACCTCGGCGCGAGCGTGGCGCACCGAGCGGGCAACGACATGCTCGACGCCGTAACGGCGTTCCACGCCAGCCAGCCGCTCCTCGTAGGTGATGACCTCGCCAGCCGGGCCGGTGGTCATGTCGCAGTAGGTGAGCGTCATCGACGTGGCCGAGGCCTCATCCGCGAACTCGGCCAGCTGCGCGGTCAGCCCACGCAGCTCGGCCTCACACCGAGCGCCGGAGTGATAAGCGACCAGCCCAGCCAGCCGCTCATAGCCGAGAGCGCGAAGGTGTCGGGCGCCGTCAAGTGCATGAAAGCCGGTCTCCACGAGCGCGGGAGCATAGCCGAGGTCATGCAGATAGGCCGCCGCGACCAAGTCCTCGCGCTCCTCGGCTGGGAGGATGGCGGAGACGTCTTGGGCCTGGCGGACGACGCCCTGCACGTGTGCCCAGCGGTCGCCCAACGGCGCCAGCAGCTCCTCGGCATAGCCCGCCGCCCATCCTGTCAGCGTCATGAGGCGACCATACCTGGTCAACCAGTCGCCGTCGTTGCCTGGAACGAGCTGCAAGCAGCTCTCGCGGTGGGAGCCTCGTTCTCCCACCGCGCCCAGGGTGGAGGGATCTGGCCGGACGATTCCTGGCATGCCCGACCCCCAAGCCGCAAGCACTCCACCAACCAACCCGGCACCGGAGCCGACCACCGGCCGGTAGCCTGATCCAGTCGGGCCGACTTCGTTGGCTCCATCGCTTGCCCCTGGCGGCCTTGCGCATGCCTCGGTGTCCACCGTCCCCCGGGTCCAAGGGCAGGGCAGACCGCCCGGCCAGGCAATCCAGGAGGGCAGCGTCATGGCAGAGGCAGCCGTCAGTTTCGCCGGCAACCTCACCGACCAACCCGAGGTCCGCTACACCGACAGCGGCATTCGCCCGGGCCAGGTTCCGGGTGGCCGTCTCTGGTCGGCGGGAGCAGGAGGCGTCGTTCTTCACCGTGGTCGTGTGGCGCGACCAGGCCGAGCATGCCGCCGAGTCGCTGAGGAGGGGTAGCCGGGTGGTGGTCGTGGGCCGGCTGCAGCAGCGGGCCTGGACCGCTGAGGATGGCAGCGCCCGATCCAGTGTCGAGGTCGTGGCCGAGGAGCTGGGGCCAAGCCTGCGGTGGGCGACGGCCAGGACGACCAGGGCGACGAGGGACCAGAGCTAGTGGTCCGTCGCTGGGGTGGCTTGACGGTTGCCACAGCCTGGAGGTACAGGCCCGCTGGTGCTCAGTAGGCCCAGGTAGTCGGCCGGGCCTCATTGGGAGCTGTGGCGGAGGAGCTGGGTGGGGGAGGTCGCAGCCACAGCCACACCTGGGTCGGCTGCATGGTCTGATCGACTACCGCCAGCAGCTCGACGGTCACGCTGTCCAGGTCGATCTGCTGGTGCAGCCGATCGCCGAACGCGGCGATCCTCTCGGCGGTGTTGTGGCGGCGTCGGTTGAAGCGCCGGTCGACCACCTGCTGGATGCGGCGGCGGGCCGGCTGGAACAGCGCCGCCACGGCCAGGGTCGCCCCGGCCACCACCAGGGGGGAGTCTCGGCCCAGGAGCTGGCCGAGCCCGAGCACGACCAGGGCGTAGCCGCCGCCCAGCAGCAGGGTGAGCAGGCCGTAGGCCAGGGTGCGGCTGATGATGCGGTCCAGGTCATAGAGCCGATAGCGCAGGATCGCCGCGCCCACCGCCACCGGCAGCACCACCACCCAGACCGCGGGCGCCCAGTCGACCAAGATCGGGATCCCCAGCACCACGGCGACCAGGACCACCGGCCCCGCCAACACCATCAGGGCCGCCGCCAACGCCACCCAGCGCAGCTGCTGGCGTTCGACCCCTTGGGCGCGGCGGAAGCGCACCACCAGCGACCCGGCGGCGACGGCCACGGCCAGGGCGGTGACAACCAGGGCGACCCGAGTGGCGACCAGCACGACACCGCCCAAAGCGCGGTCACTGAAGGGACTGCTGCCCATCAGCAACCGCGGGTCCAACCGTCCGGGCGCCACCGGCACCACCAGGCCCAAGGCCACGGGGGTGGCCGCGGTGATCAAGGCCCACCGGCGCCAGCGGGCAGATGGCAGCGACCCGGTCGGGGTCAACAACAGCACCAGGCTGAGCAGGGCGAGCGCGGCTGCGCCGGTGGCCGGATAGTACCGGGCCAGCACATGGGCGGCGGGGAGGGCGCCGGGGCGGGCCAGCAGCCCGTAGGCCACAGAGGCGGCGATCACCCCGGCGGCGGTCAGCGACAGGGCGAAGCCCAGCAGCAGCCAGCCCACCGGGTGCCGGGGGCGGCGGCTGGCCAGCACCGCCCCGACCGTGGCCGCGCTCAGCATCGCCAACACGGGGCCAACCACGGACCCGCCGCTGAGCTGGGCCAGGTCGGGCCGGCCGGCCCGGATCGTCAGGCGATCCAGCCAGGGCACCACGGCCAGGCCGACCATGGCCAGCGCCCACAGCCCCCACGCCAGCCCGGCCGTCCACCGGCGCGGCCGGCCCGGTCCGGCGGTCGACGTCATCGCCGTGGTCCTGGCTGCTCGCAGCGCACCACCGATCCGGC
>Ga0307415_100000562_pt1 | contig 16294 bp, 10 predicted proteins | sample DK1Cmetagenome_FD_204524 | JGI IMG/M metagenome (GOLD analysis project Ga0307415, IMG submission 204524) | Maize rhizosphere microbial communities from greenhouse at UC Davis, California, United States - DK15-C-2 | ecosystem: Host-associated > Plants > Roots > Rhizosphere > Soil | place: USA...
CAGTCATGACGGGAATCATGTCGCCCAGGTGAGAGATTGGACCAATGAAGCCCTTTTGCATGTCGCCGAAGTGGATGTTGAGATCCTTGCCGCCGGACGGTCCCCACGCCTTCGCCATGTACTGCGCGAAGATCTCGCGTGGTCGAATACCTTTAACTAAAACCGCGCCGAGATCTCTGATCAGTGGCGTGATGAAATCCTGTGACTGAAGCGCGTACGCAGTGCCGACCGCCGTGGCTTCCTGTCCCAACGAGCGAAACACGCCCCCAACCACTTTCGTCTGGCGATAGAGATTAACCAGACGCTCTTCCACTAGACGCGTGAGCTTCAGATAACGATAAAGATCGAGATGCTGCTCAGGCTTGAGAGTCGTTTCAGTGGCACAACTCAGCGGCGCACCGTTCTGCGCCTTGCGCGGCGCATACTTCGTACTGACTCGCATTTGAAATCGAGGACGTGGCAGTCGACGGCGTCGACGCTTGTGATCAGTTTTCTCAGTTTCGGCCATTTCGCTTAGATGTGTACCGCCATGTCGTGAACGCCTTCCGCCGCTTCCATCACCGCTTCTGAGATCGTCGGATGCGCGTGCATCGTCCGGCCCAATTCGTCCGCAGTGGTTTCGAGTTGCATTGCCACACAAGCCTCGGCAATCAACTCGGTCGCGTGTGGTCCAATGATGTGCACGCCCAAAACCTCGTCGTACTTCTTCTCGCTGACGATCTTCACAAAGCCTTCTTCCTCACCGATGATCCGCGCCTTGCCTGAAGCGGAGAACGGAAACTTTCCGACCTTTACGTCGTAACCCATCTCCTTCGCCTTAGCCTCGGTGAGTCCGACTGAACCGATCTCCGGGTCGCAGTAAGTGCAGTTTGGAACAAGGCGCAGGTTGATCGGTCGTACGTCCTTCTTACCCGCCATGTGTTCGACCGCGACGATGCCTTCTTTCGAAGCAAGGTGGGCCAGCAAAGGTGTCGGCACCACATCGCCGATCGCGTACACACCTTTCTCCCCGGTCTGTTGAAACTCGTCTATCTGCACGAATCCTTTTTCGACTTTGATCTTCGTACCTTCGAGTCCGAGTCCTTCCGTGTAAGGCATTCGCCCGACAGCAACCAGCAACATCTCAGCTTCGAGAGTCACCGGATCACCTTTAGACGTGTGACCGGTCACACGCACGCCTGACTCGGTCTTCTCCAGCTTGTCGAGCTTCGTGTCCACCTGCGACTTGATGCGACGTTTGCGAAAACTGCGTTCGAGTTCTTTCGACACCTCTTCATCTTCAAGCGGCACGAGTCGCGGCAAAAGTTCGACAATCGTAGTCTCGGCGCCAAAACGCGAATAGACTGAAGCAAACTCAACACCGACCGCGCCCGCGCCCATAACGATCAGCGACTTCGGCACATCCTTCAGCTCGAGAATGTGATCGCTGTTTACAACGTGAACTCCGTCAGTTTCAAAGCCCGGAATCGGACGCACAACCGAACCGGTCGCGATGATGATGTTTTTGGTTTCGAGAGTTTGTTTTTTGCCTTCAGCATCAGTCACTTCAACTTTGCCCGGAAGCGCGAGTTTGCCGGTGCCCTTGAAGACTGTGACCTTGTTTTTCTTCATCAAATACTCGATGCCCTTCACATTCTTCAGCACCACCTTGTCTTTTCTCTTCTGCACATCGGCAAAAGCCAGTTGAATGCCGGTCGCTTGCACGCCAAAATCGGCAGCATGCTGCATCTGCTCGTAAACATGGGCCGACATCAACATCTGCTTGGTGGGAATGCAGCCACGCAGCGTACAAGTGCCCCCAAGCCGGTTATCTTTCTCGACTATGGCAGTCTTAAGGCCCAACTGGCCGGCGCGAATGGCGGCCACGTAACCACCCGGCCCACTGCCGATAATCGTTACATCAAACTGTTCGTTAGCCAATTTTTTAGGTTTCCCCTCGTCAGAGCGGTAATGTAAACGATAAAAGACCGGGCATTATAATCGTTTGGCAGCGCTAACCAAAATACACACCAAAAGGACCGATCATGAAACATTCCGAAGGTTTTCTAAAGCTTGTGGACGACGCGAAGAGTCGTGTTCGCGAGGTTTCGGTAGCGGATACACAGCAGCGAATGCGTGAGAACACGCAGGCAAAACTGATCGACGTGCGCGAAGACAAAGAGTGGGACGCGGCGCACGCCGCCGGGGCAATACATCTCGGCAAAGGCATCATCGAGCGAGATATTGAGACGACCGTGCCCGACAAAAACACAGAACTGATTCTGTACTGCGGCGGCGGCTATCGCTCGGCGCTCGCCGGAGACGCACTGCAACGCATGGGTTATACAAACGTGTTTTCGATGGCGGGTGGCTGGAAAGCGTGGCAGGAAGCAGGCGGAGAAATTGAAAGCTAGTTAGAGCGGGGGCAAGCCCCTCTTCCTGACTTGTTCAGTCCAAGTACGATCGTAAATCCGAACAAGTCAGGAAGAGGGGTTCAGTCCAAGTACGATCGTAAATCCGAACAAGTCAGGAAGAGGGGTTCAGTCCAAGTACGATCGTAAATCCGAACAAGTCAGGAAGAGGGGCTTGCCCCCGCAGTTACGCTTTAAAACTCAAAGCGTGCGGCGAACTGCACCTGGCGCTCGCGGAAAAGCGTACTGTCCGCGCCAGTGACGTTGAAGAACGGATTAGCTCCAGCGCCGTTAAAGGTCAACGTGGTACCAGACTGGTTATAGATCGTCGGGTTGACCACCGTCACCTGCGTGCGGTTGAAGACGTTGAAACCTTCCGCCAGCACTTCGAGCTTCACCTGTTCACTCAGGCTGAACCGTCGCGACAGTCGCGCATCGACGTACCAGATGTTTGGTTGCTTGAAGAAGTTACGTGGCACCAGCGCAAAGCGCGAGGAGCCGCCGGAACCGTTGATACCACCGCCAGGCGTCGTATTGGAGGCGAACCCGAACGACGTCGGCGTGATGTTGCCGCTGATGTTCCCCGTCACTCGCTGTCCCGAGAACGCATTCAGAATCGGCGCAAACGTCCAACCATTGAAGACGTGTTTGGCCGCTCCATCAGCAAACGGATTCGGACTATACACCACACTCGCGACAAACTTCTGCCGCCGATCGAAGTTCGAAAGCGCGTCTTCGCCTGACTGGTCAAATGCATTGAAGGGCAGGTTGTTCGCAGTAAATGTTGTCGAGCTCTGTCCAGTATCAGACGCACGTGACAACGTGTAGTTGGTCTGGAACTGCAATCCTCTCGTCAAACGACGGTTAGCTTGCAGCACGAGAGCGTGGTACTTGGAAACCACGTCGCTGCGAATCTCGGTGATCTGCGCGAATCGCGTATCCGGACGTGTGCCAACAAAGATCGGCGTCAGGTAAGTTTGGCCGCTGAATGGACCACCGACGATGTTCGACGCCACTGTGCGTCGCGCCGGCGGAAGATTCGTATCGACGAAGTTCGGCAGCGAATTACCGAAGCTGCCGAGATACGACGCCGAGACGACCGTGTTCCGCGAGACTTCACGCTCGAAGATGAAGTCCCACTGATGAATCTGCGGCAGTTGAAAATCATCGTCGAAGTACTGCACGGCGCCCACCGGCGGATTGGTTGCCGGCAGCAGGTTCGGATAGATCGGCAGCAACGCGCAGTCGTCAGCCGAAATTCCCGCGCAGGCCGTCGGAAGATTGGTAGCGCTGGTAATAAACTGGCGCTGACCTACATCGGTACCGACGCCGGTATTTACCAGCGAGTTGTAGACTGTCGAATTGATCACGCGACCGTAGTAGATTCCCCAGCCGCCGCGAAGACTCGTCTTGCCGTCACCCGTTACGTCAAAAGCAAAGCCGACACGTGGTCCAAAGTTGTTCCGGTCATCGACTTTGTTGTCCGTCTGCGGCAACGTCGGATTCGGATTCACCGGGTTTGGATTGCGCTGGTATTCGTAACGCAGACCGAGATTCAACGTGAATCTCGGTGTCACGCGCCAGTCGTCCTGAAGGAAGTAGTTGAGATCCGTCGTCTTCATCGTCAGGCCGAGAACACCGAATCCCTGGTTGAAGTTACCGGCGTAGCACTTGCCCGCGCGGCGGAACGTTGCCACGTTATTCACGGTCACCGAGTTGACGCACCGGCCGATCGGGTTCGTATTAAGTGTATTGGCTGATAAAGCGCGAATCGCGCCATTGGTTTGGAAATTAACGTAATCGACGATGAAGTCGGGGAGACCGGTCGTGGCGCCCGTGTAGTTGAACTCACCACCAGAAAACCGCAGGTTGTTGATAATGTCTTTGACGAAGTTGACGTCGCCGCCGAACTTCCAGGTGTGATTGCCGGCAGTCATCGTCACAGTGTCGGCAAATTGCCAGCGTCTCTCATCAGGGAACGAAGCACGCTCGAGGAATTCCGGCATGCCGAATGAAAACGTCGTCGATCCAACCAGGATCGTTTGTGGCGATCTGCCGCCGACAGCATTGGTCGGCTCACCAGGGATTGGTGGCTGGCTAAATTGAAACTCGTTATCGCGTCCCCACTGGAAACGAAACTCGTTCAAGAGGGTCGGCGATAGCGTCGAAGCTAACTTCGCGTTGAGCGCATCGATCTGGACGAAGTCGTCGCCGAAGTTGTCAACGGCGCGTGTGTTAGTCGCCTGCGTCTGAATTCCCGCGGGCGAGGCCCAGCGCAAACGGTTGTAACTCACCGTCAACGTGTTCTTATCATCGATCACCCAATCGACTTTCGGCAGGAAAAGCTTCTGATCGCCGGTCCTGGGAACTGGTCCGGAAAGAGTGGAAAGGAAACTGAGCGTGCTGTTGATCTGAGCGTCGGTTAGACCGCGATTAATCAATGCCGTGCGATTAGCCGAGCTCAGGTTCAGAAAACCATTCTGGCCAAACACCGCGAGACCGGGGAAGTTTCGTTTCTGCTGATCGTAGCTGAAGAAGAAGAACGCTTTATCTCTCACGATTGGCCCACCAATCGTGCCGCCAAACTGATGCCGCACGTCCTTTGGCTTGTAACCCACCGGAGTGAAGACGCCGTTGATCAACTCCTGGCGAACTGCGAGCGGGTTACGTGCGCCCCACTTGTTGTTGCGTTGGTAGTAAAAAGCACCGCCGTGAAAATCGTTCGTGCCGCTCTTCGTGATCGCGTTGACCACGCCGCCCGCGGAACGTCCGTACTCGGCTGAGTAGCTGGAAGTATTGACTTGAAACTCGCGAATCGCAGCCTGGCTGATCGAGTAACTGATGCGCGTGCGCCCGCGCTCTTCGGCGAAGAACGCCTGGTTGTTGTCGCCGCCGTCGATGGTGTTGTTGTTCAGCAATCCGGAGATGCCGCGGAAGCTGATCAAACCGAACGTGCCATCGGGCACAGCACCCGGCGTCAACAACGCGAAGTTGGACCAACGACGTCCATTAATTGGCAGCTCATTGATCGAAGTCTGGTTGATGTTGCTGGAGAAGTCCTGCTGAGTGGTGTTGATTACCGGCGCTTCAGCGCTGACGTCTACCGTTCCGGTTACCGGCCCAACTGACAGCGCCACTTCGAGGTTCGTCTCGCGTCCGATTTCCACGACGACGTTCTCGCTGGTCATCGGACTGAAGCCTGACGAATTTACGGTGACAGAGTAGCTTCCCGGTTGCAGGTTTGCGACCTTGAAGCGACCCGTGTCGTCGGTGGTCGCCGTGTCTTCCTTATTCGTGCCGTTGTTCTTCACGGTCACTGCGGCGCCCGGAACAACTTCCTTATTCGGATTCGTTACAACGCCGCCGATTGCGCCAGTCGTTGTCGACTGCGCAAAAGCGACTGCGCTGAAACTAAGCACCAACAAACATAAGAGAACGACCTTTGGTGTTTTGAGCATTAGGGGAACTCCTTAATTTGAGTTAACGGTTGAATGCATTTTCCAGCGCGGGTAAGAATCGATTTCTTACCATGCTTAGCTACCTTTAGCAAGATTTTTAGCTTTAAAATTAACGCGGATGACATGGATCAGATCCGTGTCATCCGCGTTTTATCTGTGGCTTACTTGCCTTTTAGAACTCAAAGCGAACAGCTAACTGAATCTGACGTTCGCGAAAGAAGAAACCATTCGAAAGATCACTCGCTGTACCGAATGCCGGATCGGATGTAGCAATAACCTGTGACCCGGAAGCTGAAAGCTGATAGATACGAGTATTAATACCCGTAACCTGTGTGCGGTTGAAGATGTTAAAGCCTTCAGCAAGGAACTCGATGTTCGAACCTTCAGTCACCTTGAACCGGCGTGACACGCGCAAGTCAACGTACTTGATTGACGGCGCATGGAAGGCATTATTCGGCGTCAAGCCGAACCGAAGCGATCCATTTGAACCATTGATTCCGCCGTTTGCCTGATTGGCGCCAAAGACGGCGGAAGGATTGAAGGCATTCGTAACCGCGGTGTATCGGAAACCTGAAAACATGTTAACGATTGGAGCGATCGTCCAGTTGTTAAAGATCGCTTTCGCGGTATCACTCATGCCGGTGAAGTTGGTGTTGTAAACAACGCTGGCAACGAATTTATGCCGGCGGTCGAAAGGCGACAGACCGTTGTCGCCCTGCGCATTGAACGGATCGAAGAGCGCCGAGAATCCCGGAGTAAACGTGTTCGAACTTTGCGATCCGCCGTTGTCCTGCGCCCTCGACAAGGTATAGCTGCTCTGGAATTGCAAGCCATGCGTCAGACGTCGATTCGCTTGCAACACGAGCGCGTGATACTTGGTTGAGATGCTGTCGCGAATCTCAAGGATATTGCCGAAATTGGTGTTTGGTCTGCTGCCTAAGTAGTAGGGGAACGTCCAAACTTGACCAGCGAATGGCCCATCGACAACAGACACGCTGCGGCTAGTGGTCGGGGGATTCAGGTTGGTATCAACGAACGTCGTTAAGTGCTTTCCAAAACTCAGCAGGTAACTCGCCGACACCACTGTGTTCCGCGCGATCTCGCGCTCGATGATCAGGTCAGCCTGATGGATGAGCGGGTTCTGGAAACCGTCTCTAAAGTAATTGACGGCGGCCGTGCCCGCAGGCGGGGTTGTCAGGATATTCGGAAAGATCGGAGCTGCCGGATTCCCAAGCGGAATATCAGACGCATTGGGGCATGTTGGACTTGTTCCATTACCGGGACAAGCCTGCGGCACATTAACAACGAACTGACCAGTGCTGAGGCCGGTATTGATCAGTGAGTTGATTATGATCGTGCCATTGATTCGTCCGTAGTACATTCCGTAGCCACCGCGAAGACTGGTCTTGCCGTCGCCGCTGAGGTCCACTGCAAAGCCGAGACGTGGTCCAAAGTTATTCTTGTCGCTCGGACGGTTCCCAGTTTGCGGCAAGGCTGGATTCACGAGGAACGGCTCAGGAAACTTCTCATAATCCCAACGCAAACCGAGATTAAGGGTCAGTCTCGGCGAAACGCGCCAGTCGTCCTGAAGAAAGAACGCCAAATCCGTAGTTGTTAACTGAAAGCGAGGTTGACCAAAACCCTGAGCGTACTGGCTGGTGAAACACTTCCCGGCGAAACGCGTGTTCGGCAGCTGTGCTCCCGTAAGGGTAGTAGCGCATCTGCCAATCAGAGAACTGTTGCTCACTGCGAAAGCGGCAATTCCCGCAGTTCGCACGGCGCCGTTGGTGACGAAGTTTGTATAGTCAACAATGAAGTCGTTGATGTTGGAGTATGTGTACGATCCAGAGCCGGTGAAGAGGTTATCGTCGATATCTCTTACGCGGTTGATGTCCGTACCAAACTTCAAAGTGTGGTTTCCGGTCGTGTACGTCAACGTATCCGCGAACTGGAAACGTCTCTCATCCGGCAATGCAACTCGATCGAGCGAGGTAGCTTTGCCGAAGGTGAGACCATTCGTCAGCGCCACCTGCGGTGAAAATCCATTGGCCGTGGTCGGCTGACCAGGCAGCGGTGGCTGCGCGAATTGCGAATCCAACTCATCAGCCCACTGGAAGCGAAACTCGTTGATGAGCTGGTTCGAAAGTGTTGAAGCGAGGCGGAGGTTCAGTGAATCGATTTCGACAAAGTCGTCGCCGAAGCCGGCTCGATCGCGAAACACGGTCGCTCCAGTTTGGACACCCGCGGGCGACTTCCAGCGCAGGCGATTGTAAGTAGCGGTAAACTGGTGGTTCGAGTTCAATTGCCAATCAATCTTCGGCAGGAACAGTCGCTGGTCACCACGACGCGGCACTTCGCCGGTCTGATCGTTTAAGAACTGTAACGCTGCATCGATCTGGGGGGTCGTTAAACCGCGCGCGAGGAGCGTTGTGCGGTTAACGGTGTTGAGATAAGTGGCAGAGCTGAACAGCGCGATACCCGGGAAATTACGTTTCTGCTCGTCATAGCTGAAGAAGAAGAACAGCTTGTCTTTGACGATTGGACCACCAATCGTGCCGCCAAACTGGTAGCGCACATCTTCCGGCTTGAGAGCCTCTCTGGTTAACACTCCGTTTACCAGTCGAGTGATGAAACTGTTCGGGTTGCGCGCGCCCCATTTGTTGTTGCGATCGTAGAAGAAGGCCGAACCGTGAAAGTCGTTGGTGCCTGACTTGGTGATGGCGTTGATAACACCGCCCGCGGAACGTCCGTACTCAGCCGAGAAGTTTGAGGTGTTGACCTGAAACTCGCGAATCGCAGCCTGGCTGATGGAATAAGCACTGCGGGTGCGGCCACGTTCTTCCGAGAAGAAGCCCTGATTGTTGTCGCCGCCGTCAACGGTGCTGTTGTTCAGCAACCCTGAGATGCCGCGGAAGCTGATCAAACCGAAGTTACCGTCGGGAGTCGCGCTCGGCGTAAGAATCGCGAAGTTGGACCAACGACGTCCGTTCACCGGCAGTTCGTTGATCGAAGTCTGATTAAGATTGGTGGAGAAGTCTTGCTGAGTGGTATTGATCACCGGCGCCTCAGCACTGACGTCCACTGTTCCGGTTACCGGACCGACGGAGAGTGCGACTTCAAGAGTTGTCTCGCGTCCGATTTCAACCACTACATTCTCCATCGCTGATGGACTAAAGCCGGACGAGTTTACGGTCACGGAATAATTTCCGGGCTGTAGATTCGCGACCTTAAAGCGGCCGGTGTCGTCGGTGGTGGCTGTATCTTCCTTGTTGGTGCCGATGTTCTTCACAGTAACAGCAGCGCCCGGAACGACCTCCTTGTTAGGATTAGTTACCACGCCTCCGATCGAGCCGGTGGTGGTCGACTGCGCAAATGCGACTGCGCTCATTGCGAACACCAACAAGCCCACAAAACAAAGCTTCACTATTTTCGACATACAGGGGAACTCCTTAAAAATGGTTAGCGCAAGTTCAATTCGAAGAAGAAAATGGTTGCGATTGGAATCGGCTGAGCAAGACGCGACTTCTACCATGCTGAGCCTGCTTTAGCAAGTCAAAACCCGTGCCGTATGAGGTTTTAAATGACCTCACCAGACAAAAGCGATACGTGCCAATAATTAAGCGAGAAAGGGAGAGAATTATGCTCGTAAAGCATTACAAGAATTTGGATTTAATCCAAAAAACCAGCCGCGGCTTTCCGCGGCTTCATCAGACTCTTTCAACGATCATCGCGATGCCCTGTCCACCACCAATACACGCTGTCGCGAGACCGTAGCGTCCACCACGCCTGTGCAACTCGTGAAGAGCAGTTAAAACGAGCCGTGTGCCCGTGGCGCCCAGCGGATGTCCGAGCGCAATCGCACCGCCGTTCACGTTAGTACGCGTTCGATCGAGTCCGAGTTCTTTTTCCACAGCCAGATACTGCGCCGCGAATGCTTCGTTTACTTCCACGAGATCGATATCGCCGATCGACAACCCTGCTTTAGCGAGCGCCGCGCGAGTGGCAGGCACTGGTCCGATGCCCATGAGCTCAGGTTCGACACCGGCATAAGCCCAACTCACGATCCGGCCCATCGGCTTCAGATCCTTTTGTTTGACAAACTCCTCACCGGCGATTACGAGCGCTGCCGCACCGTCAACAATGCCGGACGCATTTCCTGCCGTGACAAATCCATCCTGAGCAAACGCGGGTTTGAGTTTCGCGAGGCCTTCCAGCGTTGTCTCGGGTCTCGGATGATCGTCGTCAGTTACCTGCGTAGTTCCTTTGCGTGTTTTCACGTCTACCGCAACGATCTCTTCAGCGAAGATGCCCGCATCTTTCGCGCGCTTCGCTTCCTGTTGCGATCGCAAAGCATACTTGTCCTGCTCTTCGCGCGAGACTTCGAATTTTCGCGCGAGGTTCTCGGCGGTGCCGGCCATCGGCGTGTTGCAGTAAGTGTCGAGCAACGCCACCATCAAACTGTCTTCGAGTTTTCCCTGTCCCAGCGCAAAGCCGGAACGCGCGCCACGAATGACGTGCGGCGCCTGCGACATCGACTCCATACCACCAACCAGACACGTGCCGGCTTCGCCGAGCTGAATCATGTGCGCGCCCGATACGATCGATTGAATGCCACTGCCGCACAACCGGTTCACAGTCAGCGCCGGTCGATCGAAGGGAACGCCGGCCTTTAACGCCACGTGACGAGCGCCGTAAATAGCGTCGCCGGAAGTTTGCAATGCATTACCGATGACCGTGTGATCGATTTCATCAGGCTGCACGTGCGTGGCTTCCAAAGCCCCGCGCGCCGCAACCGCTCCCAGGTCAATCGCCGATACGTCCTTCAGCACGCCGACATATTCACCCATCGGCGTGCGTTTTCCACCCAGTATGAAAACGTCCTTACTCATTTCTGAATCCCTCTGTTATGAAAATCAGCTCCAATTGAAACCTTGAAGGCTAGCAGAAAAAGGCGGTTTCACGCAAAGGCACGAAGTTCACGCCAAGGCGCAAAGTTTTAATAAGTTTTCTTTGCGTCCTTTGCGTGAACTTCGTGCCTTTGCGTGAAACCACTTTTCAATGATCACGACCGAAGCGGTGTTCCCGGAGATAGCGGTGCAGGAGTTCTTCGAGGAAGCCTTCGTAGGTGAAGGTGGAGACGTCGTAGGTGGGTCGAAGTTTAAAGAGTATTGGCAGTGAAACTCTCCACGCCATCCATTGCCGCGGCACGTCCGATAGATCCCAACGGCGGCGCAGAAACGTTTCCACAACCTGAATTTCGGATTCCGTCAAACTACTCAAACTCGCGGTGAAGTCTACGGGCTTGAACGATCGACGCAGCGCCGGATCGCTGACCGGCGTAGCAAAGACTTGCGAGAACTCAGGCGCCTCCGCTTCACGCTCACGAACCACGACTGTGCCCGCTACCATGTCGCCAACGCGCTGATCTCGAGTCGTCGAAAAAACGGAGATCAGGCCGATTGAGTAAAACGGCGCCGGCATCATATCCAAAGTGCGAAGCAGGTTACGCACAGCCGCTTCCCAGAAAGTGATTGGACGTCCATCTTCACGAAGAACGCGCAGTTTCAACCAGCGTTTGCCCGGCGTTTGTCCACTCCAGGCCCATTCGAAGAACGCAAAGTAACCCGCGAGGATCAAAAACAGCACGAGGATCACCACCGCCAAAACCCACTTCGGCGCGCTCGCTATAACGTGTTCGATGCTCGGAAAACTCGTTAGTATGAGTGCGCTAAGCCCAATGAGCCCGATAGCCAGAGTCTGGATCGCATGGTCTATAGCACACGCGAGAAAACGATTTCCGATCGACGCGAGCGCGAAATGCAAAGGCACGCGCTCGGGCGTCTCGATGACAAGAATATCTTCAGTTGCGAGTGTGGCTGACATATCCGCGTTAATCTGCGGCCCTGACTTTTACGAATCGACGCTTTCCAACCTGGACCAGGAACGATCGTTCTCCACTGAGATCAACTTCGAAATCAGTCTGCGTTCGGCGTTCGCCTTCAACATAAACTCCACCCTGCTCGATCATCCTGCGAGCTTCCGCCATTGACGACACCATCCCCAGCTCAACCAGTAGCTTCGGCAATTTCCACACACCTGCTGCCAACGTTTTCTCTTCGACGACATCAGGCGTCTGCTTGTTGCGAAACATCGCGTTGAACTCGTCTAAGGCTTTGCGTGCTTCGGCTTCGGAGTAAAAATCAGCCACGATCCGTTTTGCCAGCCGGGCTTTAACGTCACGCGGATTACATTCCCCTACATTGGCACCCTCACGTAGCGAAGCGATTTCGGGAACAGAAAGGTTGGTACACAACTCCCAGTAACGCCACATCAGCTCATCCGAGATCGACATCACTTTCCCAAAGATCTCCTGTGGCGGTTCGTTGATGCCGATATAATTACTCAAACTCTTCGACATCTTCTGCACACCGTCAGTGCCTTCGAGCAACGGCATGATCACCGCGACTTGCGAATCCTGACCATACTCGCGTTGCAGGTTGCGGCCCATTAACAAGTTGAACTTCTGATCGGTGCCGCCGAGCTCGACGTCGGCTTCGAGTGCAACCGAGTCGTAAGCCATCACCAGTGGGTACATCACTTCGTGCAGTGCGAGCGGTCGATTGGCTTCGAGTCGTTGCTGAAAATCGTCGCGCTCGAGAATCTGCCTGACGGTCACGTGAGACGAAAGCCGTAGAAAACCCGCAGAGCCGAGCGTTTCCATCCAACGCGAGTTGAATTCGATGACGGTCTTTTCCGGATCGAGCAGTTTGAAGATCTGTTGTTTATAAGTCTCAGCGTTAGCGTTGATCTCTTCGCGCGTGAGTTGCGGGCGCGTCGCATTTTTGCCGGACGGATCGCCAATCATTCCGGTGAAGTCGCCGATAAGAAAGATCGCCGTGTGGCCCAACTCCTGGAAAGCGCGCAGCTTGCGGATCACCACTGTGTGGCCCAGATGAATATCAGGCGCCGTGGGATCCGCGCCGAGTTTTACGCGCAAGGGCTCTCCGGTCGCGGCAGACTTCTCGAGTTTCGCGCGCAACTCCCGCTCGCGAATGATCTCCACCGTCCCTTTACGGAGATAAGAAATTTGCTCGTCGATATTCATCGGCGTCATCAAACGCGATAGTAGCTCAACTGTCGAAGGGTGCGCTATCCTCGTTTTATGCAAGAGATGAATCCGCTCACTAACGCGCGTTTGGCGTTTATCGGCTGCGGTGTGATGGCCGAAGCAATCATTGCCGGACTGCTCCGCAGGAAACTGGTTGGCCCTGATCAAATCGCCGGCAGCCATCCGCGGCAGGCACGACGCGAAGAGTTGCACGTCAAGTACGGCATCGAGATGTTTGAACAAAACCGCGAGGCAGCGATGGCGGCGGCGCCTGCCGAATCGAATGGTGGTTCCCTCGTCGTGCTGGCCGTGAAGCCGCAACGGCTGCGTCGCGTGCTCGAAGAACTGAAAGGATCGCTGGTCAAGGAACAGCTCGTCGTGTCAATAGTTGCCGGTGCGAGGATTGAAACGATCGCGGAGGAACTCCTGCACCCGTCGATCGTCCGCACCATGCCAAACACGCCGGCGCAGATCGGCGAGGGAGTGACGGCGTGGACTGCAAGCGCCGACGTAACTGAGAAACAGGAGCGCCAGGTTTGCGCGATGCTCGACGCGCTCGGCAAAACTGTGCGCGTCGAGAACGAACACCAGATCGATATGGCGACCGCACTCAGCGCCACTGGTCCAACGTACATCTTCCTCGTGATGGAGGCGCTCATCGATGCGGGTGTGCACATGGGCTTCTCGAGACACGTGGCTCAGGAGCTGGTCCATCAGACGATGCTCGGAGCGGTTTTGTTTGCGAAAGAGTCGCACAAGCATCCGGCGGAGTTGCGGAACATGGTGACGTCGCCGGGCGGTACGTCTGCGGAAGCGATCTATCAGATGGAGAAGGGCAGTTTGCGGACGGTGATGTCGAAAGCGGTGTGGGCGGCGTATCAGCGCGCGGAGGCGCTCGGTCGCAAGAAATAATTTGCCACCGCTTCCGGATAAAGTTTGTGCTCTTGTTCGAGAATGCGCGCTGAGAGCGTTTCGACAGTGTCATTATCAAGAACGGGCACGGCGCGCTGGGCGATGATTGGACCACCGTCAAGCGTCTCGTCTACGAAGTGAACCGTGCAGCCACTGACCTTCACGCCATGTTCGAGCGCCTGTCTCTGCGCATCGAGTCCGGGAAAGGCAGGCAACAGGCTCGGATGAATATTCAGAATCTTTCCCCGGAACGCCTCGATGAAACACGGTGACAGAAGCCGCATGTATCCCGCTAGACAAATCAGATCCACCTGAGCGTCAGACAAGACTGAAATGATCTCGCGCTCGTGTTCCTCACGCGTCCGTCCGCGACGAGAAATCGCGCGTGTCTCGATACCACGCTCTTTTGCGAGTTCCAGGCCGCGAGCGTTCGCATTGTCGCTGATGACAAGGGCAATCACGGCGTTCGGAATTCTGCCGTCGTTAACAGCGTCGCTGAGCGCAAGCATGTTTGATCCGCGGCCGGAGATCAGAATCGCGATCCTTTTCTGCCGCGTGCTCAGATCAGCACCTCACGATTCCCGGTTACTACTTCCCCAATCCGGTAACACTCTTGCACATGGCCTTCTATTGCCGCCGCATCCGAGGGCGCGCAAACGATCACCATGCCAACACCCATGTTGAACGTCCGGTTCATCTCACTTTCGGAAACATTCCCGAGCCGGCGCAGTAACTCGAACAGCGGCGGTACGGGCCACGAACCTTTCTCGATCTTCACCGCCGTCCCTTCGGGAAGTATCCGTGGAATGTTGTCAGTGAGTCCGCCGCCCGTGATGTGCGCGAGACCTTTGATCAAGCCGCGGTCGAGCAAACCATCGAGCGGTCTTAGATAACTCAGGTGCGGCAACAAAAGAGCGTCACCGGCAGTCATTCCCAATTCATCAATGCGAGTGTCAGGCTTGTAAGCAGCGACTCCGAAAAACAGTTTACGCGCGAGCGAGTAGCCATTCGTGTGAAGTCCGGCAGACGGCAGCGCGAGCAAAACGTCACCTGCAGTGATCGTCTTGCCGTCGATGACGCGCTCGCGATCGACGACGCCGACAATAAAACCCGCGATGTCGTACTCGCCATCCTGGTAAAAACCCGGCATCTCAGCCGTCTCACCGCCAAGCAACACGCAACCATTCTCGCTGCAACCATTCGTCACGCCTTCGACGATGCTTGCCACAACCTCAGGCGACAACTTTCCCGTCGCGATGTAGTCCAAAAAGAAAAGCGGCCGCGCGCCCTGAACCAGAATGTCGTTGACGCAATGATTGACGAGGTCGCGCCCGACCGTGTTGTGTACGCCGGTCGCGAATGCGATCTTGAGCTTCGTCCCCACTCCATCAGCCGAGGCGACCAGCACCGGCTGCTTCAAACCCGGAAACGCACCGTCAAACATTCCGCCAAAACTTCCGATCTCGGAGAGTGTGCGTTCGTTGAACGTGCGACGCGCAAGCTCTTTGATCCGATCAGTGGCGCGTGTGGCGGCGTCAATATCAACACCCGCATCGCTATATGAAATTGAATCCGGCATATTGTTTGGTCGTTCTGGAAAGTAACAAGTCAGGAAGAGGGGCTTGCCCCCGCTTGTGCGAGAGCGGGGGCAAGCCACCCTTCCTGACTTGTTCTTTTCTTGCAACTCACTTTTGTTCTGTCTTTTTAGGTTTGGGTGGTGGACCAAAGTCGCCATAGGCGATGAAGCCCGAGCGCGACGAATCATCTTTCTGCGCGGTTCGCCCGGCCCACAGATCGTCGGTCGATTCCTTCGCGGTCTTGATCGTGATGTCGTCATTCTTGCCGCGCGTCGTGATCGTGATCTCACCCTGCAAATCGGTGCGATAGAGTTTGACGTTCGCCGCCTTCAAACGATCGAGCACGGCCTGCGACGGATGTCCATAACGATTCCACGCGCCGCACGACACGATCGCAATCTCCGGTTTCACTCGATTCAGAAAATCTTTTGACGACGCGTACTTCGACCCGTGATGCGGTACTTTCAGCACCCTGGTCTGTAGATCGATCTCCTTCGTCAACAGACGATGCTCAGTCTGCTCTTCAGCGTCACCTGCCAGCAACATCGAGAACGATCCATAATCCAGGCGCGCGATGATCGAATTCGCATTCGCTTCGTTCCCGCCCGTGGTCATCTTGTCTTTCGTGAAGAACGGTTCCGAAGGCGCCAGGATCGTCAACAACGCGCCCCCACCGAGATCGAGTTTCATCCCCGGCTTTGCAGTTTCATAACGAGCGCCACTGGAGCTCACAGCCGCTTTGTAATCGTCGTAGAACTGCGTCAGCGAAGTCGACTTCGTCGAGCGCCGGCTGGGCGACGGCTTCGCGACCGGCTGCTTTTGTTTCGGCGCAGGCGTCGCCTGCGGCGG
>Ga0307415_100000563_pt1 | contig 16253 bp, 15 predicted proteins | sample DK1Cmetagenome_FD_204524 | JGI IMG/M metagenome (GOLD analysis project Ga0307415, IMG submission 204524) | Maize rhizosphere microbial communities from greenhouse at UC Davis, California, United States - DK15-C-2 | ecosystem: Host-associated > Plants > Roots > Rhizosphere > Soil | place: USA...
GGGCAGCGATTTGCCAACTTCCAGACCGATCGTCGCGGACATGCCAAGGCGCAGCGCGTCGAGATGCGTGGCCCGAACAAGCGTCAGGTTGCCAGGGTCGACAACCGGGGCCGCGGAAATCATGAGTTCCGCGCTGAGAATCGCAGGCAGGATCGCCGTCAGCAGCGGATCGAAATGCAGAGCCGCGGCAATCGGGATGCACGCATAGCGATGGATCGTCGCGAGTTCCGTGACCGCGATTTCGCCAACGTAACCCGAGTTCGCGCCTTCAATGACGATCGCGCCTTCCGTACTCGCGACGATTTCCGTCGCACTGATCGCTGGCGTGACTGGAACGACGGGGACTGGGATCGGGCCTATGCCAATCGCGGCATTCCAGCGGCGTACGTGGGCTGCCCCCCGGGCCTTGCCAAGAAATCGCCGGCGTGCGTCCCCCCGGGCCATGCCCGGTCCGAATACGTCGGACGGGTGCTACCGAACTATTATTCGGCGAACTATTTCCCGCAGTCGCTTCGGTACATGTACGCCGACACACCCGATTATTATTACCGCTGGGGTGATGGCTACGCGTATCGCGTGAACCGCTCCAACAACCTGATCGCGGCCCTGTTGCCCCTGATCGGGGCCGGTTACGGCGTTGGCCAGCAGTTCCCGTACATGTCGGACCCATATTACAATGTGCCGAGCTACTACCAGTCGTTCTACCCGAGCTACGAGGACGACTATTATCGCTACGCGAACGGCTATGTGTACGAAATCGACGGCCCGTCCGGTTACATCGAGAACGTGATCCCGCTTCTCGACCGCGGCTATGGCGTCGGCCAGATGCTCCCGACGAGCTACAGCTACTACAACGTGCCGTACCAGTACCGGTCGCTCTATTACGACAACGACGACTATTATTACCGTTATGCTCCGGGCGCGATCTACCAGGTCGACCGCGATTCGCAGCTGATCACGTCGATCGCATCGCTGCTGACGGGCGGGCTTGCAGTCGGCCAGCCGCTGCCGCCGTCCTATTCGGTGTATAACGTGCCATATCAGTACCGCACGTCGTACATCGACGGTCCGGACGCGTGGTACCGATACAGCGACGGCTACATTTACCAGGTCGATCCGACGACCCAGCTGATCACTGCGATCGTTCGCGCAATCGTCTGATGCGCTGAGGATGGATCAGATTCGGCCCCGCACGCGTTGCGGGGCCGTTTCGCACTCAAAACAAATAAGAGGATGATGCGATGCGCGTGAGGACTCTTGTGCTTTCGACTGTTCCGTTGGCCATGCTCGCCGCCTGCAACCAGGCTGGCTCGGGCGATGCCAACAGTTCCACTCCGGGCCAGCCGGCAGAGGCTCAGAAGAAGGCGGGTGACCAGACAATAGCCGCCGGGCTCGACCGCAACGGCCGCTTTGCTCAGGCCGCGAAGGCGGCAGGCCTCGACGGGACGCTCGCCGGGCCGGGCCCCTACACGGTGCTCGTGCCGCGCGACGAAGCATTCGCCAAAGTCGAGGGCGCGCTCACGGATCCGGCCAACCCACAGAACAGGGCCGAGCTAACGCGGGTGCTGACCTACCACATCCTGCCCGGCACGGTCCTGATCGAGGATCTCGCCAAGGCGGTCGACAACGGCAAGGGCAAGGCTTTGGTCCAGACCATGAACGGCGAGACCCTGACCGCGACCAAAGATGGCGGCAAGGTCGTGCTGACCGATGCGTCGGGCAATAAGGCGATGATCGTCGAAGGCGACCAGCAACGTTCGAACGGCGTCGTGCAATATCTCGACAAGGTTCTGATGCCCTCCGCGGAAGGCGCGGCAAAGGGCAAGGCGGCCGGTTCGCAATAAGGGCTGTTCTTCGAGCGCCTTTCCTGCTTCCAAGAGACCGAACGCTCGCTATAAACGAGCGCATACCGGCATCTATCGGGGGCTTAGGCGGGCATGAAGGCGACGATTGAACGGGCGACACTCCTCAAGAGCCTGAGCCACGTCCAGTCGGTCGTGGAGCGCCGCAACACCATTCCAATCCTGTCCAACGTCCTCATCGAGGCGCGCGAGGACGGGACCATCCGGCTGATGGCCACCGACCTCGACCTGCAGGTCGATGAAAGCGTTCCGGCGAATGTCGGGCAGGCGGGCGCCACGACGGTGTCGGCGCACACCCTGTTCGACATCGTCCGCAAGCTTCCCGACGGGAGTCAGGTCGAACTGAACGCTGCCGAAGGCAAGATGCAGCTGTCGGCCGGTCGCGCGCGCTTCAATCTATCGACGCTTCCGCGCGACGATTTCCCGGTGATCGCCGAGGGCGACCTGCCGACGCGCTTCGAACTGCCCGCGGCAACCCTTCGGCAGATCATCGACAAGACGCGCTTCGCCATTTCGACCGAGGAAACGCGCTATTATCTGATGGGCATCTTTTTGCACATCGCCGACGACCAGCTGAAGGCGGCTGCCACCGACGGGCACCGCCTAGCGCGAGTCACCGTTGCCAAGCCAGACGGCGCCGACGGCATGCCGGACGTGATCGTTCCGAGGAAGTGCGTCGCCGAGCTTCGAAAGCTGCTTGAGGAACTCGAGGGCACGGTCGAAGTCTCGATGTCGGCGACCAAGATCCGGTTCGGTCTCGGCAGCGCTGTCCTGACCAGCAAGCTGATCGACGGGACCTTCCCGGATTACAACCGGGTCATCCCGACCGCGAACGACAAGCTGCTGAAGCTCGACCCGAAGACGTTTGCCCAGGGCGTCGATCGCGTTTCGACCATCGCCAGCGAGAAGACTCGAGCGGTGAAGATGAACGTCGACCGCGACAAGGTGACCCTGTCGGTTACATCGCCGGAGAGCGGAACCGCGACCGAGGAGCTTGCCGCCGACTATGGCGCTGACGGACTCGAGATCGGTTTCAACGCGCGCTATCTGCTCGACATCCTCGGAGAAATCGACGGCGATACGGTCGAAGTGCACCTCGCCGACGCGGCGGCTCCGACGCTGCTTCGCGAGAACGACAAGAGCGAAGCGCTCTACGTCCTGATGCCGATGCGCGTCTGATGATCTGCAGGCTCTGGCGCGGCTGGGCTGCCCCGGAGAATGCAGATGAATATGAGCGGATCGTGCGGAGTCACGTCATTCCCGGGATCGAGGCGCGGAATATCCCGGGGTTCCGCCACATCGATCTAATGCGCCGCGACCTTGGCGGTGAGATCGAATTCCAAACGCTTATGTGGTTCGACAGCCTCGACGCGATCAAGGCCTTCATGGGCGAGGACTACACCGTGAGCCATGTGCCGCCGGAGGCTCGCGCCGTATTGAACAGCTTCGACGACCGCGCGGCCCATTTCGAGATTCTCGACCGCCGCGAGCAATAGCGGCTAAGCGAGGCGGGTGCCGGTCAGCCGCCTCACTCTTACCGACTTCCGTTCCTATGCGTCGGCTATGATCGAGCCGGGGCCCGGTTTCGTCCTGCTGTCGGGCGAGAACGGCGCGGGCAAGACAAACCTGCTCGAGGCCGCGTCGCTGCTTGCTCCCGGACGCGGGCTGCGAGGATCCGCCCTATCGGAAATGGCGCGGATCGACGGCGCCGGCGGCCTCGCTGTGGCAGCAAGGCTCGGCGATGTTGAAATCGGCACTGGTACGCAAGCCACGGCTCCCGAGCGGCGGCAGGTTCGGATCAACGCCGCGTCTGCCTCGGTCAATTCCTTGAGTGAATGGCTGTCCGTCCTCTGGCTTACGCCTGCCATGGATCGCTTGTTCATGGGCTCCGCAGGCGACCGGAGGCGCTTTTTGGACAGGCTTGTCCTCGCGCTCGAGCCAAGTCATGCGCATCATTCGTCGCGCTTCGAAGCGGCGATGCGCGCCCGCAACAAGCTGCTTGTAGGCGATGGTTTTGCTGACCCCGATTGGCTTGGGGCGCTTGAGGAGCAAATGGCCGAGCATGGCAATGTAATCGCCGATGCTCGTTCACGCGCCGTCGCCGCACTTAGCGAGCGGCTGGAGGAGACTCCCGAGGATGAGTTCGCTCGCGTCGGGATCGCACTCGTTGGCTGGAGCCCGGGCAATCTTCGCCGTCAGCTGCATGACAACCGCGGCCGGGATTCCGCAGCAGGGCGCGCTACGATCGGACCGCATCGCCAGGACTTGGTGGTCACTCATCGCGCCAAGGGGATTGAGGCTGTCCGATCGTCGACGGGCGAGCAAAAGGCGCTTTTGCTCGGATTGGTCCTTGCCCATGCCGAATTGGTTGCCGACCGCAGAGGCGAGCCACCTCTACTGTTGCTCGACGAAGTCGCGGCGCACCTCGATCCCAAGCGCCGAGCGGCGCTGTTCGCTCGTCTCGAAAGGCGCGGGCAGGTGTGGATGACCGCAACGGAATCGACCTTGTTCGAGGGCATCTCGTCAGCGTCCCGATTCCAGGTCGAAAACGGGAAAATCCTCCCTATATAGCTCTGTGACTCACGCGTACGCGCACGCCCGCGCGCGTGACTTTTCTCCGCAGGACTCTATACCTTTCCCATGGCAACCGACCCCAACAGCAATTCCTATGGCGCCGAGAGCATCAAGGTCCTCAAGGGCCTCGACGCGGTGCGCAAGCGTCCCGGCATGTACATCGGCGATACCGATGACGGATCCGGTCTCCACCACATGGTGTTCGAGGTCAGCGACAACGCGATCGACGAGTCGCTTGCCGGCCATTGCGACCGCATCCTGATCACGCTCAATCCCGACGGCTCGGTGTCCGTCGATGACAATGGGCGCGGCATTCCGACCGGCATCCATCCGGAAGAGGGCGTATCGGCCGCGGAGGTCATCATGACCCAGCTCCACGCGGGTGGTAAGTTCGAGAACACGTCCGACGACAATGCCTACAAGGTGTCGGGCGGACTCCACGGCGTCGGCGTTTCCGTCGTCAACGCTTTGTCGGAATGGCTCGACCTGACAATCTGGCGCGACGGCGAAGAGCATCACATGCGCTTCCGCAACGGCGAGGCCGAGGCACCGCTGAAGGTCGTCGGAAAGACCGACCGGCGCGGCACCCGCGTCACTTTCTTGCCGAGTCCCGAAACCTTCAGAATAACCGATTTTGATTTTGATCGGCTCGAGCATCGCTTTCGCGAGCTGGCCTTCTTGAACTCCGGTGTCCGCCTGGTGCTTCAGGACGCCCGTCATGACGAGCCCAAGGAAGTGGACATGCATTACGAAGGCGGAATCGCGGCCTTCGTGAAATATCTCGACCGCGCCAAGACGCCGCTTATCCCGGAACCGATTTCGGTCACCGGTCAACGTGACGACATCGGGATCGAAGTGGCGCTGGAGTGGAACGACAGCTACTACGAGCAGGTCCTCTGCTTCACGAACAACATCCCGCAGCGCGACGGCGGAACGCACCTTGCGGCGTTCCGCGCGGCGCTCACCCGAACGCTGAACAATTACGCCGACAAATCGGGCGTGCTGAAACGCGAGAAGGTGAACCTGACTGGCGAGGACATGCGCGAGGGATTGACGGCGATCGTCTCGGTCAAGCTGCCGGATCCCAAGTTCGGCAGCCAGACCAAGGACAAGCTCGTCTCGTCCGAGGTCCGCCAGCCGCTCGAAAGCCTCATGGCCGACAAGCTCGCCGAATGGCTTGAGGAAAATCCGGCGCACGCGCGGACGATCATCCAGAAGATCATCGACGCAGCCGCTGCGCGCGAGGCCGCACGCAAAGCGCGCGAGGCCAGTCGCAAGTCGGTGATGGGCATCGCCTCATTGCCCGGCAAGCTGCACGACTGCTCGGAACGCGATCCGGCCAAATCCGAACTGTTCCTGGTCGAGGGCGACAGCGCTGGAGGCTCCGCCAAGCAGGGCCGCGACAGCAAGTTCCAGGCGATCCTCCCGCTCAAGGGCAAGATCCTGAACGTCGAGCGGGCGCGCTTCGATCTGATGCTCTCGTCCAAGGAAATCGGGACGATCATCCAGGCGCTTGGCACCGGCATCGGCCGCGAGGAATTCAACCTCGAGAAGCTGCGCTATCACAAGATCGTGATCATGACCGACGCCGACGTCGACGGCGCCCATATCCGAACGCTGCTGCTGACGCTCTTCTATCGGCAGATGCCCGAACTGATCGAGAACGGGCATCTCTATATCGCTCAGCCGCCGCTCTACAAAGTCGCACGCGGCCGGTCCGAGGTCTATCTGAAGGATGACGCCGCGCTCGACGAATATCTCGTCGATGCCGGCCTCGAGGGCCTCGTTCTGGAGACAGGCGACGGCGCCCGGTCGGGCCAGGACCTTCGAACCCTGATCGATCATGCGCGGCGGATGCGAACGCTCATGCGTTACGCGCCGCGCAAATATGACCCCACTCTGATCGAGGCGCTTGCCATTAACGGCGGGCTGAAACCAGGCCTCGACGGCGCCGCGCAGGAAAAGGCGATCGCGAAGACGGCCGAATGGCTGGGTCGGGCGGACGAAGAGGCGCAATGGTCCGGAGAAGTCGCCGCGGAGGGCGGTTATCTGCTCCGCCGGCTGTGGCGCGGCGTGACCGATGCCTACATCATCGAGAAAAACTTCCTCGCGTCGACCGAGGCTCGGAAGCTGGCGACGCTCGCCGGGGAGCAGGCCCCGGTTTATGCGCAGACCGCAACTTTGAAGACTCTCAAGAAGGGCGCGGCCACGGAAGAATCGAAGCCGGAGCCGGTCGAAGGCGCCGAAGCCGACGAGCAGTCAGTCGAGAGTGAAACCAAGGGCAAGACCGTTACGGTTTCACGACCGTCGGAGCTTCTCGATGCCGTGCTGGCGGCGGGCCGGAAGGGCCTGTCGATCCAGCGTTACAAGGGCCTTGGCGAAATGAACGCGGATCAGCTTTGGGAAACGACGCTCGACCCCTCGATCCGCTCGATGCTCCGGGTCGAGATCGCTCAGGCGGACGTCGCCGACGAGATTTTCACTCGCCTGATGGGCGATATCGTCGAGCCGCGCCGCGAATTCATCCAGGAAAATGCGCTAAGCGTCGCGAACCTGGACGTCTAAGGAACCGCCTTCAGCTGTTGGGGTTCGCGCTAGCGTGACGGCTTCACCGTGCATCACTGTCGCCAGCTATAATGTCCGCAAGGCCATCGGCACCGACCGCAAGCGCAACCCGCAGCGCGTGCTGGATGTGCTCCATGAGATCGACGCGGACATCATCGCGCTGCAGGAAGCCGACAAGCGCTTCGGCGGCCGCGGCGCAGCGGTTCCGCATGAACTGATCGACGATCACGGCATGTACAAGCCCGTCTTCTTCGGAGTGAAGCATCGGCGGGTGCTCGACCGGATGCCGGGTGGGAAGCGCGTCGACGCTATGCTCAAGATCAACACGCGGAACATGGGCTGGCACGGCAACGCCATTCTTGTGAAGCAGCATATCGGCGTGCTCGACTGCGCGGCGCTGGAACTTCCGACGTTCGAGCCTCGCGGGGCGGTGCTTGCCGAGCTGCTGATCGGCGACACTCCCGTGCGGGTGATAGGAATGCATCTTGATCTGTCCGGTCTCTGGAGGCGGCGGCAGATTCGGGCCATTCTCGATGCAGTTGGAGGGCGGCGACAAAAGATGCCTACGATCCTGATGGGCGACACCAACGAGTGGCGCGACTTAGGTGGCTTTCTTCACGACCTCGGGCCGAACTTTCACATCGCCCCGACGGGGCCAAGCTTCCATTCGCGCCATCCCGTCGCCCCGCTCGACAGGATCATCGTCGACCGCCACTTCCGGATCGACGCCGCCGGTGTGCACATGAGCGCGTCGGCGCGGCGCGCGTCCGATCACCTTCCGATCTGGGCGCGACTTTCGAACGGGGCCTAGGCGGCGCCCGCGATCTTCCGCTGGCGGCGGCGCTGGACGGACGAGCCGATCCCCATCGCTTCGCGATATTTAACGACTGTTCGTCGGGCACAATCGAACCCACGCTGTTTCAGCAGGCCGGCGATGGCGTCGTCGCTGAGGACGTCCGTCTCACCGTCGACGATGTCGCGGATCGAGGCCTTGACCGCTTCGGCCGACGCGCCTTCCCCATCACCTTCGGTGGAGGCCACGCCCGAGCTGAAGAAATATTTCAGCTCCAGCAGTCCTCGGTCGCAGAGGAGGTACTTGTTCGATGTGACCCGACTGACGGTGGATTCGTGCATCTCGATCGCCTCGGCGACCTCTCGCAGCGTCATCGGCTTCATCGCCGCGACGCCTCTTTCGAAGAAGCCCTGCTGCCGCTTCACGATTTCCGAGACGACTTTGACGATGGTGCGTGCGCGCTGGTCGAGTGCCTTAACCAGCCAGCTGGCGCTGGCGAGGCATTCGCTGAGCCAGGCACGCGACGCCTTGTCGCCGGGCCCGGCCTTCAGCTCCTGATAGTAACGCCGGTTGACGAGCACGCGGGGCAGCGTCGCCTGGTTGAGCTCGACGGCGAAGCCGGCCCGTGTGCGCCGAACGAACACGTCAGGTGTGACGGTCTCCGTACCTTTTGCGGAGAATTGGCAACCCGGCTTGGGATCGTAGGCGCGAAGCTCGCGGACCATGTCGGCGAGGTCCTCATCGTCGACTCCGCAGATGCGCTTGAGGTCGACCATCCGGCCCTTGGCCAGCAGGTCGAGATTGTCGATGAGACGCGCCATCGCGGGGTCGTACCGGTCCACGGCCTTGGCTTGCAGCGCCAGGCATTCCGCGAGATTTCGGGCTCCAACGCCGGTCGGGTCAAGGTCCTGTACGAGCGCAATCGCTTCTTCAACGATGGCGGTCGATGCGCCGGCGACCTCGGCAATATCGCGAATGGATACGGTCAGATATCCGGTCTCATCAAGCATTTCGGCAATGGCCCGAGCGAGGTCGCCGACCTGACCCGTCGCACCATGCAGCTGGTTCTGCAGATGCTCCGCCAGCGAGTCCACCGCATATTCCATGCGTTCGAAATCGGGGCCATCCTCCCCGCCGCCACTGCCAGTGCCCACATCGGCGAAGCTGTCGGTTTCCAGCGCTTCGCTGTTCCAGTCGAAGTCCAGCGGCTGGTCCTGCGTACCGTCGGACGAGATCATCAACTCGTCGGCGCCGGGCTCGACTGGTTCGTCGTTGAAATCCACGGTCTCCGACGCGGGCGCGTCCCCGCCGCCATCGTCTTCTGAGGAGGCCGCCTCAAGAAGCGGGTTTTTCGCCATTTCCTCCGCGATCACGGCCTCGAGCTCAAGGTTCGACAGCTGCAAAAGCCGGATCGCCTGCGTGAGCTGCGGCGTAAGCACCAGAGACTGGCTCTGGCGAATGTCGAGACGAGGGCCGAGGGCCATGCCTAAGACACTAGCGGCAAAGGCTTAAAGGGCGAAGCTCTCACCGAGATATAGGCGGCGGACTTCATGATCGGCGACCAGCGCCTGCGGTGTGCCCGCGAACAGCACCTGCCCATCGTAAATGATGCAGGCGCGGTCGACGATGTCGAGCGTCTCGCGGACGTTGTGGTCGGTGATCAGGACGCCGATGTCGCGCATTTTCAGCTCGCGAACGAGCTCGCGGATGTCGGCAATGGAGATCGGATCGATCCCGGCGAAGGGCTCGTCGAGCAGCATGATCGACGGATCCGCTGCCAACGCGCGTGCGATTTCGCAACGGCGCCGCTCGCCGCCGGAAAGGGCCATCGCCGCGGACTCTCTAAGGTGGGTCAGGCCAAACTCACCGAGCAACTGCTCGAGCCGTGCTCGCCTCGCGTCCTTGTCCGGTTCCGATACTTCGAGAACGGCCATGATATTCTGCTCGACAGTGAGGCCGCGGAAGATCGAGGTCTCCTGCGGGAGATAGCCGAGGCCGAGGATTGCCCTTCGGTACATCGGGAGATCGGTAATGTCCTGGCTGTCGAGGAAGATTCGTCCTGCATCCGGCTTCACGAGGCCCATGACGGAGTAGAAGCAGGTCGTTTTGCCCGCTCCGTTCGGACCGAGCAGGCCAACCACTTCGCCCCGATGCACGTCGAGGGAAACGTCATGGAGGACCGCGCGCCGGTCGTAGGCCTTGGCGATCGAACGTACCTCGAGGCCGCCCGTCGCAATCTGCGGCTCCAGGGCCGGCTCGGGGCGAGTGATGACTTCGTTCATCAGCCGCCGTTCTTTTGCGGAACTGTGAAGTGGCCCGTGACTCGCCCCCCGCTCTGGCCGACGCCGGCAGGGCCGCCCTCAATCACGGCGCGGCCCGAATCCAGGTCGATGACCAGGCGCTGGCCGTTGATTTCGGATCCCTGGCGCTGAAGCCGCACATCGCCGACAAGCGTGATGAGCTTGCGGTCGAGGTCGTAGATCCCGAAGGCGCCCGTTGCCGTTTCCGACGGGCTGCGAACGGTCACCCCGCCGCTGGCGTCGAGCCTCTTGATCTGGACGCCTTGCCCGCTCGAATAAGCAACGCTCAGCCGCGCGGTGTCGAGAGTCAGTTCCGCCTGCCTCACCCGGACGTTACCGACGAAGATTGCGCGGTCCGCTCGGTCCTGGACCTCGAGCCGGTCTGATGCGACATCGATCGGCGCATTGCTGTTGTGACCCTTGAGCGCCGAAATGGGCCCCTGCGACTGCTGCGCAAAGGCCGTAGCCGCGAAAGCGAGGGCGACGGGCGCGAGAAAGAGGGACGGGCGGCGCATCGATCTCATCTGACTTTCCCCTGGACGATTTTCAAGCGCGTGCCGCCGTCGAGCACGATTGTCCGGTCTTCCAGATTGGCGCGGAGTCGTCCCGCCTCAAACTGGCCGAGTTCCATCCGTCCGCTGACCCCACCGTCGCTGGCCATCACGTGATTCTTGAGGTCGACCGTCACATCCCGAGTGACCAGTCGCTCGCCTTCCGGCCCCGCTACGCGGACGGGACCGGCGACGGCCACCTTTTGCTCGTCGAGATTGTACCGGCCCTGGTCAGCGGCGACCGTCACTGGCCCCTGCGCCAGCCCGAAGCGGGCGAGCATCCCCCAAATGTCGACAATCGGCTCCTCGGAGCTGCGCTGCCGGGCGCGATTCGCGACCACGAGGAACTTCTGCCCGCGATTGTCCTCCCCGACGTACCGGGCCTGCTCCACACGCATCCGCTCTGGCGCATTCTCGACCTGGTTCTTGTCGAGGATGAAGCTGACCTCGCTGTTCTTCTCCAAGGGGGCCATGGCGAGGAAGGCGATCACCACACCGACTGCGCTGGGAAGCGCGACCTTGGCGAATCGGACGATTCGGTCGTGCGAGCTGCCGGGCACCGCCCAGCGCTGCTTGCCCGCTCTTTCCGTGTTCGCTTTTTCCGACATGGGTCAACCGTCGTGCGCGAAGATGTCCTGCTCCGGCCAGCCGGCCAGATCGAGCAGGGCCCGGTAAGGGAGGAAGTCGAAGCAGGCCTGGGCGAGCTCGACTCGGTCCTCGCGGACGAGCCGCTCGTCGAGCTTTTCTTTCAACTGATGGAGATACCGGACGTCGCTGGCCGCATATTCCCGCTGCGCGTCGTTGATCTCCGGCGCCCCCCAGTCGCTGGTCTGCTGCTGCTTCGACAGGTCGATATTCAGCATTTCCTTGACCAACTCCTTGAGGCCATGCCGGTCGGTATAGGTACGTACGAGGCGCGAGGCGGTACGCGTGCAGTACAGCGGCGCGGCCATGATCCCGAGGTAATGCTGCATGATCCCGACGTCGAAGCGGGCGAAATGGTAGATCTTCAGGCGATTAGGGTCGGAAAGCAGCGCCTTGAGGTTCGGAGCGGCGAAATTGCTCCCCCTTGCGAATCGGACGAGATGTTCGTGGCCGCGGCCGTCCGAAAGCTGCACCAGGCACAGGCGATCCCGCGCCGGATGGAGGCCCATGGCTTCCGTATCGACCGCGACTGGACCGTCGACGAAGGTTACGTCGGCGGGCAGGTCTTCCTCATGAAAAGTAATGCTCATTCACTCGTCCCGATGTTCAACTGTTGTCCCCTTAGCAGACCTTCCCGCGCATCGCTTCATGCCATGTGACGGGAAAGAATCGGGAACTACTGGAGAGACACGGTTTTTTGCGCTAAGGCACTGAACGGTGCGTGAGCAAATAACGCGCTTGGACCGGTTGCGCTCTTTGGGCCCAGCGCGTTGGTTCTAAATATCTGGGGGCACAAGGGTTTTAAACGAGCATGGGTTTCGACAAAGGGCGTAAGGGCGACCGCGGTGGTCGTGGACGCGACAAGGGCGACAGGGTTTTCGGAGAAGACAGCTACAGTGACCGTGGCGGTTTTGGTGACCGCGGCGGGTTCGGTGGCGGCGGCGGCGGCGGATATCGCGGCGGCGGCGATCGCTTTGGCGGCGGTGGCGGCGGCTACGGAGATCGCGGCGGCTTCGGCGGCGGCGGGGGCGGTGGCTTCCGCAGCGGCGGTGGCGGTGGCGGCGGCTTCCGGGGCGGCGGCGGCGGTATGCCTCCGCAGGTCGTCGGCGAAGGCAAGGGCGTCGTGAAGTTTTTCAATCCGCAAAAGGGTTTTGGCTTCGTCGTGCGCGATGACGGCGGTGAGGACGTGTTCGTTCACATCTCGGCCGTCGAGCAGGCGGGACTCACGGACCTGGCCGACGGCCAACCGCTCGAGTTCACGCTCGTCGATCGCGGCGGCCGGATCTCGGCTACGAACCTCCGGATCGAAGGCGAGCCGATGGCGGTCGAACGGGCCGAACGCGCGCCCGAGCGGAAGCTGACTGGCGAGAAGGCGACGGGCGTCGTCAAGTTCTTCAACGCGATGAAGGGCTTCGGCTTCATCCAGCGCGATGACGGACAGCCGGATGCGTTCGTCCACATCTCTGCAGTCGAGCGTGCGGGCATGCCGACGCTCAATGAGGGCGACAAGCTCGAGTTCGAGATCGAGGTCGATCGCCGCGGCAAATATGCGGCGGTGAACTTGACTCCAGTCCAGTAAGCGAAAGGGCCGGAGCGATCCGGCCCTTTTTTACCGGCTCTGCATCGGGATCGGCCGGCCCTCAACCATGACATAGGCAACATGCTGAACGGCTGTCGGATCGGTCAGAGGATCGCCGTCGATTGCGATCAGGTCGGCGGACTTGCCGGGATCTAGCGTTCCGGTTTCGTTCGAAAGACCCATGAGGTCGGGACCGCCCTTGGTCGCTGCGATCAAGGCGTCGCGAGGGGTCATCCCGCCCTTCGTCACCATCAGCTCGAGCTCCTTGTTCGCATCCTTGTGCGGAGCGACCGCGCTGTCCGTGCCGAGCGCGATCTTCACGCCGTTGCGATAGGCGAGGTTCAATCCTTTGCCCCATACGTCGAATGTTTGGGCGGCCTTGGCCTCCATCGCAGGCGACAGCTTGCCGCTTCCCATGATCGCCCGCACTCCGCTGAACGCCATGAGCGTTGCCGAGTAATAGGTGCCGTGCGCCTTCATTGCCCGCGCGCCCCGCTCGTCGAGGAATGTGCCGTGCTCGATTGAGTCGATGCCGGCATTCGCGGCTGCTTCAATGCCGCGCGCACCGTGCGCGTGGGCGGCAACCTTGAGGTGTAGCGAGTGCGCCATTTCTGCGATGGCCTTCATCTCATCATTGGTGAAATGCTGCTCGAGGCCCATCGCACCCGGGTCGAGCACGCCTCCGGTCGCCATGATCTTGATGGTGTCCACTCCCGCCGCGGCAAGCTTGCGGACAACTTCCTGGCACTGCTGAGCGCCGGTGCACACGCCCTCGGTAAGATGGGCTTCTGTGACGGCTGATGCGAGCTCGGGGGGAAGACCCACGGCCGGATCGGCATGACCGCCGATCATCGACAAAGGGTCGCCCGAGACTTTAATCCGCGGTCCCGGAAAGCGGCCCTCCGAGACGGCATTACGGACTGCAAGGACGGCTGCCGTATTGCCGCCGAGATCGCGCACCGTCGTGAATCCGCCACGCGCCATCTCCAATGCATGCGTCAGCCCCACCGTCGCCGCATAGGGGTTCGAGCGCGGCTGCGTATATCCGACATACCATGGTTCGCCGCTGTTGCCGGTGAGATGCACATGGACGTCGGTCATTCCCGGAAGGACCGTCCGACTTCGTTCGTCCACGACGGTGGCTCCGGCCGGCGCCGTGAAACCGCTTTCGATCCGGGCGATCCGGCCGTTTTCGACAATAACCGTCGAGGCTCCCCGGGCCGGCTGCGCCGCATCGACGATGAGACGGCCCGCCTGGATTGCGTAGGTTTCGGCGCTAGCGGTCGAAGCGGTGGTGAGGGCCAAGGCGGCGGCGAACAGTTTCAGCATGCGAGCTCCCCTTCGATGCGCGAGCGTAACGGCAGGCGTCGACGCTTCAAGTCACCATTGCGATAAGGGTCGCGATCCGGTCGGCCTCGCTGGCAGGCTTGTCGGTGCGTATGCGGCTGATACGAGGGAAGCGCATGGCCAGGCCCGACTTGTGCCGGGTACTCTTGTGGATGGAATCGAATGCGACCTCGAGAACGAGGCTCTTCTCGACTTCCCGCACCGGTCCGAAGCGCTGGACGGTGTGGTTGCGGACCCAGCGGTCGATCCACCGCAGCTCCTCGTCGGTGAAGCCGAAATAGGCCTTTCCGACCGGAAGCAGCTCTCCAGTTTCGGTCCAGCAGCCGAACGTATAGTCGCTATAGTAAGAGGAACGCTTTCCAGAGCCGCGCTGCGCGTACATCATGACGCAGTCAGCGGTCAGCGGATCGCGCTTCCATTTGTACCACAGCCCGACCCGGCGGCCGGCGACATAGGGGCTGTCGCGGCGCTTCAGCATCATGCCTTCGATCGAGGTGTCACGGGACTGACCGCGAAGCTCCTCCAGCTCGTCGAAGCTTTTTGCGTCGATAAGCTGGGACAGGTCGAAGCGCTCGGCGTCGAGGCGCCGCACGAAGGCTTCCAGCCTTTGGCGGCGCTCGGTCCATGCGAGCTGCCGCAGGTCTTCGGACCCGTCGAACAAAATGTCGTAGAGGCGGACGAAGGCCGGGTAGGTCCCGAGCATCTTCTGGCTTACGTTCTTGCGCCCGAGCCTTTGTTGAAGCGCGTTGAAGCTGGCAGCCGCTCCGCCGTGCAGGTCGGCGCTGCCCTGTTCAGAGCCGCGAACGAGAAGTTCACCGTCAAGCACTCCCGGGACGTCGAATGCGTCAGCGATCTCGGGAAAGCTGCCGCTGATGTCGTCGCCCGTGCGGCTGTAGAGTCGGCTTTGGCCAGCCGTTCGGACGAGCTGGACGCGGATCCCGTCCCATTTCCATTCGGCTGCATAGTCATCGAGCGAAAGCCTCGTGTCCTCCAGTGGATGGGCCAGCATGAAGGGACGGAAGACCGGGACATCCTGCGCTGTTGGTTGCGGCGAGCGTCCCTCGGCCCAGTCGAACAGCTCCAGGTACGGCGGACTCAGCCCGTGCCAAACCTCCTCGACGGCCTCGACGTCTATTCCGAAGGCACCGGCAAGCGCCTGCTTCGCGAGCCGGGCCGAAATTCCGATGCGGAGTGCGCCCGTCGCCAGCTTGAGGAGTGCGAACCGGCCGGACGCATCGAGGTGGTCGAGCATGCCGGACAGGATCTTCGGCGCGTCCAGCTTCCCGGCTGACGCAAGCCGGTCGACCGCATCGCTGACGCTGACGGTCGCGTCGTCGAGCTCGGGCTCGCCATCAGCCGAGGTCGGCCAGAGGAGAGAGATCGTTTCGGCCGAATCGCCGACATAGTCCCGGCTCATCCGGAAGAGGACGGGATCGATGTGCTCCTCGACGAGGCTACGGATCACGGCCGGCTTCACGTGCGGGATATCGAGGGTGCCGGTCAGCGCCGCGAGCGCGATCCCGCGGTCGGGATCCGGTGTCTCCCGGAGATAATCGCCGATCAGCTTCAGCTTGGTGTTGCGGGAGCGCGTGTAGACGAGGTCGTCGAGCAGCTGGGAAAAAGCGCGCATCGTGGCCGTAACGATAGGCCGCCGCGCTAGGTTTCGTCAGCTTCAGTGAAGGCGGATAGCGAGAGCGGCGAGGATCGCGGTCGTATCGTTGCTTCGGTCGCTTTCGAGCGCTTCGGCCATATGCTCCATGCAGCAGCCGAGGGCCACGCGATGTCCCGGCAGGAGCGCCAGCTGGGCGGAGCGATGAGCCAGCCTTTCGAGCGCCGCCAGGCCGTTAATCGCGGCAAGTTCGCGGATCGCGTCCATCTGTGCGTGAATGTCCAGCGGCGACAGCCGTGGAGAGCGCCTGTTGAGGTCGGCGATGCGATCGCCGAGCTGCTTGCGGACCTGGTTGAGCGAACTTGCCATTAAACGCAGTTTCGCCGAACTCAGTTAACGACTTGTTACCGGAAGACTGCAACAGCCTG
>Ga0307415_100000564_pt1 | contig 16226 bp, 15 predicted proteins | sample DK1Cmetagenome_FD_204524 | JGI IMG/M metagenome (GOLD analysis project Ga0307415, IMG submission 204524) | Maize rhizosphere microbial communities from greenhouse at UC Davis, California, United States - DK15-C-2 | ecosystem: Host-associated > Plants > Roots > Rhizosphere > Soil | place: USA...
TGGCCTTCGGGATCAGCTTGTCTCCCTCGATCAGCATGACGCGCGCGAACGGCGCCTCGCACAGCAGCGCCGCCCGCTCGGCGACCGCATCGAGTACCGGCTGGACGTCGGTGGGCGACGCCGAGATCACGCGCAGGATCTCGCTGATCGCCGTCTGCTGCTCGAGCGCACGCGTGAGCTCCGCCGTTCGCTCGTCGACCTTGCGCTCGAGGCTCGCGTACGACTCGGCGAGCTGCGATGTCATGCGGTTGAACTGGCCGGCGAGCGCTTCGAGCTCGTCGCCGGTGCTGATCTCGATGCGATGATCGAGCTTTCCCGCGCCGATGCGCTGCGCGCCTTCCTGCAGCGTGCCGATCGGCCGCGCCATGCCGCGCGCGAGGAAGAGCGCGGCGAGCGCCGAGATGATCATCCCCGCGAGCAGCAGCAGCGCGGTGCGAAGGATCGACGCGTTGAGCCGTGCCCGCACTTCGCTCGCCGGCTGCTCGGCGAACACCACCCAGCGCAGCGGCGCGATGCGGGCGTAGGCGGACAGGATGTCCTGCCCCGACGCGTCGCGCGTCACCAGCACCGTGCGATCGTCCTCGTTGGTGTCGAGCGCCTTGCGAACGTGCGGCAGCGTGGACAGGTCCTTCTTCTGCAGCACGAGCCCGATGTCCGGATCGGCGATCAGGTAGCCGGCGCCGTCGACGACGTACGCCTTCCCGGCCTCGCCGATGCGGATGCGGGTGATGACGTCCCACATGAACTTGAGGTTGACGTCGGCGATCGTCACCGCACCGCGTTCGGACGATCGTGTGGCGATCTGCATGTACGGCTCGGTGTCCTTGCGGAAGTACACCGGTCCGTAGTACGGCTCGTTGGGCTTCGGCGACGTGAACGCCGCGTCGCCCGACCGATCGCGCAGGCAGTCGCTCATCGCGTCCATGTCGAGCCTCGACACGCGCATCTTCTCGCAGCCGTCGCCGGCGACGTAGGCGATGTCGGTGATGTCGGGCACGAGCTTCAGGAGCTTCAGGAACTCGAGCCGGCGCTGTTCGCTCGCCTCGTTCCCGAGCTGCGGCAGGGCGGCGCCGCGAAGCTGGTGCTGCACCTGCACGATGTACTGCTCGATGCGACCGGCGGCGGCGAGCGCCTTTTCCTGCTGCACCGCGTGCAGGGCGACGGTCGTCTCCTGCCGGGCGAAGTACAGCGACAGCGAGCTCGGGATCAGCAGCGCGCCGGTGACCAGCGCGAGGATGAGGACGAAGTACTTGCGGAACAGCCGTCCGCCCCACCGGGCGCGCGGCGGTGCCGCGCCGGGCGCTTCGGCACCGGCGGTCACTACGCGCTCGACCGGCCGGGCGGGCATGTCCATGGTCGGCTAGGCTAACGACGGACGGGTCGGGTGGCAACTTTCGCCGACGGAATCGTCGATCGCCGACCGCGGGTGCGATCGCCTTTGCGCTCGGCAGCAAGGTGCCGGTGGACGGCGGCTCATACGAACACCGCCTGCAGCAGCACCGATTCGGGCAGCGCGAGCGACAGCGCCGCGGCCGCCTGCCGGTTGACGAGCAGAACGTGGCGGGCGGGCTGTTCGACGGGCAGCGTCGCCGGAGATGCGCCCTTCAGCACCCGATCGACGAAGGATGCCGCCCGCTTCAGCGACTCCTCCATCGTCGGGCCATACGACATGAGCCCGCCGCTTCGCGCGAACGTGTCGTAGGCCGAGATCGCGGGAAGCCGGTGCGCGATGGACAGCGCCGCGAGGTCGCGCGCATACGCGAGCGTGTAGCGCGACGGCACGACGAACATCGCCTGCGCGCCTGCACTGACGGCTCGTGCGAACGCGGCGGGGAAGTCGCTGGCGGCTTCGAAGTGCAGCGGCAGCGGCGCGACGTCCATGGCGCCCGCCGCCCGCTCGAAAGCGGGGACATAGAGTGCGTCGTGCGCGGCGTCGGTGAGCACGGCGACGCGACGCAGCGCCGGCACGACCGCCTTCAGGATCTCGAGCCGCTTGCCCGCCAGCTCGGGCGACATGAACGAGACGCCGGTGAAGCGTCCGCCGGGACGCGCGAGGCTCCTCACCATGCCGCTCGCCACCGGATCGTCGCTGACGGCGAAGATCACCGGAACCGTCGCCTCGACGCCCAGGAACGCGCGCGCGACGTCGCTGCCGATGCAGAAGATCGCGTCGAGCGGCAGCCGCGACAGTTCGGCAGCGAGTGCGGGATACGATTCGCGGCGCCCGTTGGCGTAGCGCATCGCGTACCCGATCGTCCGTCCCTCGATCCAGCCGAGCGAGGCGAGCTCGCGGACGATCGCCTGGTCGCCGTTGCCGCCGGCGGGCGCCGAACCGAAGAACAGCATGCCGACGCGAAGCGGCGTTGCGGCGCTCGCCGCGAATGACAGCGGATGCAGCGTCGCCAGCATCGCGAGCAGGCGGCGCCCCGCGACGCGCCGGCCCGGCTGCAGCAACGCGCCTTCCCGCCCCTTCGCTTCGATGGTGGCCCCCCCTGCTCGCTCGCGCGCTCGGCGACGCCGGCCGCGACCGGCGTCGCGCGCAAAGCATCAGCCGTCCGCAGAGGCGGGTCAAGCCCGTCGGCGGGGGCTGTCGCAGCGCGGACCGGGCGATGCGGGCGCGCCGGCCAATCCAACCGTCGTCGGACCGGCAGCGGATCGTGCCCCTGCGGGCCATCGGCAACGTCGACCGGCCGTCCTTGCCGAACCTGCCGATTTCGCGCGCGCCGCGCCGGCACGTTCGCGTGTGACGCGGCTGGCACGTGCGGTGCTTTTTCGCAAGCCCCGCCGGTCATTGGCGGTATCGCAACGGAGCGCCCATGCAAACCGATCGATCGAACGACGCGCCCGGCACGCCACACAGTGCGCCGGGCGACCAGGCACCTCCCGGAACGCCCGGCACCGGCGAGGACGTGTGCCCGGCATGCGGAGGCAACGGCCGCGTCGGCCAGGCCGTCTGCGCGAACTGCGAAGGCACGGGCAAGGTCGTCCGCGGCATCGGCGGCGCCTGATGCGGGCGGGCCACCGACCGCCGCGTCGGCCGACCGCCGGAAAGCCGCAGCGATCCGCCCGCGCTGGCTAGCGCCCCACCATCGCGAGGACGTCGGCCTTCAGGAAACGTTCGACGACGAGCATGAACCCGACCGAAGGCACGAGCAGCAGCAGCGCGGTGATCGACGCGATCTGGTAGTTGCCGCCCATGCTCGCGTTGAACATGAGCAACGGCAGCGTCATCACGTCCGGCACGCCGACGAAATAGGTCCCGGTGAACTCGTCGAGCGATTCGAGGAAGACGAAGATCGCGCTCGCCATCAGGCCCGGCGCGGCGAGTGGAAGCGTGACGGTGCGAAAGCACGCGAGCGGCGATGCGCCGAGGTTGCGCGCCGCTTCCTCGAGCGAGGCGTCGACGGCCGCGAACGCGGCCGAGGCGATCCACACGGCGAGCACCAGTCCGTGCGACGCATGCACGAGCACCACCCCCGCCACCGTGCCGGCGAGGCCGATCTCGTAGAACACGCGGGCGATGTTCACGTACACGGGCAGGTTCGGCACGGCTTGCGGCAGCAGGAATGCGAGCAGGATCAGGCCGCGCCAGCGCAGCTTGAGCCGCGCCAGCGCGTAGCCGGCAGGAACGGCGACGGCGAGGCTCAGCACCACCGTAAGGATGGCGATCCATACGCTGCTGCCCAGCGCGGCGACCGCCCCGCCGCGGGGACTGAACACGCGCGCCCAGAACGAGAAGCCGAAATCGGACGGAATGCGGTTCGGGAAGTACCAGCGCTCGGCGAACGCCCACAACGCGAGGTTCACCAGCGGGCCGAAGATCGCGAACGCGAGAAGACCGACCATCAGCGCGACCAGCATGCCGCTGACGATGCGGTTCGGCGACAAACGCAGCGCGTTCACGCCGCCTCCGCGCGCGCAACCGCGTGATGCAGGTAGAACCACGCGCCGGCGGCTGCCAGCGCGAGCGAGGCGAGGCACAGCGCGTTCGCGACGCCGTAGTCGGCGTGCGTGTTGATGCGATAGGCGATGTCGACGGTGATCATCGTCGGCGAGTTCGGATTGATCATCAGCGGCACCGAGAGCACGGAGAGCATCGTCACGAACGAGAGCACGACGCCGACCAGCAGCGTTCCGCGCACCTGGGGGAGCACGATCTCGAACAGCACGCGCCAGCGCGGCGCGCCGAGATTGCGCGCCGCCTCGACGTGCTGCCGGTCGAGCGACGCCATTGCGCCGGCGACGAGCAGCGTCACGAACGGTGCCTGCTTCCAGACGAACGCGATGACGATGCCGCGCCAGTCGAGCACGCTCTGCGCGGCGAGCGGATCGATCAGGCCGCCGGCGATCAGCACGTGGTTCAGCGTGCCGTTCTTCGCGAGGAAGCCGCGCATCAGCTGGCCGGCGACGATGAACGGGATGAACAGCGGCCAGCGATACAGCCAGCGGAGCGCCGCGAGCGCGCGGGGATTCTCGCCCAGCGTCAGATAGCCGGCGATCGCGATCGCCACCGCGGCGATCAGCACCGCGGACAGCGACACGATGCCGATGGTGAACAGGAAGTCCGTCGTGTAGAGCTCGTAGGCCTTGGCAACGTTGGCGAGCGTCGCGTTCCCCTCCTTGTCGAGGAACGCGCCGATGACCGAAAGCCCGAGCGGCAGCGCGAAGAACAGCGCGACGATGGCGAGCGCCGGCGCGACCAGCAGGAGCCCGAGCGCGCCGCTCGCTTCGAGCGGGCGGCGCGGCGCGCTCGCGACCGGCGCGGTGTCGACCGCCTCGCTCATCGATGCTGGCGCCGCGGGTCGCGAGCCGCGGCATCCCTCGTGCAGCTCGCGACGAGTCGCTCGCTTCGGGACGAGGACGCGGCCGCTCGCCGGCCGCGCACCGCCCGATCGCGCTTGCGCGTCACTTCAGGACGACGCGCTCGTAGCCCTCGACGATGTCGGTGAAATACTCGGACAGCGGGAACGGGCGCCCCTTCTGCGCGAGGTCCTGCGGCTTGATGTCGGTGAAGAGCTTGTTCCAGTCCTGCGGCGACATCTTGCTCTGCACGTGCTGCGCGTCGATGCCGGGGTACCAGTTGAACTTCTTGACGATGCCCTCCGCCTGGATCTCCGGGCTCGCCGCGAAGTCGACGAACTTCTTCGCGATCTGCGCGTTCGCCGCCTTCGACGGAATGACGTAGTACATCGGCTGGCCGGGAAGGCCGGGCTCGGGCAGCGAGAGCTTGACCTTCGGATTCATCTTGCCGTCGGCCATCCAGGTGTAGAACATGTCGACCCATACCGGGCCGATCGCGATCTCGCCGCGGTTCAGCATGTCGAGCGTGCCCGCGTTGCCCGGCGTCATCACGACGTTCTGGTTGAAGTCCTTGAGGCCGGCCAGCGCCTTCTCGATCTGCGCCTTCGCCGCCGGATCGTACGGACCCTTCTCCAGCTTGTCGGCCATGCCGCTGTTGGCGGACACCCACGCGGTGACGAAGCCGACGCCCGACATGCCGCCCTTGACGCCGTTGTAGCCGAACTGCTTCGGGTTCTTCTTCACCCATTCGTTGAGCTCGGCGAACGACTTCGGCGGCGACTTGACGACGTCGGGGTTGTACGCGAACGCGATCTGGCTGTGGAACATCGGCAGCACGTAGCCGTCGACGTTGGCGCCGAGCGCGTTCTTCGCCGTGTCGCGCGTGACCAGCTTGCCTGCCGCGACGTCGTTGCGGTAGGGCATCAGCAGGTTCTCCTTGACCATCGATGCGGCGCCCCGCTGGTGCACGACGGCGACGTCGGTGTCCCACGTGGCCGAGTTCTTCTGCGCGACGAGCTTCTCGTAGATCTTCTGCGAGCCGGCGTCGCCGGGGCCCGTGCCGACCGCGCGGACCTTGACGCCGGGATTCAGCTTCTCGAAGCGCGGTCCGAGGAAATCGTTGACGTAGTCGACCATGTTCTGGTCGCCGGCGGTGACCACGTTCAGCGTGACCTGCGCGGACAACGGCGCGACCGGCGCCGCGAGCGCGAGCGACGCGGCGACCGCTGCGAGCTTGTGATTGAAGCGCATGCAACCTCCTCCTCGGTATCGGAACGTCGAAACGGGCCTCACGCGGGAAACACGAGCAGCGCGTCGCGCGGCACGACCACGGAGGTGGCCGTGCCTTCGGCGAGCCGCTCGGGCGCGTGGACCCAGACCTGGGCGTCGGCAGTGCGCACGCGGTAGCGATAGCCCTGCCCGACGTAGTAAACCTGCTCGACCACCCCGGGCAGCGCCACGGCGTGGGGATCGACGTCGTGCGCGCCGTTCGCGAGGCGCGCCGCGTCGGCGCGAAAATGCGCCTGCACCGGTCGCCCGGCGTCACTGCCGGAGCGCGGCGACAACCGGCCGTCCTGCGCCTGCGTCAGCAGCAGCCGGTTGTCGGCCCCCATGAAGCCCGCCACGAACGCCGACGCCGGATGATGGAACACTTCCTCGGGCGTGCCGTACTGGGCGACGCGGCCGGCGTCGATGACCGCGATGCGATCGGCGAGCGTCAGCGCCTCCTCGCGATCGTGCGTGACGTAGACGGCGGTGATGCCGATGCGCTTCTGCAGCGCGCGGAGCTCGTGGCGCAGATCGAGGCGCACGCGGTAGTCGAGGTTCGACATCGGCTCGTCGAGCAGCAGCAGCGACGGACTGACGGCGAGCGCGCGGCCGAGCGCGACGCGCTGGCGCTGGCCGCCCGACAGCGCCGCGACGGAGCGCGGGCCGAAGCCTTCGAGCTGCAGCAGCGTCAGCATCTCGGCGACGCGCCTGACGATCGCATCGCGCTTCCAGCCGCGCATCCGCAGGCCGTAGGCGATGTTCTGCTCGACGCTCATGTGCGGCCACAGCGCGTACGACTGGAACATCATCGCCGCGCCGCGCCGTTCGGGCGGCAGCGCGAGCAGGTCGCGGCCCTCGATGCGGATCGCTCCCGATTGCGGGACGACGAACCCGGCGATCGAGCGCAGCAGCGTCGTCTTGCCGCAGCCCGAGCTGCCGAGCAGCGCCACCATCTCGCCCCGCGCGATGTCGAGGCTCACGCGATCGAGCACCCGCGTGGCTCCGTAGGCCACGGTCAGCGCTTCGATCGAGAGGTAAGGCGTCATCGCGGGACGGGCGGTTGAACGATAGTGGCGCATCATGACGCGCCGGTGAAGCGGCTGCAAACACCGCCGCCGGCGCCTGGGACGTCCGCTCATGTTGCACTGCAGCGGCGGCGCGCCGCAGTGCGGATCGTGGCGAACGCCGCCAGCACCGGACGGTCACACCGAGCGAGGAGACACGCGCATGGAATCCCCCACCTACCTGATCGTCCGCGACAACGATCTCGCCCGACTCGAGGAAGCGGTCAACGATCGCATCGAGGAAGGCTATTCGCTCGCCGGCCAGCTGTTCGCCGTGACGCCCGCCCAGGGCGGCGTGCTCTATGTGCAGCCGCTGGTGCTGGAGCTCGAGGAGGTCGAGGACGAGGACGACGACGCCGATGAAGACGCCGGCGACCAGGCCGTGACCGAGTCGATCGGCACGCGGCGACGCTGAGGGGACGCCGATGACCACGACCGGGAAGCGCAGCGCGCAGCCGGGCAGCGTCGACGCGCTGATCGACCAGATGAGCAAGGAGTCGTTCCCGGCGAGCGACTCGCCGCAGCTCGATGGCGTGCTGAACGCGGCGCCGGCCGCCAACGCGGTTCCGCGCCATCCCGCCGAACATGCGCCGCCTCCCGAGGCGGCCCCGGGTGGCGACGCCGACGCCGCGCTCGACGTGCGCGAGGGTCGCTATCCGGTCGGCGATGCCGGCGAACTGTGGATCCGGACCGAGCCGGGTCGCGTGGCGCTGACGCTGCCGAGCGCCGACCTGCGACTCGATGCGGCGGCGCTCGAGCAGCTGATTGCCGCGCTCGAGCGACACCGGCCACCGCTCAGCGGTCGGCGCTGACCCGCCGGCTTGCGACGGCGGCCTCGTCGGCCTCCGCGCGGTAGGCGCGAAGCGTCCGGCGACGCCCGTCGGCCGTGAGCTCCCGCCACGCCGAGGTGACGGCCGCAACGTGCTGCGCCCAGGTGAAACGGGCAAGCACGCGTGCGCGCGCTTCGCGTCCCATGCGACGACGTCGATCGGCGTCCTGCGCGAGCTCCAGCACCGCCTCGCCTCCGTCGGCTTCGTTGCCTGCCTCGAACAGCAGTCCGGTGACGCCCGCGGCCACCAGTTCTGGAACGCCGCCGACAGCGGTGGCGACGACGGGAACGCCCGACGCCATCGCCTCCAGGATAGTGAGCGGCGTGCCTTCGTGCCAGGAAGGCAGCACGACGAGGTCGAGCGTCCGGTACAGCGCCGGCATCGCGCCGACGACGCCGCGGAACTCGAACCGGTCGGCGACGCCGTATTCGCTCGCCCGCGACTGCATCGCTTCGCGCAGCGGTCCGTCGCCGGCGACGATGAAGCGAGCGTCAGGCACCGCCTGCGCGACGCGTGCGGCGAGGCTCACGAAGAGCAGCGGATTCTTCTCGGGGGACAGGCGGCCGACGTAACCGATCGCGACGCCGGCTTCGCTCGCGGGCACGTCCGACGGCGAGAACAGCGACGCGTCGACCGCGTTGCAGACGACGCGCACGCGCTCGGGCGACGCGCCGACGCCGAGCGCATGCATGCGCGCCGCGTCGCTGACGAGGCACAGGTGCGTGCCCCCGAGCCGGTGCGCTTCCAGGTCGTGCATCTCGATGTGCATTGCGTGGATGGTGGCGAGGACAGGCGTGCGGGTCGCGCGGCCGACGATCGCCGCGAGCTGGTGCGCGCGGGCGAGATGCGCGTGGATCAGCCCGACGCCCGAGCGTCGGACCAGCTCCGCGGCGAACTGGATCGAACGCCAGCACGGACTGGCCGGCATCGGCGTCGCGTAGACGCTGGCCCCGGCCGCACGCAGCTCGTCGCCGAAGGCGCCGTCGAACGGCACGAGCGCGACCACCGAATACTCGTCGCGCGGCAGCGCGCGCACGAGCCGCAGCACCGAGATCTCCATGCCGCCGACGATCGCGTTGCCGGTGATGACGAGGACTTTGAGCATGCGCGTTCCCTCGTGCGCGATGCGGCGGCTAGCCGACGACCGCGCGGAACGCACGGTCCCAGTCGGCGGCGAAACGCTCGATCGAGAACCGCTCGCGCGCGAAGCGGCGCGCGGCCGCGCCCATCGCCTTCGCGGCGCCGGGCTCTCGCAGCAGGAAGGCGGTGCGCTCGATCAGGCGCTCGACGTCGCTGTCGACGAAGCCCGTGACGCCATCGGCGACGACGCGCGGCAGCTCGGTGGTCGCGAGGCCGACGACCGGGAGCCCGATCGACATCGCCTCGCACAGCGCGAGCGCGAGGCTCGTGTAGCGCACCGGATGGCAGTAGAGCCGGTAACTCGCCAGCATCGTCATCAGCTCGGCGTAGGGAAGCTCGCCGACGCCACCGGATTCCTCCGCGGCCATCCCGTACAGGTCGAGCGGCTGCGCCGCGCGCCAGCGCGCGAATACGTCGGCCCCGAGGCGGCGGCCGCGACGCTGCAGGTGGTTGATCACCACGATGCCGCGCGGGACGTGGCCGCTGTAGCTCACGCCATCCGGGACGCGCACACCGTGCTCGATGACGGCGGTCGGCCCGGCGTTGTCCCACATCAGCGCGTTGTAGTGCGTCACGTGCACGACCAGGACGTTCGGGTCGACGACCGGGTGGCGCGTGTTCGTCGGATGCGCGAGCGGCGGGTCGTGCTCGAGGTAGATCGCCGGCAGCTTGCGCTGCGTGACCGACAGCACGGCCTCGCGATCGTGCAGGTAGTGATCGCGCGACTGGTAGAGCACGCAGTCGAACTCGCGGCCGGGCAGCGACGCGACCGGGCAGTCGATGACGTTGTCGCCCCAGGGCAGGCTGCCGATGCGCCCGGCGTATCCGGGACCGCGCTCGGGCTTCGACAGCACGTGGAACTCGTGCGGTGCGTGCGACAGGTAGTAGAGGTAGTTGCCGTGGACGTGCCAGGTCAGGATGCGATAGCGACGCATGGCGTCACGCCGCGCGAAGCGGCGTCGGGCGCGCGCGCATGCCGGGCATCGCGAACACCGCGTCGCACACCGCGGACAGCGACAAGGCGGTCGCGCACTCGTGCGCCGTCGGGCAGCGCGCGTGCATGCACGGCCGGCACGGCGTCATTTCGGCGAGGACGCGATGCCGTGCGCGATCCGCGGGCGCGAATCGCTCGGGATCGGCGCCGCACGACACGACGACGCTCGGCGTGCCCACGGCGGCGGCGACGTGCGAGGTGCCGGTATCGTTGCAGACGACGAGGCGGGCACGCGCCAGCAGCGCGGCGAGGCCGCCGAGCGACGTGCGATCGCAGAGGTCGATCGCGCGCGGACCGGCCGAGCGCGCCACCTCGGCGCACAACGCCGCTTCGTCGCGCGTCCCGGTCACGACGACGCGATGGCCGGCCGCGGCCAGCTCGCGCGCGAGCGCGGCGAAGCGCTCGATCGGCCAGCGGCGGGACGCGAGGCGCGCGCCCGGATGGACGCAGACGAACTCGCCGGCGGCCAACCGGTGCGATCGCATCACCCCGGTCGCCTGCGCAATCTCCTCGTCGGCGAGCGGGAACTCGAGATCGATCCCCCGCCGCTCGCAGCCGAGGAAATCGGTGAGCGCGAGGCAGCGCTCCACCTCGGTGCCGCGCTCGGGCCAGGCGCGGAAGCGCCGCGCATCGGGGCTCGCCTCGCGCGCCGGATGGAATCCGAAGACGCTGCCCACGGGAAGCGCGCCGACGATGGCGTTCGTCGACGCGCCGCTGCCATGCATCTGCAGCAGCGCGTCGAAGCGCGCTTCGCGCACGGCGTCGACGAACGCCGGCCAGGCGGCCGCGTCGGGCGTCCGCTCCGGCAGTGCGGGATGGCCGGGAAAGGCGATGAAACCGTCGACGAGGTGCGCGAAGCGGGCCGCGAAATCACGCGCCCACGGAAGGCCGATCAGCGTGATCGCCGCGTCCGGACGCGCGTGGCGCAATGCCCGCAGCGCCGGCACGGCGCACAGGAGATCGCCGAGCTGCAGCGCGCGAAAGACGGCGATGCGCTCGCCGGCGCGGCTTTCACTCGCGAAGGCAGCAGCCATCGTCAGAACGTTCCCCGGTAGAGCGCGCACGAGCGGCACACGTCGGGCGCGACGTCGCTCGCGAGGCCCGCGCGGAAACGCTGGTACGACGCGTTGTTCCAGACGCTGTCGACGCCGTTGGCCAGCACGTTGCCGAAGCTCGCCCGGTCCGGCGTCCCGACCATGCAGCAGGGCATCGCGTCGCCCCGGTAGCTCACGTACGCGCCGCGCCACGGCCAGTCGCATCGCGGGATGCCGCGCGGCGCCGCATCGTCCGCCCGGCGCGGCAGCCGCAGCTCGACGCCGAGCCGCTTGGCCTCGGCGCGCGCCTCGTCGAACACCGACTCGACGGCGAGCGCGTCGCGCTCGACCAGCCGCTGGCCGTCGACGAACAGTCGCATCGGACGGTAGTGCGCCGGGAGCGTCGCCTCGTCGAAGTCGTGGCACAGCTGCTGCACGAACAGCGTGCGCACGCCCTCTTCGGCGGCGAGGCGCACGAGCGCGGGCACGTCGCGCAGGTTCTCCCGCATCAGCACGGCGACGATGCGCACGCGCAGCGCGCTGCCCGCGGCCGCCCGCGCCGCCATGACGCGGCGAAGGTTGCGCAGCACCTTGGGGAAATGCGCGCCGACGCGGATGTGCTCGTAGATCGCCGGCGTCGCCGCATCGAGCGAGACGTGCAGCTCCGCGAGGCCGCTGTCGATGCACTGCCGTGCGCGACGCTCCGACCAGATCGTGAGGTTGGAGTTGGTCGACACGACGATGCCGCGGCCGCTGGCCCACGCGACCATGTCGAAGAAGCGCGGATGCATCGTCGGCTCGCCCAGCCCTTGCAGGTGCAGCGTCCTGAGCTCGGGAAAGCCGCCGACGATGCGCTGGAAATCCTCGAACGGCATGAACGCCAGCGGACCGTAGGGCGGGCCATCGTGCCGGAACTGCACCGGACACATGCGACACCGCAGATTGCACTGCCCGACGGGCTCGAGCTGCAGGAACGTCGGCAGCGGCGGCGTCGACGACCAGGCGACCGGTTGCGGCGCCGCGCTCATGGCCTCACAGGAACAGGACCCGCCAGCGCCACGCGCCGGCGAGCCGCCAGAACACCGACACCGGGGGAATCAGCGCCGATGTGGCGATCATCTCGAGCACGTGCGAGGCCGACTTGCGCGTGCCGGCAAGGCGCCTGCGGCAGAAGTTCGCGGTGATGGCGCTCCACAGCAGCGCGCCGACGATCGCGGCCGGCACGTTTCGCTGCGCCAGCGCGACGACGAACCCGACGAGCGCGCCGGTGGCGGCGTAGTAGTCCCAGGGCGGCACCGGCCGGATCGACGCGCGGTAATCGCGCGGATGCTTCTTGTAGAGCAATGCGTCGAACAGGACCTTCTTCTGCTGCGCGATGGACACGCCCCAGCGGGCGGGACGCACCGGATGCACGACCACCGCGCCCGGTGCGCGCCCGATGCGCGCGCCGCGCTCGCGCAACGCGAACTCGAGGTCGGCGTCCTCGCGCCAGGCGATGAGGTAGCGCTCGTCGAATCCGCCCACGCTCTCGAGCACCGACTTGCGCACGAACGCGTTGGCCGTCACGAAGCTCGCGCGCTCGAGGCCCGCCGTGTCGCGCTCGTAGTCGGTGGGCTCGTCGGGAAGCGGGACCACGATGCGGCCGGCGACCGCCTCCCGCCCTTCCAGCGCGGCCAGGCCGTTGCGCAGCCAGGCGCGCGCCGGTCGCGTGTCGTCGTCGGTGAACGCGATGACGGCCGCCCGCGCCTTGCGCCAGCCGCTGTTGCGCGCCGCGGCCGGACCGCGGTTGCGCGCCGACCACAGGTAATGGATCGCGAGCTTGGGATACGAGCGCGACAGCCGTTGCACGACCGCGGCGTTCTCCGCATCCACCGGCGGCGGCGAGCCGTCATCGACGACGATCACCTCGTAGTCGGCATGCGGCACGTCCTGGCGCGCCAGGCGGCGCAGGCACTCGCGCAGCAGCGCGGGGCGCCCGTGTGTCGGCACGACGACGCTGGCGCGCGGCGTCATGACGCCCGCTTCTCGAGCAGGAACGGACCGATGGCGAGCACGTCGAGCGGCGTCGTGAAGAAGCATTCGAGCGCGTCGCGCGGCGTGCAGACGATCGGCTTGCCGCGCGTGTTGAACGACGTGTTGATCAGCACCGGCACGCCGGTGCGCTGCGCGAACGCCTCGATCAGCGCGTGATAACGCGGGTTCTCGCCGCGCGACACCGTCTGCACGCGCGCGCTGCCGTCGTGATGGCAGGCCGACGGGATGCGATCGCGGACGTCGCCGCGCGTGCCGAACGTGAACAGCATGAACGGCGAGCGACGGCCGTTCACGAACCAGTCGCCGACCGCTTCCTCGGTGACGACCGGCGCCACCGGACGGAAGTCCTCGCGGTCCTTGAGCTCGTTCAGGCGCTGCTGCATCTCGCGCGACAGCGGCGAGGCGAGGATCGACCGGTTGCCGAGCGCCCGCGGCCCGAACTCCATCCGTCCCTGGAACCAGCCGACGATGCGGTTGTCGGCGAGGGCAGCCGCCGTCTCGTCGATCAGCGACGCCGGACGGCGATAGGTCGCGCGCGCCTCGCGCAGCGCGCGCTCGATCGCCGCGTCGTCGTAATCGGGACCGAGGTAGACGTCGTTCATCGTCCATGCGCGATCCACATTGCGGCCGGCCGCCTGCCTCGCCAGGCGATCGACCCACAGCGCGGCGCCGAGCGAGGTCCCCGCATCGCCGGCGGCCGGCTGGACCCACACGTCGTCGAACACGCCGGCGTCGCGGATCTTCGCGTTCATCACGCAGTTGAGCGCGACGCCGCCGGCCATCACGAGGTGCCGCGCGCCGGTCTGCCGGCCGAGCCATGCGGCGATCTCGATGGCGACGTCCTCGAGCACGTGTTGCGCGCTCGCCGTCAGGTCGTAGTGGACCTGCGACAGCGGCTCGCCGCGCCGGCGTTCGGGCACCCAGTCGGAGAGCGGCAGCCGGTGCGTGACGTACTGTCCGTCGCCGCGCCAGCGCACGTGCTCGCGGATCGCGTCGGCGAAGCGCGGCTCGCCGAGCGACGCGAGCGCCATGACCTTGTACTCGTCGGACGAATGCAGGAAGCCGAGATGCTGCGTGATGCGCTCGTAGAAGAGGCCGAGCGAGTGCGGAAGCCGGACTTCGCCGATGCGCTGGTACTCGCCGTCGCGCACGACGCCGTACTGCGTCGAGCTGCGCTCGCCGCGCCCGTCCAGCGTCAGTACGGCGGCGTCCTGCATCGGCGCGGCGAGGAAGGCACTCGCCTGGTGGCACAGATGGTGATCGACGAAATGCCAGCGGTAGCGCGCCCCGCTCTCGCGTGCGCGCCGGAAGCGCGCGTCCAGGTGGTGCGGCGCGCCGCTCACGAGCTGCCGCGGCGCATTGACGATGTACGAGCGGAACAGCGGGTCCCACGGCTCGGCGCCGTCGACGCGCGGCGCGGCGGAAGGCTCGAGCGGGAGCGTGATGGTCGGGGAGCGCGCGTCGCCGATCAGCGCCGGATCGTACGAGTAGGCGACGTGGTCGACGTCGGCGAGCTCGATCCCCGCGCGCGCGAGGCAGAAGTCGATCGCGTGGTGCGGCAGCTCGAACGCGTTGAACGGCGTCGGTCGCTTGCCGTGCTTGATCTGCGTGAAGCGCTCGTCCTCGGCGGCGGCGACGACGACACCGTCCTTGACGATGCAGGCCGACGAGTCGTGATAGGCGGCGTTGATGCCCAGCGTGTGCATTCGGGTTCCTGCGATGTCAGGCGGCGCGCGCCACCGGATGCGCGGCGAGCGACTGCGCCGCGGCGACGACCGTTTCGGGCGCGATGGCTGCGAGGCAGCGGTGATGCAGCTCCGGGCACGCGCTCCTGAGGCAGCCATGGCACGGCACCGGGTGCGAGAGCGTGACGTGCCGCACGCCCCACGGCGTGTGCTGCGGGTTGGTGAGCGCGTAGAGGTCGACGACGGCGGTGCCGACGGCGGCGGCGAGATGCGCGGGTCCCGAGTTGTTGCAGACGAGCACGTCGGCGCGCGCGATCATCGCCGCGAGCTCGGCAACCGTGAGTGGGTCGCGTACCCGCACGGCGCCAGGAGCCGCGTGGCCCAGCGCGTCCAGGTCATCGCGCTCGTCGTCTCCGCCGACCAGCAACAGTTGCCAGCGATCGTCGCGGGCGAGCGCCGCCACCGCGACCGACAGCAGCCGCACCGGATAGCGACGCGACGCGGCCGTCGCGCCGGGATGCACGACGAGCCAGCGTCGATCGGGGTCCGCCCCCGCGGCGGTCGCCTTGGCGAGCATCGCCGTGCGCGCCTGGGTCGTTACCGGATAACGAAGCCGCGTGTCGTGCGACTCGGCGCCGAGCTCGCAGACGAGATCGAGCTGGCGCCGCACTTCGTGCCGGACGCCGGCGCGGACATCCACGTCGGGATCGCGCAGCCAGTCGGTCAGCAGCGCGTACGGATTCTCGCGCGCGTAAGCGACGCGCCGCGGGATGCCCGCGAGCATCAGCATCGTCGCCGCCGGCAGCGCGCTTTGCGTGCACACGGTGAACACGACCGCCCCGTCGAAGCGCGCGCCGCGCAGCCGCGCGAGCATCGCGCCGCACTCGGCCGGCGTGGCCGGCTGCGCGGATTTCACCCACGGTGCGCGAAACTCGATGACGTCGTCGACGAACGGCAACGACTGCGCGACGGCGCCACCCGCCGGCGAGGTCAGCAGCGTCAGGCGTCGTGCGGGAGCCGTCTCCTTCAACGCGTGCAGCGCGGGCGTGGTCATCAGGAGGTCGCCCATGCCGTCGAGCCGCACCGCGAGCAGCGACGACATCGCGTTCCAGTCGGCCGACCGCGTCGCTCGCGAAGCGCTCATGGCGACACCGCCCGGTCCGTGGCGCGCGGCGCGCGTGCGCCCGCATTGCGGTCGAGGATGAAGCGCACGGCCTTGTCGAAGCGCGGCACGATGGCGTCCGGTTCACGATGCGGGCCGCGCACCCACTGCGTCTCGCCGCCGCGGTCGACGAGCACGGCGCGGCAGCCGGCGCGATGTCCGGCCTCGACGTCGTCGAGGATGTCGCCGATCATCCACGACGAGCCGAGATCGA
>Ga0307415_100000565_pt1 | contig 16225 bp, 12 predicted proteins | sample DK1Cmetagenome_FD_204524 | JGI IMG/M metagenome (GOLD analysis project Ga0307415, IMG submission 204524) | Maize rhizosphere microbial communities from greenhouse at UC Davis, California, United States - DK15-C-2 | ecosystem: Host-associated > Plants > Roots > Rhizosphere > Soil | place: USA...
CGTCTCCCTGAGTAGGTCACGGTCCAGCGGTCGATCTTCGCTCTCCCCCTGCAGCATTTCATACCACCGGACGTGGCGCTCATGCCCGAAACGTTCGTGGAACCAGCGCCGTCATTTAAGGTAGATGGTATGCCGATACCGCTCATCCCCGGGCGCCAGCGGCTGGCATGGGCTCTGGTACTGGCTGGGTGGACCCTGGTAGGACTGGGGTACTACGCATCCCTGATGTACGGCGCGGCTCCGCCCCAGGGCGTCGGGGGGTTCCGGCTGCTGGTATTTGCCGTGGGCACATCCTGGGTGTGGGCGACGCTGACGCCGGTGGTTCTCCAGCTCACCGCGAACGCCGGCTTCGGCGGCGGACGAGGCGCCCGCACTTCGGCAATCTACGGGTTAACCGGCGCTGGATTCTTCCTCGTCTCCGGCGTATTGGAATGGCTTCTCGGCGTAGCCCTGGGGGTGACCTCCACCAATCAGTTCTGGTCTACCTTGCTCACCGAGTGCGTGGAGACCCGGCTGCTCGCCTTCCTGGCCATGATCACGCTGGGCTGGGCTGCTCGATACTTCGCGCTCTATCGTACCCGACATCTCGACGCCTCGGAGCTGGAGACCAGACTGGCCAAGACCCACCTGCAGGTTTTGAAGATGCAGCTGCAGCCGCACTTTCTATTCAATACCCTGAATACGATTGCGGAACTGGTGCACACCGATCCCGAGGCGGCGGACCAGATGATCACCCGCCTCGGGAGACTCCTGCGGCTCTCGCTGGATCACGCCAGCCATCAGGTCGTGCCACTCCGGCAGGAAGCCGACTTCCTGCGCGTCTATGCAGACATCGAGCAGGTCCGCTTTCAAGATCGGCTGCAGGTTGTGTGGGACCTGGCACCCGACACTCTCGATGCCGCGGTTCCGACTCTGCTCTGGCAGCCGGTGCTGGAGAACGCCATCCGACACGGCGTGACTCCACTGGCGGGCCGCGGCCGGATTGTGATCGCGTCCCGGCGCGAAGGGGAAGACCTGGTGCTCGAGATTCGTGACAACGGACAGGGACTCCCCCAGGACGGGGCGCCGCGCCAGGGAGTAGGCCTTCGCAACGTTCGGGAACGAGTGGCCCAGCTCTATGGACGCCGGGCACAGTTCAGCCTGGCTCCGGCTCTGGGTGGCGGAGCGATCGCGACCCTGCGGCTGCCATTCATTCACTGTGATGTGCCGCATACCCCGGTGCCGCTCAGCCGAAGCGCCTTCGAGGAGCTGACGCGATGAGCGTGCGAGTGGTGGTCGCCGACGACGAGCCGATCGGGCGGCAGCGGCTGGTCCGTTTGCTGCAGGCAGAGGCGGATACCGAGGTCTTAGCAGCATGCGCCGATGGTGAAGAAGCGGTGGAAGCGATCCGGGAGCACGCCCCCGACGTTGTCCTGCTCGACATTCAGATGCCTCACCTCGATGGCTTCGAGGTGGTCGCGGCCCTGGGCGAGGCACAGCAGCCCGCCGTCATCTTCGTCACCGCTCACGATCAGTACGCCTTGAGAGCGTTCGAGGTCCACGCCTTCGACTATCTCCTGAAGCCGGTCGACCAGGACCGATTACGTGACGCAATGGCACGCGCAGTCGCTCCCGGAACCCGGACCAATCAGGGAACCGCAACCAGCCGCATTCTGGCCTTGCTGGAGGAACTGAACGCCCGGGAACGGGGACGCGGGCGAGACCGGCTGGTGGTACGGTCACCCGAGCGCGCGTTCTTCCTCCGGAGCGAGACCGTCGATTGGGTGGAGGCTGCGGGAAAGTTTGTTCACCTGCACGTGGGACGATCGGTGCACGCGCTGCGGGAGAGCATGGCCGAGCTGGAGCAGGAGCTGGATCCCGCACGATTCCTGCGGATCAGCCGCTCAGCCATCGTGAACATCGATCGAATCCAGGAGATTCAGCCCTGGTTCCAGGGCGACTACGTTCTGATCCTCACCGACGGGACCCGGCTCACCTCGACCCGTGGCTACCGCGACAACATGCGGAAGCTGCTGGGCCGGTCGGCGTGATGAAAGGAGGGAAGGACGTCCTTCCCGTCTTTCACTGTATGCTGTAGTTCGAGCGCTCGAGCACGCCCTCGACGTTGAGCTCCACGACCTGTCCCGGCTCGACAAATAAAAATTCCGTGGTGTAGCGGGTGTCATTTCCAATGGGTTCCGCGATGAGCCGGATGGTCTTGGACTGACCCAGCAGCCAGAGCGGCAGGGCCAGGACCTTGGACGAGGAGGCGGATACCATTCCGACCCGGTCCACCTGGCCGTCATGCTGGACGAAAATGTTCGCGTCGAGCACCTGATGATTGTTGAGCACCAGGGAGAAGCCATCGGCGTTCGGCGCAGGTGCGGAATCGACATTCTGTCGCGGCCCTCGGCAGGCGAAGACGAGCGGTGCACCGACGAGCGCGACCTTGAGCCAGAATCTCATGAGTACCCTCAGTGGCTTCCTGCCTCTATCTGGTCCTCCCGCCGGCCTGTCCGTTTCCACCCTCGAATAGTCCTGGCCCTCCCAGTATCCGGTACATCGCGTAGAGTCCGGCAGCCATCACCCCGCCCATCAGGGTGGTGCCTCCGAGGGACAGCCGCCGCTGCTGAATTCCCGCCACCGCCGTACTGGGCAGCCTGACGTGCTCCCCGTGCCAGTCCGATCGAATCCCACGGTAGGACTCGACTTCCTGCACTTCCAGATCCAGACCGGATGAATCCGCGGTCACCACGTTGCCTTCCACGTGGAGCACCTCGGGACCGATTTGGCCGGTCAGGTCGCGCGAACCCTCGGTGGTGAGCTGCGCCGAGACCCGATCACCCGGTTCGGGAGCAGGGTCCGGTAGCGGCCTGTAGGTATAACAGCCGGCCAGGAGACCGGCTCCGACGATGATTCCCCAATTCATATGGTCTCCGGGTAAGCGGGGAGAGGCGAGGTCCTCTTCGCCTCTCCCCGCTCTCCCTCAGTTTCCCAGCGGAGTCGAGCTGGTGTAGTTGAGCACCGGACAGGGATTCGGATCGTTCGCGTTCCGTCCCACTGGAGACACATTGGGAGTGTTCGGGTTCGCGTTAATCTCCGAGATGCCGTATGGCAGCCGCCCAGGTACCGGATTTCCGCCAGGCACGGTGCTGAGGGTGGATTGCGGCGCCGGTGCCAGCGCCGGCAAACACGTGCGCTTGTAGTCGTTCCAGGCCTCGATGTTCAGGAAGAGGGTGACGTACTTCTCTTCCATGATGTTCTGCAGCGTCGCCGGGGCTGACGCCAATGGCGGCAACACGTTCGGCGTGGTCCCCCGGGCGCCGTAGCTGCGATTGGCCCGTGCCGCATCGAGGAAGGGCTGTGCCGCCCCCTCACCGCCGGTCTGGAACGCCGCCTCCGCCCCGATCAACTGAGTCTCGGCGAAGGTGATGACCGGCATCCGCATGTCACCGGGATCCGCGTTGCTGTCGATGAAGTTGAAGTTGGAGAACTGGCCACCAGGATCTCCGGCTCCGCCGGCAGCCGCGGCGGAGCCGTTGCCGTTGTAGATGCCTGGTGCGGTCTGCATGTTTCGGATTCCGCCCGGTCGGCGGCCAAAAAAGCCCACCGGAACCTCGTCCCCGGTCACTGCATCATCGGGGTCGAAGGCTGCTTCCTGAAAATAGAGATTCAGCCGGGCATCATCCTCGAGTCCCGCCGCCACTCTTCGCTTCAGGATCTCGATCAGCGCCGCACCCGGGGCGATATCCCCACGGGAGCCCATAAACTGCCACCAGACGTTTTGTCCGGTCGGTGACTGGTCATGGTACCAGAGCATGTCGTTCGCCGGCGTATTGATCCCTAACGGCACTTCGGCCAGAGCCAGCGCGTAGTGCGCTGGATCGACTTCGGCCAGATGCATGTGGTAGCGGGCCTTCAGCGAGTGAGCTACCTGGGTGTACACCGCCGCCAGCGCAGCCGCGTCCCCACGGCGGTCCAGATACACCAGCTCGGAGTTGTCGGGCGGAGGTCCGGCGTTGGGCGGACCGGGCGCCGCGGCCAGGAAGAAAATCGCCGAGTCGAGCTGAGCCAGTACGTCGGCGTAGATCTGCAGCTGCGGGTCGAACGCCGGCGTCTCATTGGTCGAGTCCGCCGCCTCCCGATAGGGAATGTCTCCCCAGATGGAGGCGGCCATCCCGATTACCAGCCCCTCATAGACCTTGCCGATACCGATGTACACCGAGTCGTTCACCGCCCGGGCCAGCTGCTGCATCTTGTGGATGTCGAGCAGCCCGCCCCCTCCCTGGATGTTGATGGACGAGCCGTACACCGAATAGAAGTGCGGATCGATGGTGGACGGATCCATTCCGTAGAGGTCGTAGCCGATCTGCTGGCGAGAGAAGCCGGAAATCTGCTGCACGTACTCGGCGGCATTCCGCGCCAGCTGTCCCTCGAACTGCACCGACTGCAGCGCTTGGATCCCGATGTACAGCGGGCCCGGCCGCGTCAGTTTCGTGATGTTGTTCGGATCCTTGTCGACTCCAGGACCCGAAAGGAAGTCGCCGCACGCTGCGGCCCCGAGAGCAAGGGCGGCACTCAGCAGCAACCTGAGAGTGTGTCTCATGGCTGGTTCTCCCGCCCGCTAACGGTTGAGGGTGAGTGAGAAGACATAGGACCGGCTCTGCGGATTGTTGAAGTAGTCGAACCCACGAGCCGGGCTGGCAGCGCCCAACAACGAGGTTTCCGGATCTACTCCCGTGTAGTCGGTCCAGGTGTGCAGGTTACGGCCGGACACGCGCAGCTCCATGCTGCTGAAGCCGAGCAGGCGGCTTACCCAAGCCTGATCGAAGGTGTATCCCACCGAGATCTCGCGAAGCTTGACGAAGCTCGCGTCCTCATTGAACTGAGACTTGGGTCCGTTGAAGATGCCGCCGTTGCCGGTAAACCAGGCCTGGCCGATCGGCACTGGCGTTCCTGCGCCCGGCCCCGCCACGGCCTGGTCGCCGAAGTAGGTGTCGCCGAAGACGAAGTTCCCGCCATCGCGCATCACCTGCGATTCCTTCGAAGTGCCGAAGTGGTTGAGCGCACCCTTGGTCTGGTTGCTCGCCACTCCACCCTGACGGACGTCCAGCAATCCCCCGATGGAGAACTTGTTGATGCGGAATGAGGTCCGGACTGATCCGGTCCAGTCGGGGTTGGGATTGCCGATGACGTAGTTCCCCGCCACATCCGGCTGGGGATACCCGGTAGAGTCGATGTAGAGCGCACCCGACGGGGCACCTTGGCACTGGCCCGCGGTGTTATCCAGATCCATGCCGGCGTAGCTGAGTCCACGACCACAGCGGATGAAGTCGGTACCGTAGTACACGCCGAGTGGCTGGTTCAGCATGGCGACCGCCTGAATCCCGGTGAGGCCGTTGTTGCCGCCACTGATCGGATAGGGAACGAATTGCACGCCGGCCAGGTCCAGCACCCGGCTCCGGTTGGTCGCAACCTGGAAGCCGAGATCCCAGGCGAAGTTCCGGGTGGTGATCGGCCGCAGGTTGAGCGCCACCTCGATCCCGGCGTTCCGCAGTTTGGCCGCGTTCGCCGGCTTCTGGGTGTAACCGGTGCTGCCGGCAGTCGGGAGGTTCAGAATGACGTTGGTGGACAGGGCCCGATACCAGGTGAAGCCGAGGTCCGCTTTGTCCTGCCAGAGACCGACATCAAAGCCGGTCTCGAACTCCTTGACCCGCTCCGGACCCAGGTCGGTGGTCGGCAGGATGTAAGTAGTGATTAGGCCGCCGACCCCGTTCTGCTGGGTTGAAACCGCGGGGCCCCACCCTCCATCGGTACCGCCCCAGCCTCCCAGCAGTACGCTGGACAGGAGGTAAGGCGCTGGCTGGGTGCCGCTCTGGCCATACGCCGCACGCAGCTTGCCGAAGGTGAGGAACCGATCGGTGCCCTCCGGGCTTCGGTAGAAGGTCCAGGCCGCGCTTCCCTTGGGATACCAATTGTGCCTGGTGGTTTCGCCGAAGGTCGAGGCGCCATCGTTACGTACCGCGGCTGTCAGGAAGAGCTGATCGAACAGATCGGCGCTCACTTGGGCGAAGTACGACTCCAGCCGAATGGTCTGCTGATAGTCGTAGGGGGGCAGCTGAGACGAGGTATTTCCCAGATTGAACGGCTCCGGGGCAATCAGCCCGGTGCCCAGCGTCTGCCGGCTCCGATAGTTGTTGGAGTTGAGGTTCTGGCCTACCGTGACCGAGCCGCTCCAGGCCGGACTCAGCTTGTAGCGTGCCGTCGCGGTGAGGTTGTGATCGATCTGGAAAGTCTTGATGTAGCCCGCGTTCACCCCGCCGACGCCGTTCACCCCCACCACTGTCGTATTGGAGGTGCTCCAGGGCCACGCCTGGGTCCGCTCGTCATTGGAGTAGTCCGCGCCCAATGTGTAGTTGAAGGACAGCCAGGGCGTAGCGGTGAACTCGGCATTGATGCCGCCGAAGGTGCGGCCCACATCGGATTTGTTGAACGACTCGTTGGCCACGAAGAACGGATTGTCGTAATTCCGGGACTGCTGTTCCGAGCCGGCGGCCGGATTGGGGAATCGGTAGGACCGGTGCAGACCGGTGACGGGGTCCAAATACGGCAGATTGTTGAAATTTGGCGGGCTGCGCCACGCTCCGAGAAGCAGGCCGTCGGTGCTGTTGCGGCTGGTGATGAAGCCGCCATCGCCGTCGATGTAGGCGATATTCGCCGCGACCTTGAGATTATCGAATACCCGGTGCGAGCCGTTGAAGCGCACCGAGATCCGGTCGAACTTGTCGTTGCTCCCGGTAATGATGCCGCGCTGGTTGGTGGACCCGCCGGACAGGAAGAAGGTGGTCCGGTCGTTGCCGCCGGAGATGGTCAGCGCGTTGTCAAAGGTGTGGCCGGTCTGGAACATCTCGCCGGCGTGGTTGAAGGCGGTCGATCCCGGAGCGATGGCCGGCCCCCAACTCCCCGCTTCATCAAATCCGACGATGCAGTTAGCCGACGCGCCCGACACGCAGACCGGGGCAACCCCGTCGACACCCAGGCCATACCTCTGCTGCAGCTCCGGCAGCTTTGCGACCTCGTCGAACGAGGCCGAGCTCCGCAGCGAGTACTTGGTCGGACCGGGGCGCCCCTTCTTGGTGGTGATGATGATGACGCCCTGCCCGGCGCGGGACCCGTAAATGGCGCCCGAGGCCGCGCCCTTCAGTACCTCCACGTTCTCGATGTCGTTCGGATTGATATCGATGGCCCGGTTCGACGGAGCCGCGCTCGAGTTCAGCGCACCGTTATTCGGGTTGTTGTAGCTGATCGAGTTGTCGATCGGAACGCCATCGACGATGATCAGCGGCTGGGCATCGGCTCCACTGATGCCGCTGCCCGCACTGATCGTGGTCTGTCCCCGGATTTGCACGTGGGCCGAGGCGCCGGGATCACCGGAGCTCGAGACCACGCTGACGTTAGGCGCCTTGGCCGCCAGCGCCGTGATCACATTCGGCTCGGCACTGCGCACAATTGACAGCGAGTCCACGTTGCTCCGGCCGGTGCCGAGCTTCTCTACTTCGCTGACCGTTCCCGCGCCGGTGACAACGATCTCACCCAGCTGCAGCGGGTTGTCCGCGAGACTGAAGTCCTGCACCGCTGACCCACTGCTGAAGTCCACCTGAGCCGAGCGCGCCTTGTAACCCACCAGCCGGGCGGTCACCGTGACCGGACCCGACGGGATCCGTGCCCCGGGAATCAGGATGGTGTAGCTGCCGTCGGGCCGAGTGACGGCACCGGCCCCGAGCTGCTCGATGATCACACCCGCGGACCCGAGCGGCTGGCCCGCTTCGCTGGTCACCCGGCCGGTGAGCGTGGCCGGCTGCTGCCCCTGTACGATGGCGGGGAGCAGGGCCAGAGTGGCCAGGGCAAGCCAGGCGAGCCGAAGCTGATCTCGCAACTGACCAAACAATGATTGTGCCATGTGTGTCCTCCATGTAGCGAAGCGAGACTGTGACGAGGTGAATCCCGCAACCTCCGGAGCTCGTCACTGGCTCCGGAGTGCTGCCCTCACGGACGGAAGCGATAGCCCCAGGCCAGTGCAGTCAGGATGTGACGAGGGTTGGCAGGATCGTCTTCGAGCTTGCGGCGAAGCCGAGCGATGTGGGTGTCAACCGCACGACGGCTGACCGCCGCGGCGGATCCCCAGACTTCTCCCAGCAGTTCCATCCGGGATGCGATGGCTCCGCGGCGACGCATCAGCGCGAGGAGTAGGCGGAACTCGGTATGCGTCACCCGAACCGGGTGCCCATTGCGGAGCACGGTCTGGGTGGCCGGCTCAATCATCACGGTTCCAAAGCGTATGGTGCCGTTCCAACCCGCCGCGGCTCCGGCGGGCAGACGCCGGGTGCGCTGGAGCAGCTCCTGCACCCGCGCGATGAGCTCGCGCACCGCGGCGACGTCCGTGGCACCGGCGTCGGCCTGCTCCAGTGGAGAGTCCGAAAGAGCCTCTGCCAGAATCGGCGCCGGCGTGGTGACCTGATACTCGTGCATTGCCGGCCGGGCTTCTTCCTCATACCCCGAGGAATTGAGCGGCTGGTCGGAACCATTCCGAACGCTGCCGTCTACGCTGGGGCCATCCGCGAGACTGGGCAGTCCCTCAGGGGGACGGGGATCGTCGTCGATGATGAGGATTCGCGTAGCGCCTCCGGTGTAACGGGCGTCGCCACGACTGGGTGCCATCCTGCAACGGCTATGACGCGGGCGACACCTGCGTGACTGCTTGGTCGAGGGCTACGATAGGTTTGACTGGAATCGGGAGGAACAGGATGGGAGCGGAATGCTACTGGGGAGACTTGAAATACCGATTCGGTGGCACGAAGCCGGAACAACGGTTCAAGTTCCGACACACCTCCGATGTTTCATTTCGAGCGCTAGTGGGTGTCCATTCGGGCGCTCTGCCCTTTCAAGCTATCCAGCTCCCGGGCCATGGTGTCGGCTCGAAGGTCGAAGTGCGATCCGTGCCACGCCGGAACGCCGGATCGCAAAATGATCGCTTGCGGAGACGCATGCGCCACGCCGAGGCGTTCCGCGATGTAGCGGGACAGCGGCCGCGACTGGATGACGTCGATCAGATAGACGGGGACGTCCTGCTGGAGCCGCCGGAGCGCGCGGATCTCCTCATAGGCGATTCCGCTCGTGGGACAGATGGGGCTGTGTTTGTACACCACGGCAAGCGGCTGGGCCAGAGCGGTGGCGACATCGGCCTCGCTAGCAATCGTCTGCATGCGTAGAAAGTAAAGAGGTGAGAGGCGAGAGATGAGAGGGCCTCTCACGTCTCTCTCAAATCAGCCGGAGCCGCTGCAATAAGCGATTGAATCGGGGGTCGTCCCGCACGCCATCCAGCATCGGCTCGATTTTGAGATAGGCCAGCCAGCCACGGCGGTCCTCGTAGGCCCTGTCCATCCACTCGAACGCACGGTCGCGCTCGCCCAGCGTCACATACAACTGCGCCTGTGCCACGGGCGAAACGTAGCGCCGCTTTGCTCGCGCGTTCAGCTCCTCCAGCACGGCGTGGGCCTCATTCATTCTCCCGCGCCGCGCGGCCACATGCCCCAGCCCGGCCAATGCCAGCGCATCGTGCTCGGAGTTGGTCAGCGCCTCCTTGAATGAAGCGGCTGCCTCATCGAAGAGTCCCTGCTGCAGGTACACCAGGCCGAGCAGGCGATGGGTCTCCTCGGCCGTGGGATTCATGGCAATGGCACGGCGAAGATTGTCCAGGGCCTCCTCGGACTGACGGGCATAGTACTGCAGCCATCCCATGCTCCGGCGGATCGACACCGATGCGGGGTCCAGCTCGATGGCCGTGCGCCCGTGCATCAGCGCCTCCTCGAAGCGCCCCATTGCCGCCAGGAACCAGGAGTACCACTGCCGCGCGGTGGAATAATGGGGGTTGAGCTCGATAGCCCGGCGGAACTCCCGCTCCGCAGCGGCCCAATCCCAGTCGTAGATGAAGGTCACCCAGCCGAGCGAGGTGTGGGCTTCCGCCAGGGTCTCGTCCAGCGCAATTGCCTTGCGGGCCTCGGCCTTCGCACGCTCCATCCCCTCGAATACCGGTGCCCCGCGATAGTCGAGATCCAGGGCATAGGAATCGGCCAGTCCGCTGTACGCCAAGGCATAACTGGGGTCTTCGGCAATGGCCTGCTCGAAGTAGCGAATCCCCTCCTTGATTCCGTCCTGGGTGCGGCGGTTCCAGCAGAAGCGCCCCTTCAGGTACAAGCTGTAGGCCTTGATGTTTGCGGTGTAGCGCACCGGAGTGGGGTCGCCCAGATCGCCCAGCAGGGTCGAGCGCAGCGTCCGAACGATGGTGCCGGCGATCTCATCCTGAATGGCAAACACATCCGACATCTCTCGATCGTACCGCTCCGACCACAGGGTTCGCCCGTCGGCCACACTGCTGAGCTGGACCGAGATGCGGAGCCGGTTGCCTGACTTGCGGACGGTACCATCGAGTACCGTGGACACGTTGAGCCGAGCGCCCAGGGTCCGCACGTCTTCACGCAGGTTCTTGAGCGCGAACACCGAGGTACGCGAGGCGACCTGCAGCCCCTCTACTTTACTCAAAGCGGTGATCAGCTCGTCGGTCATGCCGTCGCTGAAGTATTCGTTGTCCGGATCTGCGCTCGAGTTCACGAAGGGCAGGACGGCAATGCTGCGCTGATCGCGGCTCCCGGCTAGCGGAGCCGGAACCGGAACCGGGGTTGCCAGGGCCTCGCAGAACTCCGCCATGGTGGCGAAGCGCTCCGCTGGAGCCTTGGCCAGGGCTCGCTGGAGCGCCAGCTCCACCGCGAGCGGCACCGTGGGTCGGAGTGAGCGGATCAGCGCCGGCGTTTCAACCGCGTGCCGAGCCATCGTCGCCCTGGCGCTCGAGCCGGCGAACGGAGGCTGGCCCGTCAGCATTTCGTACAACACGCAGGCCAGGCTGTAGAGATCGCTCCGGCCATCCAGATCCCGCTCGGCGCTGGCCTGCTCCGGGCTCATGTAGGCCGGGGTCCCCACCGCGAACCCGCGGTCCGTGATGTACACGTTGTCCCCACCGGCGGCGGACATGGCTGTGGCCACGCCGAAATCCGCAACTACCGGTTCGCCTTCCTGCAACAGAATGTTTTCCGGCTTGATGTCCCGGTGGATCACGTGGTGCCGGTGGGCGTAACCCAGCGCGGCAGCGACGGCGCGGGTAATTCGGAGGGCGGCGTCGATCGGGAGCTGCCCTTCCCGGTTCAACCGGTCGCGGAGACTCTCGCAGCCGGCATAGGGCATGACGAAGTAGAGCAGTCCATCGCACTCCCCGGAGTCGTGGACCGGCAGAATCTGGGGATGGGAGAGGCGGGCGGCAATTCGGATCTCGCGCAGGAAGCGCTGGGGCTCGTAGCTCTGGCCCCCGCTCGGCAAGAGGACCTTGATGGCCACCTTGCGGCCGTGCTTGAGGTCTTCGGCCAGATACACTGCGGCCATGCCGCCGCGACCGATTTCTTCATCGATGCGGTAGCGATCCGCCACAGCGGCTCGCAGTTGTTCCGGGACAGCGGTCACGTGGGCTCGTCAGGATGACTTCACTGGAAGGGAACAGCGTGGGACGGGAATCACAAGCGGACATCAATGCGATCGATGGGCGTGTTCCAATTCCGCGACAAAGCGATGGATGCTGCCGAAATAGGTCGCGGAGTCCAGCTCGAACGCGTCCCCATGTCCACCGGCGAGCTCGACGAACGTCTTGGGTGGCGGCGCCGCCTGGAACAGCCGTCTGCCGTGGGCGAGCGGAATCACGTCATCGGCTCGGGCGTGCAGAAACAGCTTCGGGATGGTGACCCGGGAGATCTTGTCTATTGACGAGAACCGGCTCCGGCCGATCCAGCGCACCGGTATATAAGGATAGAGCTCCTGTCCCCGCTCCATCACCGAGGTCAGAGCGCCCTCCAGGATGAGTCCGGCGGCAGGCTCACGGCTGGCGAGATCGACAGCAACAGCTGAGCCAAGTGAGTGACCGAAGATGAGTATGCGCTCCGGTAGCACGCCACGTTCCTGGCGCAAATATCGGTACGCCGCAGTGGCATCCTCATACAGGCCAGCCTCCGTCGGTACTCCCTGACTCTCCCCGTACCCCCGGTAGTCGAAGGCGAGCAGATTGACCCCCAGTCCGCGCAACCCGGCGTAATGCGCCGGACGGCCGAACTCGGAAAGATTTCCCGCATTGCCATGGCAGATCAGCAGCCAATATCCCGCCGCATTGGAATGGGCGGGGATGACCCAGCTTCCGAGGGTGAGGCCATCCTCGGTGTGGATGGCGACGCGCTGAATCGGCAGACGGAGATCGGCAGGAGGAGGGAGGAGCCGGCGTTCGGAGCCCGGGAAGTAGATGAGCCGGGACTCGTTGAAGCGGAGAAGCAGCAACAGCCCCAGGTACGCGATCAGTACGAGCAGCAAAAGATTCCAGCTCATGCGTCGTATCGATCGCCTGGCCTGCTTCAAGCGGGATAGTAGCGCCCCGAGCGGCGGGACATCTCCAGCAGGGCCGCGGCGGGACGGAATCGTTCCCCGTACTGCTCCTGAAGCTGGTACAGCGTCTCCACCACCCGGCCGGCACCGACATCGTCGATCATACGGAGCGGCCCCCCGCGGAACGCCGGGAACCCGATCCCGAAGACCGCGCCGATGTCCGCGTCGCGCGGAGTGCGGACCACATTCTCCGAGCACGCCATCGCCGCTTCGTTCAGCATCGAATACACCAGGCGGCGCTGCACCAGATCAGCGTGGACCTCGCCCGGGCGAACTCCGAGCAAAGGGTAAACACTCTTGTCCACCCCGGCCTTGTGGCCCTCACGATAGCGGTAGAATCCGCGGCCATTCTTTCGCCCCAGGCGGGTGGCGCCCAGCATTCGGCCCAGAGCGCCGGCGGGCTTCATCCGTTCGCCGAAGGCCTCGTGCATGACGTTTCCCGCCTTCTCCGCCACATCCAGACCCACTTCATCGAGCAGGGCGACCGGCCCCACGGGGAACCCGAAGCTGGTCATTGTCCGATCGATGACTTCAATGGGCACTCCTTCCTGCAACAGGTGCCCGGCTTCGTTCAGGTATGGCGAGAGGATCCGGTTGACCCAGAATCCGGGCCGATCGGCCACGACGATGACGGTTTTGCCCATACGCCGCCCGAAACGAACGGCGGTGACGAGAGTGTCGGGCGCAGTCGCAGCGGTAGGGATGACCTCGAGCAGCGGCATTCGCTCGACCGGTGAGAAGAAATGCATGCCGAGCACTCGTTCCGGCCTTCGGGCACCCTCCGCGATGTGACGGATGGGGATGGTCGAGGTGTTGGTTGCAAAGATGGCCTCAGGCCGCACCACCGCCTCCACCTCGGCCATGACTTTGCGTTTGACCTCCAGGTCCTCGAACACCGCCTCGATGACGAGGTCTGCCCGATGAAAGCCGCTGTAATCGGCCGACCCGGAAAGCAGAGCGGTGAGCCGCTCGTACTGCGATCGAGTCAGCCTTCGTTTCTCCAGCCGGTCTTTGAGGAGTCGGGTGGCCGCGTTGAGACCTTTCCCCACCCGCATCAGATCGGAATCCTTGAGCCTGGTGTCCACCTCGACGTTGAGTACGGCAGTGCCGGCTATGCCGGATCCCATGAAGCCGGAGCCCACGATCCCCAGACGGCGAATCTGCCGGGGCGTCGCCGAGCCCGGCGGCACTCCGTCATCCTTCTTGAGAGCCGTGGTGGCAAAGAAGATTTGCACCAGCTTGCGAGACACGTCGCCCACCGCCAGCTCGCCGAACGCTCGATGCTCCTCCGCGAGCCCTGCCGTGACTCCCTGCTCCAGCCCGACCCGAACCGCCTCCAGAGCGGCCAGCGGAGCCGGGTAGTGTCCACCGGTTCGCTTGACGACCTGCTTGCGAGCGGCACGATAGACCAGCCGCCGGCCAGCCGCAGTTCGATCCAGCAGGAAGCCCGGGAGCCCTCCCTTACCGGGCCGCTGGGGAAGGCCGTTCCGGGCCAGCCGGTCCGCCGCGGCGATTGCCACCTGGCGGAGAATGCTGGGCTGGACTACCTCGTCCACCAGGCCCAGCCGCAGTGCCTTGGCGGCGCGCTCGCTTTTGCCGGCCAGGATCATGTCGAGCGCGGCTCTGGCCCCGATCAGCCGGGGGAGCCGCTGACAGCCGCCCGCGCCGGGAATCAAACCCAGCTGAACTTCGGGCAAACCGAGCTGCGTCTTGGGATGATCGGTGGCGATCCGGTAATGACAGGCGAGTGCGAGCTCGAGTCCACCGCCGAGACAGGCCCCGTGAATGGCGGCGACGATGGGCTTCTGAAAGGTCTCGACTCGGCTCACCGTTTCCTGGCCCTCGAAGCTGAGCCGCTCCGCAGCGTCCTGGCTGGTCAGCCCGGTGAATTCCTCGATATCGGCGCCGGCAATGAAGTTGTCCGGCTTACCCGAGATGAGCACGACGGCCCGGGTGGAGCCGTCGTTCCGAAACCCGATGAGCAGTGCCTCGAGCTCGATCCGCACGGCTGCCGTGAGCTTGTTGACCGGCTCGCCCGGCAGGTTGAACGTGATGACGGCAATGCCGGCTTCGTTGGTGGTGGTAAAGGCGCTCATTTCCTCTCGAGGACCATCGCATATCCCATCCCGCCCTGCGCGCAGATCGAGATCAGTCCGAACTGCACGTCCCGCCGGCGCATCTCGTTCGCGAGTGTGGTTACCAGCCGGGCGCCGGTTGCCCCGAAGGGATGGCCGATGGCTATGGATCCCCCGGAGACGTTGGTGCGGTCCCAATCCACCTCGCCGACCGGCCCGGACAGCCCCAGCCGATCCGCCCAGCTTTGAGAGCCCCATGCCTGCACGTTCGAGAGCACCTGAGCGGCGAATGCCTCATGGATCTCGACCAGCCCGAGGTCCTTCCAGGACAGGCCTGCTCGCTCCAGCGCCTTGGGCACGGCGTAAACCGGCCCCATGAGCAGCTGCCATCCCGGGTCGACGGCGGCCACCGCATAACTCCGGATATACGCGAGCGGCTCGTGACCGAGCGCCATGGCCGTCTCCTCGGCCATAAGCAGCACGGCTGCGGCGCCATCCGTGAGCGGGGAAGAGTTCCCCGCCGTCACGCTACCGTACTTTCGATCGAATACAGGCTTGAGCTTGGCCAGGGCCTCGAGCGAGGTGTCGGGGCGGATGCCATTGTCGTCCCGCACCACCTGGTCCATGTCACGTCCACCGAACCATGGCGCCATCTCGGCCGGCAGACGACCGTCGGCGGTAGCCGCGCTGGCACGCTGATGGCTCATTAGGGCGATACGGTCCTGCTCCTCCCGCTTGATCCCGTTCTCCTTGGCCATCTTCTCGGCCGACTGGCCCATGGTCTCACCAGTCGAAGGCTCCGCAATGGCGGGAGCTACCGGAACCAGATCGCGAGGCCGCACCCGCCCGAAGCTGGCCACCCGACCGCCGAGACTCTTGGCCTTGCTGGCGTCGACCAGGGCCCGACTGAAACCGCGGGAATGCATGATGGGAAGGTCGGAGAGCGATTCGACGCCTCCAGCAAGGATCACGTCCGCGTTGCCCAACCGGATCTGGTCGGCCGCGTTGTTGATGGCCTGGGCCGCCGATGCGCAGGCGCGGTTGATGGTGTAGGCCGGTACGCTCGGCGGCAGCTGAGGCAAAAGGCTCACCTCCCGTGCCACATTGGGCGTCAGCACGGAGGGGACGACCTGACTGAAGATGACCTCGTCCACCTCGCGTCCATCGACCTCGCTGCGGTAGAGCAGCTCCCGGGCCGCGTGACGGGCCAAGGCGACCGCGCTCACGTCCCGGAACACGGTGCCGCTCTTGGCGAATGGCGTGCGAATGCCGGCCACCACTGCTACCTGCCGGCCCCCGTTGTTGTCGACCATGTTGCTCCAGTGCAGGTGAGAGGTAACCGGTGAGAGGTTGAGAAGGGCGGCCGCCACCCCTCTCACTTGTCACCGCTAACCCCTTACTGTTTCTGAGCGACCACACTTGCTACCGCTCGCCAGTGTTCGGCATCCACGGTCTCGAGAGCTTCGCGACCGTGTACAACCCTGAGTGGGGCGACCAGGCGGGCCAGCTCACCGGGACGCAGCAGGTGCGCGCTCGAGGTCGGGCCCCAGCCCGCCTCACGCTGCGCCTCGAGAAATGTTTCCATAATGAGCAGGCCGCCGGGCGCGACCAGCTGGAGGATCCGCGGCATCTTGGCCCGG
>Ga0307415_100000566_pt1 | contig 16208 bp, 12 predicted proteins | sample DK1Cmetagenome_FD_204524 | JGI IMG/M metagenome (GOLD analysis project Ga0307415, IMG submission 204524) | Maize rhizosphere microbial communities from greenhouse at UC Davis, California, United States - DK15-C-2 | ecosystem: Host-associated > Plants > Roots > Rhizosphere > Soil | place: USA...
CGGCGCCTGCGCCTGGTCATTGGAGACCAGCGCGTACCACCACTCGTGCGCGAGCTCGTGCGTCACGACGAAGTCCTCGCGCTGGGTCATGATCAGGCCCGTGTGCTCCATCGCCGCGTCGGGCGTGACGACGATCTGCAGGTCGGGCCAGCCGTAGGGACCGAACAGCGCGGCGAGCCGCGGTAGCCTGCGGCGGGCGATGCGCAGCGTCCTGGCGAGCCCGCGCCGCGCGCTCCAGACCGTGACGGTCACGCCGTCGACGACGCCCTGGAGCGAGCGCAGCCGGCCGGCGGCGAACGAGTAGTCGCGGCCGTGCTCGAGCCGGCGGCTGCCGTCCGGCTGGCGAACGCCGGGCGCGGCGACCGCGACGCCGGCCGGCGCCTCGAGCCGCACGGTCCAGTCCGCGCCGGGATATGTCCACGCCTCGCCGAACGGGAAGTAGCGGTCGAGCCGGAACGCGCCGCCCTCCAGGTGCGCCAGCACCGGGATAGCGTTGGAGAACAACGCGATCCGGCGCCCGCGATGGCCGAAGCGGTCGCGCCGGGCCGGCGCGCGTACGTCCACGTCGAAGGCGACGCTGCCGCGGGCGCCGGGCGCAAGCGGCGCCGCGAGCCGGAGCGGGATCGCGCTGCAGAACACGGCCGGCGTCCCGGCGGTCGCGCCGACGACGTTCGCGATCCGGACCGGGCGCGGGGTGCGGCAGCCGTTGCCGCCGTTGCCCCAGAGCCGGATCCAGATCCGCGCGAGCGGCGCCGCGCCCGGATTCGTCAGCGAGATCGTCTCGCGCCCGGACCAGCGCACGCCGCCGTGCGAGCCGCGCAGCGCGACGTCGTACGCCGGCGCGGTCGCGTCGGGCTCGCCCGCTTGCGCCGGAGCGGCGGCGAGCAGCAGCGCTGCGAGCGCGACGGCGAGCGGCTTCAGCATGGCGGGCGACGGCACGAGTGTCGCCTCATCCTCCCCATGAGAGCACCGGGTGACATTCGTCGCGTCACGCGCCGACTACGAGGATCACCAGCGTTCGCGGGCCGTGGACGCCCTCGACGCGCTCGAGCTCGATGTCGGATGTGGCGCTCGGGCCGGACACGAACGTGATCGGCCGGCCCTCCGCCGCGGCGGGCGCAAGCGCCGCGATCGCGTCGGGCACCGAGGGATGCACGCGCGCCTCCTCGACCAGGCAGACGTGCAGGTCGGGCACGAGCGTGAGCGCGCGGCGGCCGCTGTCCGGGCCGCCGTCGAGCACGACGGTGCCCGTCTCCGCGATCGCCAGCGCGCAGCCGGTGAGGACGCCGTCGACGCGATCGAGCCCGCGCGCCGAGATCGGCGGGTCGTCGACGAGCAGCTCGACGCCGGCGACCGACCGCTGGGGGCCCGGAGGTACCGCGATCCGCTTGGCGCCGTGCTCGCGGCAAGCCTCGGCGACGGCCGCGCCGACGTCCCCGGCGCCCACGCGGCGCACGCTCGCCCGGTACTCCGCCGCACGCTCGCAGAAGCGCTCGACGACCTCCGGCGCGCCCGCGCGCGGCCCGCTGCCCGCGGTGCGGTAGCCGCGCGGGACCTCCGGCGCGGCCGCGCCCGGGCCGAGCGCGGTACGCACGCGGGTGAGGATCTCCTCGCGTGCGCTCACGCGGTCGCCCCCGCGTCCCGCGCCGCCCACCAATCGCGGAAGCTCTGCTCTGGCACGTCGGGCAGCTCCCGCATCGCCGTCCAGCCGCTCAGCGGCCCCGGCAGGCTGCCGAGCGGGCCGTTGCCCGCGCGGGCCAGTCGCTGCGCGCGCTCGTACGCGGCGCGCGAGCCGAACACGCGCGCGAGCGCGTCCATCGCGAGCCGCTCCGGGCTCCAGCGGCTCCTCGCCTCCCGCACGACGCGGCCGCGCAGGTGCACGAGCACGGTCGGGATGTCGATCTTGACCGGGCAGACCTCGTAGCACGCGCCGCAGAGCGACGAGGCCCACGGCAGCGTCGGCGCGCTGTCGAGCCCGCGCAGCTGCGGTGTCAGGATCGCGCCGATCGGGCCGGGATAGACCGACTCGTAGGCGTGGCCGCCGACGCGCGAGTAGACCGGGCAGACGTTCAGGCACGCCGAGCAGCGGATGCAATGCAGCGCCTGGCGGCCGATCGCGTCGGCCAGCACGTCGGTGCGGCCGCCGTCGAGCAGCACGAGGTGGAACTCCTGCGGGCCGTCGCCGGCGCGCACGCCGGTCCAGATCGACGTGTACGGGTTCATCCGCTCGGCCGTGGAGGAGCGCGGCAGCAGCTGCAGCATCACCTCGAGGTCGCGCCACTCCGGCAGCACCTTCTCGAGCCCCATCAGCGTGATCAGCACGCGCGGCAGCGTCGTGCACATGCGCCCGTTGCCCTCGGACTCGACGACGCAGACGGAGCCCGTCTCGGCGACGCCGAAGTTGGCGCCGCTGACGGCGACGCCGACCGACAGGAACTTGTCGCGCAGGTGCCGCCGAGCCGCCTCGGCGATCGATGCCGGCTCGAGCCCGAGCCGCTGCCCCGCCGCGATCGTGCGCTCGAACAGCGCCGCGATCTCGGCGCGGTTGCGATGGATCGCGGGCACGAGGATGTGCGACGGCTCGTCGTGCCCGAGCTGCACGATCAGCTCCGCGAGGTCGGTCTCGATCGCCGCAATGCCGCGCGCCGCGAGCGCCTCGTTAAGGCCGATCTCGTCGGTCGCGAGCGACTTGACCTTGATCACCTCGCGCGCGCCGTGGTCGCGCGTGATGCCCGCGACGATCGCGTTCGCCTCGGCGCCGTCGCGCGCCCAGTGCACGACCCCGCCGGCGCGCGTGACGCTCGCCTCCAGCCGCTCGAGCTGCTCCGGCAGCGTCGCCATCGCGCGCGCCTTGATCGCGGCGCCCGCGTCGCGCAGCGCCTCCCAGTCGTCGAGCTCGGCGACGACGCCGGCCCGCTTGGCGCGGATCGCTGTCGTCGCCTTGCCGAGGTTGCGGCGCAGCTGCGCGTCGCCCAGCGACCGCTTGGCGGCGGCCGGGAAGCTCATTCGCGCGCCGCCAGGATCTCGGCGACGTGCATCACGCGCACGCCCGCGCGCTGCCGCTTGAGCGCGCCGCCGATGTGCATCAGGCAGGACGTGTCGACCGCCGTGCAGACCTCCGCGCGGGTGTCGAGCACGTGGCGCAGCTTGTCGCCCAGCATCGCCATCGACGTGTCGGCGTTCTTGACGGCGAACGTGCCGCCGAAGCCGCAGCACTCGCGCGCGTCTCCCAGCTCGACCAGGTCGATCCCGCGGACGGCGTGCAGTAGCCGCTGCGGCCGGTCGCCGACGCGCAGCGCCCGCAGCGAGTGGCAGGTCGGGTGCAGCGTCACGCGGTGCGGGAACGAGGCGCCGACGTCCTCGACGCCGAGCACGTCGACGAGGAACTCGGACAGCTCGTACACCGGCGGCCCGTCGCCCATCCGCTCGCGCACGAACCCGACGCACGACGCGCTCGGCGAAACGACCACCTCGGCGCCGGCGAACACGCGCGCGAAGCGCTCCACCAGCGGACCCGCCTCGTAGCCGGAGTTGCCGTGCATCTGCCCGCAGCAGGTCTGCTCGGCCCGGAACTCGACCTCGCAGCCGAGCCGCTCCAGCAGCGCGACCGTCGCCTTGCCCGTCTCCGGGAAGAGCGTGTCGTTGAAGCAAGTGATGAACAGCGCGACCCGCACTAGGAGCTTGCTGAGTCTGTCAGCTGGGTACGCATCCCGGGTAACCGAACGTCTGGGGAGGCGATCGGATGTATCAGCAGGTGCTCGACCCGGTAAGTGACTCGCTCGGGCTGACCGCGATCTTCGCGGCGCTGCCGCTGCTCACGCTGTTCATCCTCCTGGGAGGCATCAAGCTCGCCGCGCATTGGGCGGCGCTCGCATCCCTCGCGGTCGCGTTGATCGTCGCGATCGCCGTCTACTCCATGCCGGTCGGCCAGGCGCTCGACTCTGGCCTCGAAGGCGCGGCGTTCGGCATCTTCCCGATCATGTTCATCGTCTGGAACGCGATCTGGATCTACCAGATGACCGTGACCACCGGCCACTTCGCCGTGCTGCGGCGATCGTTCGGCCGCGTCTCGGACGACCAGCGCGTGCAGGCCGTGATCATCGCGTTCTGCTTCGGCGCGCTGCTCGAGGCGCTCGCCGGCTTCGGCACGCCGGTCGCGATCACCGCGCTGATGCTGATCGCGCTCGGCTTCCAGCCGATCAAGGCGGCCGCCGTCGCGCTCGTCGCGAACACAGCGCCGGTGGCGTTCGGCGCGATCGCGATCCCGATCATCACGCTGGGCGAGATCACCGGGCTGCCGAAGGAGGACCTCGGCGCGATGGTCGGGCGCCAGACGCCGCTGCTCGCGCTGTTCGTGCCGCTGATCCTCGTCGGCATGGTCGACGGCATGCGCGGCGTTCGCCAGGCGTGGCCTGCAGCCGTGGTCGGCGGCCTGGTCTTCGCGCTCGGCCAGTTCGCGTGCTCGAACTACGTCTCGGTCGAGCTGACCGACATCGTCGCCTCGCTGCTGTCGACCGGCGCGATCGTCGCGCTGCTGCAGGTCTGGCAGCCGAGCGAGCCGATCCGCGGCGGCCGCCTCCAGCGGGGTCCCGCGATCGCCGGCGCCGCCGTCTCCGACCCGGCGCTCGAGGCCGAGACCCGGCGCAAGCACGACGACCACCCGGACAGCCGGGGCGAGATCGTCGCCGCCTACGCGCCGTACGTCATCATCATCGCGGTCTTCGCGATCGCCCAGTGGGGGCCGATCAAGGACTGGCTCGACGGCTTGACGAAGGAGTTCGGCTGGCCCGGGCTGGACATCAGGAACGCCGACGGCGAGGCCGTCAAGGCGACGACCTACAAGTTCAACTGGGCCAACGCCGCCGGCACGCTGCTGCTCGTCGCCGGCGTCCTGACTATGCTCGTGCTGCGCATGTCCCCCGGTCGCGCCGTGCGCGTCTACGGCCGGTCGCTCGACCAGCTCAAGTGGGCGACGCTGACGGTCGTGACCGTGCTGGCGCTCGCCTACGTGATGAACTTCTCGGCCCAGACGATCACGCTCGGCCTGTGGATCGCGGGCGCCGGCGGGATCCTCGCGTTCCTGTCGTCGATCATCGGCTGGCTCGGCGTCGCGGTCACCGGCTCGGACACGAGCTCGAACTCGCTGTTCGGCGCGCTCCAGGTGTCGGCGGCGAAGGAGGCCGGGCTCGACCAGACGCTGCTGGCCGCGGCGAACTCCTCCGGCGGCGTGCTGGGCAAGATGATCTCGCCGCAGAACCTCGCGATCGGCGCCGGTGCGGTGGGGATGGCCGGCCGCGAGGGCGAGCTCTTCCGCCGCGTGCTTGGATGGAGCCTGCTGCTGCTCCTGATCATGTGCGTGCTCGTCTACCTGCAGTCGACCTCGGTGCTCTCGTGGATGGTCGTCTAGCGGAACGACTGCGCGCGATCGTCGGCGCGGACTGGTGCTACACCGCCGAGCACCAGCTGCGCACGTACGAGTCTGACGGGCTGCTGCAGTACTCGGAGCTGCCCGCGGTGGCGGTTCTGCCGGGCAGCGCCGAGCAGGTCCGGGCGTGCGTGAAGGCGTGCGCCGACGCCGGCGTACCGTGGGTCGCGCGGGGCTCGGGCTCCGGCCTGTCGGGCGGCGCGCTGCCGGTGGCCGACGGCGTGCTGATCGTCACGTCGCGGATGAAGCGCGTGCTCGAGGTCGACCTCGACAACCAGCGGGTGTGCGTCGAGCCGGGCGTGACGAACACCGCCGTGTCGACCGCCGTGGCGCCCGACTTCTTCTACCCGCCCGATCCGAGCTCCCAGATCGTCTGCTCGATCGGCGGCAACGTGGCGGAGAACTCGGGCGGCGCGCACTGCTTCAAGTACGGGTTCACGACCAACTACGTGTGCGGGCTGGAGGTGGTGCTCCCCGACGGCGAGCTCGTGACGCTCGGCGGGCGCGAGCTCGACCCGCCCGGATACGACCTGCTCGGCGCTTTCGTCGGCTCCGAGGGCACGCTCGGGATCGCGACCAAGGTCTGGCTGCGCGTGCTGCCGGCGCCCGAGACGGTCAAGACGCTCGTGGCGTTCTTCGACTCCACCCATGCGGCCGGCGAGGCGGTGTCGCAGATCGTCCAGGCCGGCGTCGTGCCGGGCGCGATCGAGATGATGGACCGCACCGCGATCGAGGCGAGCGAGCAGATGGCGCACGCCGGCTATCCGGTCGGCCGCGGGGCGGCGCTGCTGGTCGAGCTCGACGGCGCCGAGCGCGAGTGCGAGGCGCGCTTCGACGAGGTCGTCGCGCTGTGCGAGCGCTGCGGCTCGGACGATGTGCGCGTCGCGCGCGACGAGACCGAGCGCCAGCTGTTCTGGAAGACGCGCAAGGCCGCGTTCCCCGCGATGGGGCGGATCTCGCCCAACTACTTCGTCCAGGACGGCGTGATCCCACGCACGAAGCTGCCCGACGTGCTGGAGGCGATCGACGGGCTCGCGGAGGAGTACGGCATGGTCGTCGCCAACGTCTTCCACGCCGGCGACGGCAACCTGCATCCGCTCGTCTGCTTCGACGGGCGCAACGCCGGCGAGGCCGAGCGCGCGGAGGAGCTGTCGGGGCGGATCCTCGACGCGTGCCTCGAGGCCGGCGGCTCGATCACCGGCGAGCACGGCGTCGGGATCGACAAGAAGAAGCACATGCCGAAGATGTTCGGCGAGCCTGACCTCGACGCGTTCCAGCGCCTGCGCTGCTCGTTCGATCCGGCGGGGCTGGCCAACCCGGGCAAGGTCATGCCGACGCCGCGGCTGTGCGGCGAGGTGCCGGGCGTCTACCGCCAGCACCCGCTCGAGGCGGCCGGGCTGGCGGAGCGGTTTTGAGGCCCGGCACGGCGGAGGAGGCGGCGGAGCTGCTGCGCGTGCTCGGCGAGGAGGGCCGGCCGGTGCGCCCGTGCGGCGGTGGGACGAAGCCGTGGGGCCCGGTGCTCGAGGGCGCCGACGTCGAGACCGGCGCGCTCGATCGGATCCTGGAGCACAACGTCGGCGACTTCACGGCGGTGCTCGAGGCGGGCGTGCGGCTCGCGGACGCGCAGGACGCGTTCGCGCACCACGGGCAGATGCTCGCGCTCGACCCGGCCCTTGACGGCGAGGCGACCGTCGGCGGCGTGATGGCGACGAGCGACTCCGGCCCGCTGCGCCACCGCTACGGCAGCATGCGCGACCTGGTCGTCGGCGTCACCGTCGCGCTGTCGGACGGGACGCTCGCGCGCTCGGGCGGCAAGGTGATCAAGAACGTTGCCGGGTATGACCTCGCCAAGCTGTTCACCGGATCGTTCGGCACGCTCGGGCTGATCGTCCGCGTCGCCGTGCGGCTGCATCCGCTCCCGCCCGCGACGGCGACGGCGGCCGGCGCGAGCGACGACCCCGAGCGGCTCGGCGCCGCCGCGCGCGCGCTCGCCGCGCTGCCGCTCGAGGCCGACTGCCTCGACCTCGACTGGCGCCACGGCACCGGCCGGCTGCTCGTCCGCTTCGGCAGCGCCGCGGCCGGCGACCAGGCGGCCACGACCGTGAAGCGCATGGGCGACCTCGGCCTGGAGGGCTGCGCGGTGCTCGAGGACGACGACGAGCTCTGGATGGCCCAGCGCGTCCACCAGCGCGGCGATTGCGTCCTCAAGGTCTCAGGCCGCGCGAGCGACCTGCCCGACGTCTGCCGCGCGGCCGGAGCGGTCGTCGGCCGGCCCGCGCTCGGCTTGTACTGGCTCTCGCTGCCCCCGGACGCGGGCGCGGTCGCCGCCGCGCGCGAGGCGCTCTTGCCGCGCGCGTGCACGCTGCTCGACGCGCCGGAGGCACTGCGCGCGGACGCCTGGGCCGCGCCCGACCCGGGCGCGCTCGCGGTGATGGCCCGCGTCAAGGAGCGCTTCGACCCGGCGCGGATCTTCCGCCCCGGTACGTTCGTGGGAGGGATCTGATGAGCACCGTCGTGTCGCCGCACGGCGCAGACCGCGCCTGGGACGCGCACCGCCCGCCCGATCCCGACCTGATCGCGGACTGCGTGCACTGCGGCTTCTGCCTGCCGACCTGCCCGAGCTACGCGGTCTTCGAGGAGGAGATGGACTCGCCGCGCGGGCGGATCGTGCTGATGCGCGTCGGGAACGAGGAGGGATCGCGCGCGTCGGACGAGATGCGCGTTCACATCGACCGCTGCCTCGGCTGCATGGCGTGCGTGACCGCCTGCCCGTCGGGCGTGAAGTACGACCAGCTGATCGAGCGCACACGCCCGCAGCTCGAGCGCAACGCGCCGCGGCCGCGCTGGCAGCGCGCCTACCGGCGGCTGATCTTCGCGCTGTTCACGCATCCGGGGAGGCTGCGCGCGCTGGTGCCGCTGCTGTGGGCGCAGCAGCGGCTCGGCGTGGACGATCTCCTTGCCCGCGTGCCGGTGCTGCGCCCGATGCTGCGGCTCGCGCCGCCGGTCGAGCGGCGGGCCGCGATCGCTCGGCTGCCCGAGGTCACGCCCGCGCAGGGCGCGCGCCGCGGCCGGATCGCGCTGCTGCAGGGCTGCGTCCAGCGAGTCTTCTTCGGCGACGTCAACCGCGCCACCGTCCGCGTGCTCAGCGCCGAGGGCTGGGAGGTCCACGCGCCGCGCTTGCCGCGATGCTGCGGCGCGCTGCAGCTGCACACGGGCGTCGAGGACGAGGCGATCGAGCTCACGAAGGCGACGATCGCGGCCTACGAGGGGTTCGACGCGGTCGCGGTCAACGTGGCGGGCTGCGGCTCGGCGATGAAGGACTACCGGCACCTGCTCGCCGACGACCCCGAGTGGGCGCAGCGCGCCGCCGCGTTCTCCGGCAAGGTGCGCGACGTCTCGGAGCTGCTCGCAGAGCACGAGCCGGTCGCGCCGCGTCATCCGCTGCCGCTGCGCGTCGCCTACCACGACGCCTGCCATCTCGCCCACGCCCAGGCCGTGCGCGTCCAGCCGCGCGAGCTGCTGCGCGGGATCCCGGAGCTCGAGCTCCTCGAGCCGGCCGACTGGGAGATCTGCTGCGGGTCGGCGGGCATCTACAACCTCGTCCAGCCGGAGGCGGCGGCCGAGCTCGGCAGGCGCAAGGCGGCCAACCTCGTCGCCACCGGTGCGGACGCCGTCGCGGCCGGCAACCCCGGCTGCGCGCTGCAGATCGCCGCCCACCTGAACGGGCGCGAGCTCCCGATCTACCACCCGATGACGCTGCTGGACCACTCGATCAGGGGGACCCGTCCATGAGCCTCGACGTCGCACCGACCCGCGAGGAGCAGCTGGAGGCCATCCTGTCGGGCGAGGCGCTCGACTTCGTCGGCGAGCTGCACGCGCGCTTCGAGCCGCGCCGGCGCGAGCTGCTGGCGGCGCGCCGCAAGCGGGCGGCCGAGCTGCAGCGCGGCGGGACGCTCGACTTCCTGCCCGAGACGCGCGACGTGCGGCAGGGCGACTGGCGCGTCGCCGATCCGCCGGCCGACTACCTCGACCGGCGCGTCGAGATCACCGGCCCGACCGACCGCAAGCTCGTGATCAACGCGCTCAACTCGGGCGCGCGCGGCTTCATGGCCGACTTCGAGGACGCCAACTCTCCCACCTGGGCCAACCAGGTCGGCGGCCACGTCAACCTCGTCGACGCGGTCGAGGGCACGATCGAGTACACGAGCTCGGAGGGTCGCGAGTACCGGCTCGAGCCCGACCCCGCCACGCTGCTCGTGCGCCCGCGCGGCTGGCACCTGCCGGAGAAGCACCTGCGGATCGACGGCGAGCCGATGGCGGGCGCGCTGTTCGACTTCGGCATGCACGTCGTCCACGCGGGGCGCCGGCTGGCCGCGCAGGGTCGCGGCGTCTTCTTCTACCTCCCGAAGCTCGAGCACCACCTCGAGGCGCGGCTGTGGAACGACGTGCTCGGCTTCGCCGAGGACAGCTTCGGGCTGGAGCGCGGGACGCTGCGCGCGACCGTCCTGATCGAGACGCTGCCGGCCGCCTTCCAGATCGACGAGATCCTGTGGGAGCTGCGCGAGCACTCGCTCGGGCTGAACGCCGGCCGCTGGGACTACATCTTCTCGATGATCAAGTGCTTCCGCGAGCGGCCCGAGTTCGTGCTGCCCGACCGCAACGACGTGAAGATGACGGTGCCGTTCATGCGCGCCTACACCGAGCTGCTGGTGAAGACGTGCCACGCCCGCGGCGCGTTCGCGATGGGCGGGATGGCGGCGCTGATCCCCTCGCGCAAGGACCCCGAGGCCAACGACCGCGCGATCGCCGCCGTCCACGAGGACAAGGAGCGCGAGGCGCAGGCCGGCTTCGACGGCACGTGGGTCGCCCACCCCGACGTCGTGCCGGTCGCCACCGAGGAGTTCGACAAGGTGCTCGGCGAGCGGCCGAACCAGATCGACAAGCAGCGCCCGGACGTGTCGGTGAGCGCCGCGGACCTGCTCGACGCCGCATCGACGCCGGGCGAGATCACGGAGCAGGGGCTGCGCGACGACGTCAACGTCGGCTTCCAGTACATCTCGTTCTGGCTCGGCGGCCGCGGCGCGGCCGCGATCAACAACCTGATGGAGGACGCCGCGACGGCGGAGATCTCGCGCTCGCAGATCTGGCAGTGGATCCGCCACGGCAAGTTCACGCGAGAGCGCGTGCGTGAAGTGCTCGAGGAGGAGATGGCCGCGATCCACGCCGAGGTGGGCGACGAGGTGTGGGAGAAGGGCCGGCCCGACGAGACGCGGCGGATCTTCGAGCAGGTGGCGCTGGGCGACGACTTCCCCGAGTTCCTCACGCTGCCGGCATACGAGCTGCTCGACTGAGGCCGCGCAGCGCGCTGGCGACGAAGACCGCCTCCGCGGCTCGCAGGTCGGCGAGCATCAGGGGCCGCGGGCGGGCGCCGGCGAGACGCGCCGTGATGCCCGGCAGGATCCGGCCGTCGCGCGGCGGCGTGTAGAGCCCGCCGTCGGGCGCCCGGACGACGACGCTTGCACGGCTCGTCTCGAGCACGTAGCCGTCGGCGTCGAGCAGCAGCGGCAGCGTCTCGGGGTCGTCGGCCTCGTGCGCCTCGAGCAGCGCGCGGTCGCGCCACTTGTGCGGTCCGAGCCCGCCGGGCAGGACGACCGGGCGCAGCACCGCGGGCGCGAGCGAGCCGAGCGGGGTGACCAGCAGGCTTGGCTCGTCACCGGGGACGAGGTCGATCCGCAGCCGCCCGTGCTCGTGGCCCCGCGCCGCGACGGCCGCGCGTTCGGCGAGCTGCGGCGGCAGCGCCTGGCGGTAGAGCGCGCTCGCGCTCGCGGCAAGGCGGTCGAGGTGCGCGCCGAGGTCCTGCGGCTCGCCGCGGCTGACCAGCACCGTCTCGTAGAGCCCGGCGGCCGGATCCGGCCGCGGGACCGGCCGCGGGCCGCGGCGGACGACGCGCAGCGGCGCGCCGACGGGATCCGACGCTGCCGGCGGCCGCGCCCCGATCGCCGCCAGCAGCGGCGCCGCCTTCGCGGCCGCCTCGCGCGCCTCCTCGTCCCCGCGGGAGTCCGCGACGATGCCGCCGCCGGCGCCGAGCCAGATGCGCGGACCGCGGACCTCGAACGTCCGGATCGCGACGCTGAGCTCCAGCCCCGCGAGCGGGCTCGCGAAGCCGATCGCTCCCGTGTAGGCCTCGCGGCCGGTCGACTCCAGCTCGGCGATCACGTCAAGCGCGGCGAGCTTCGGTGCGCCGCTGACCGAGCCCGGCGGGAACGTCGCGCGCAGCAGCGCCGCGTCGCCGACGCCGGCGCGCAGCTCGCCCTTCACCTCGGACACCATGTGCCACACGCCCGCGTGCGGCCGTACCTCGGCGAGCGCGGTCACGCGGACCGTGCCCGGCTTGCAGACGCGCCCGAGGTCGTTGCGGACGAGGTCGACGATCATCACGTTCTCGGCGCGGTCCTTCTCCGAGCGCGCGAGCTCGTCGCGCCGCTCCGCGGGGCGCGTGCCCTTGATCGGCGCGCTGCGGACGGTCCGCCCCGTGCGCGTGAGGAAGAGCTCGGGCGAGAGGCTCGCAACCGTCCCCCACGGGCCGGCGACGAACGCTGCGCGGTCGGTCGGGAGCGCCCGGGCGGCCGTCGCGAACAGGTCGAGCGCGTCGCCGTCGATCCGGCCCTCGAGCCGCAGGCAGAGGTTCGCCTGGAACAGGTCGCCGGCGGCGATCCGCGTCCGGCACGCCTCGACCGCCTGGGCGTGGCCGGCCGGCGACGGGATCCAGCGCCAGTCGTGCGTGGTGAACGGCTGCGGCGGGGGCGGATCGGCCAGCCGCGCGACCAGCTCGTCGCGCCGGCGGGCGATCACCCCCTCGCGGCCGGGCGTCACGAGCGCCTCGAACCACCACCGGCCGTCCGCGTCCATCCGCAGCACGTGGTCGTAGTAGGCGAGCGCGCCGTCGGCGAGCGGCACGGGCCGCGGGGGCGGCGGGTGACCGCGCTCGACGCGGTGGCGCGCCTCGAAGCCGAGGAACCCGAACCAGCCGCCGCCGACGGCGCCGTGAGCGCCGGCCACGGTGGGCTGGTCGTCCAGCAGGGCGAACAGGTCGTCGTCGGGGCCGGCCGCCCGCACCGGCACCGAGCCGAGGATCGCCCCGCCGCCCGCCCACGCGCCGATCAGCGCGAACGGGCGGTCCTCGCCGCGCAGGATCGGCGCGGCGTGCGCCGGCGGTACGTCGGCGGCCAGCGGTTCGCGGAGAAGCGTGGCGCGCACGCGCCGCACCCTATTGGCGCGGTGATCGCGCCAGGCGGCGCAGATGCCGCCGACCGCGCGCTTCCCGGAGCCGCCCGACCGGCGTTGACGGCGCATGTCGCTGTCAGCGCCGGTCGCGATGGCGAATCCCGGAAGCGACCGGCGTTGACGCGTGCGGAGGAACGTCCCGCGAGCCGAGCGGGCGGCTCGAACCGGGCCGGCTAGAAGTCCCCGCCTCCGCCGCCGCCGAAGTCGCCGCCACCGCCGAAGTCGCCGCCGAGACCGCCGCCGCCTCCGAAGTCGCCGCCCCCGACGTCTCCGCCGCCGTCGCCGTAGCCGCCGTCGTCCCAGCCGCCGTAGGCGATGCCGGGCGACATCGCGCCACCCAGCAGCGAGCCGATCAGGATGCCCGGCAGCAGGCCGCCGCCGAAGCCGCCGAAGAAGCCGCCGGCGAACGGCGCGTAGGCCGGGCCGGCCTGCCAGTACGGGACCCGCTGACCGGCCCACTCGACCTCACGCGCCCGCGGCTCCTCGCCGCGCTCGACGCGCTGCGCGTCGGCCTCGCACGCCGGCACGGGGCGCTCCTCGCCGTACGGCGGCGACCACATGACGTCGCGCGTCGAGGGGCCGTGGCGCGGGTCGAAGAAGCACGGCGGCCGGCGCTCGGGCGGCTGCTCGCCGTTGAAGCGCGCCTTCGCCGACGCCATCGCCCAGCGCCCCTCCTCGAGCGCGGCGCCGACGGGCGCGAGGTCGCGCGGCGTGAGCGCCCGCTCCCACAGCTCCTCCGCCTCGGTGTAGCGCGTCACGGCGTGGTCGTAGTCCGCCTTGCCCTGCGGGTCGACGTTCGGCATCTGGACGTCGAGGTCGAGCGCACGGATGTCGTCGCCGAGCGCGACCAGGTCGTCGCGGGCGTTGCGCTTCGCCTCGGCGAACTCGGCCGCCTCCTCGCGCCGGCGCCTGCGCCGCCGCGCGAACAGCGCCGCGCCGCCCGCGCCGAGCAGCCCGAGCACGATGAAGCCGCCCGCCGTGCCGCCGCCGTCGTCGTCGCCACCCCCGCCGCTCGCGCGCTCCTCGCCGACGCGGGCGGCGAAGTCGAGCAGGATCGCCTCGAGGTCGCCGTTCTTGCCCTTGATCGCCTCCGCGGCAAGGTCGCCCGCCGCGCCCGTCGGCAGCATGCCGTTGCTCGCGAGCGCCCGCAGCCTCCGGCCGGCGGCGATCACGTACGTCCCGGGGCGGCCCAGCGTCAGCCCGATCTCGCGCAGCGCCTCGGTCGAGTCGCCGCCGGCCTCGGCCGCGATCGCCTTCGGCGCGACGACGACGTACATCGGCGCCGCGCCGGCGCTCTCGATCCGGTCGCGCACCGCGGCGGCCTGCTCCTCCGTCAGCGTAGGATCGGCGTCGGGATCGACGTAGACGTTGTCGGACCGCAGCCCCGCGACCGCGCGGTCGATCAGCTCGCCCGCCGACGCCGGAGCCGGGACGAGCAGCAGCAGCAGGCCGGTGAGCAGGAGGACGCGGCGCATCACGCGGGCGCGGGCTCGCCCGCGAGCAGCGCGCGCAGCCGGGCGAGGTCGGTTTCGAGCTTCTCCTGCAGCTTGGCCTGGATCATCGGCGCGACGAGCCGCGCCTTGAAGGACGTCGTGTCGCCGGAGATCACCCACGTGACCCGAGCGCCGTCCTCCGCCTCGCTCAGCTCGTACTCGTCGGCGGCCTTGAAGCCCGACCCCTCGAAGCGCAGCACGGCGACGCGCGGCGGCTCGAGCCGCGCGACCTCGAGCTCGAAGCGCAGCTCGTGACCGCTGACGAGCAGCTCCTGGCGGATCCGCGAGCCGACGCGCAGCGGGCCGGGATCGAGCGGCTCGTAGACCTGCAGCCCGGTCATCCAGCGCGGCACCTTGTCGGCTTCGATCAGCCACGGGAAGACCTCCGCGGGCGGCTTGGCGACGGTCACCGTGCTCACGCAGCGCACCCCTCAGCCTCCCGCCGGGTTCGGCCCGCGCCGGTGGTGCAGCGCGACAACGTCGGCGGGCGCCGGCGATCCCTCCGCGTCCGCCAGCCGCCGCTCCAGCTCGGTGACGCGAGCGGACAGCAGCTTGACGGCGTCGGCGACCGGGTCGGGCAGGTGGGCCCAGTCGGCGTCCGGGCCCTCGGGCCGCACGCCTTCGACGCGGACCGGGTGGCCGGGCACGCCGACGACCGTCGAGTTCGGCGGCACGTCGTGGACCACGACCGAGTTCGCGCCGATCTTCGAGCCGTGCCCGATCGTGATCGGCCCCAGCAGCTTGGCGCCCGACCCGATCGTCACGTTGTCCTCGACCGTCGGGTGGCGCTTGCCGGTCGCGAAGCCGGTGCCGCCGAGCGTCACGCCCTGGTAGATCGTGACGTTGTCGCCGACCTCGGCGGTCTCGCCGATCACGACGCCGGTGCCGTGGTCGATGAACAGGCCGTCGCCAATCGCGGCGCGCGGGTGGATCTCGATGTTCGTGAACGAGCGCGAGAAGAGCGCCAGCATTCGCGGCGCGAGCGGCACGCGGTGCTCGATGAGCGCATGCGCGACGCGATGCGTCAGGAGCGCCTGAACGCCCGGCCAGGCGGCGAGGATCTCGAGCGACGACACGCCGCGCGCTGCGGGATCGCGGTCGTGCGCCGCGGCGACGTCGCGGCGCAGCTCGCCGGCGACGCGCCGCAGGGTGCCGAGACCGAGCATGGCGACAGCGTACCCAGCGCGGCTGCCGGGCTAGCGCGGTGGTCAGCGACCGTTCCCGCAGTCCGGGCAGTCCGCCCGCCGCGCGGCGTGGACGCGGAGGAACTCGGTCGTCGCGAGGTCGACCTGGAGGAAGCCGTCGGCGATCGCCGGCGCGACGCCGGTCAGCAGCTTGAGCGCCTCGAGCGCCTGCAGCGAGCCGATCACGCCGGCGGCCGGGCCGAGCACTCCTGCGTCGGCGCAGCGCGGCGCGTCGGCCGGCGCGGCCGGGAACGCGCAGCGGTAGCAGGCGCTGCGGCCCGGCTTGATGCTCATCACCAGCCCCGACATGCCGACCACGCCGGCCTCGACCAGCCGCACGCGGGCCGCGCAGCAGGCCGCGTTGACGGCGTAGCGGGTCGCGAACGAGTCGGAGCAGTCGACGACGAGGTCTTGGCCCTCGATCAGCGCCGGCGCATTGCCGGCCTCGACGCGCACCTGGTAGGGCTCGACGACGACGTCCGGGTTGAGGAAGCGCAGCTTGGCGGCGGCGCTCTCCGCCTTCGGCACGCCGACGTCGGGCGTGAAGTGCAGCAGCTGGCGCTGCAGGTTGGACAGCTCGACGGCGTCGTCGTCGACGATCCCGATCCGCCCCACGCCGGCGCCGGCGAGGTACAGCGCGACCGGCGCGCCGAGCGCGCCGGCGCCGATCACGAGCACGCTCGCCTCGCTCACGGCGCGCTGCGCTGCCTCGCCCCACTCGGGCAGCACCAGCTGGCGCGAGTAGCGCTCGAGCTCGGCCTCGGACAGCTCGAGCGCCGGCGGCTCGGCGGCCGGCGGCTCGACCGCGTCCCTCGCGGAGGC
>Ga0307415_100000567_pt1 | contig 16191 bp, 14 predicted proteins | sample DK1Cmetagenome_FD_204524 | JGI IMG/M metagenome (GOLD analysis project Ga0307415, IMG submission 204524) | Maize rhizosphere microbial communities from greenhouse at UC Davis, California, United States - DK15-C-2 | ecosystem: Host-associated > Plants > Roots > Rhizosphere > Soil | place: USA...
CGCATTTGTCTGAGCGCAGTGAGCGTAGCGAACGTAGCGAGTTATGCGGCGCGACCGCAGACCGAGCACCGCAGGGAAGTCGGCCCCGCGGGGCCGACCGCCGCAATCGGAGCGGAGCACGCTGCCCGGTCGCGCCTTTGCGCGCTCGGTCTCGGCAGAAGAAGACCTTCACCCGCAAGCGGGAGAGAACCTAGCGGCGCGTCGGATCGAAGTGCTTCTGCAGCCCTTGCCAGCAGCGGAAGTAGTCGTCCTGCAGCTCGGCCGACTCGAGCGCCTGGCGGGTCGGCCGCCAGACCGCGCGCGTCTCGAACATGAACGCCATCGTGTCCTTGATGACGTCGGGCTTCGACAGGTCGGCGTGGCTCGCTCGCTCGAACGTCTGCGCGTCCGGCCCATGCCCGGTCATGCTGTTGTGCAGGCTGGCGCCGCCGGGAACGAAGCCTTCGGCCTTGGCGTCGTAGGCGCCGTGCACCAGGCCCATGAACTCGCTCGCGATGTTGCGGTGGAACCAGGGCGGTCGGAACGTGTCCTGCATCACCAGCGTGCGCGGCGGGAAGACGACGAAGTCGATGTTGCTCACGCCCGGCGTGTCGGACGCGCTGTGCAGGACGAGGAAGATCGACGGATCCGGGTGGTCGTGGCTGATCGAGCCGATCGCGTTGAAGCGGCGCAGGTCGTACTTGTACGGCGCGTAGTTGCCGTGCCAGGCGACGACGTCGAACGGCGAATGGTCCATCCGCGCCGACCACAGGTGGCCCTGAAACTTGGCGACAAGCCAATGCGGCCCGTCGACGTCCTCGAAGCCGGCCACGGGCGTCAGGAAGTCGCGCGGGTTCGCGAGCCCGTTGGCGCCGATCGGCCCGAGGTCGGGCAGGCGGAAGTTGGCGCCGAAGTTCTCGCACACGTAGCCGCGCGCTTCCCGATCGAGCAGCTCGAGGCGGAAGCGCACGCCGCGCGGGATGACGACGAGCTCCTGCGGCTCGGCGTCGATCGTGCCGAGCTCGGTGACGAAGCGCTGACGGCCGAGCTGGGGGACGATCAGCAGCTCGCCGTCGGCGTCGTAGAAGGCGCGATGCTGCATCGAGCGGTTCGCCGCGTACACGTGCGCCGCCGCGCCGGTCTGCGCGCGCGCGCCGCCGCTGCCGGCCATCGTCACCAGACCCTCGATGAAGTCGGTCGGCTCGTCCGGCATGGGCAGCGGGTTCCAGCGCAGCTGGTTGGGCGAGGTCTCGACGTCGTCGAACGCGCCGACGACGCCGCCGTCGTCGATGCGCTCGAACGGCTCGTGCATCGCCGCGGGGCGGATGCGGTACAGCCACGCCCTTCGGTTGTCGGCGCGCGGCGCCGTGAACGCGGTGCCGCTCAGCTGCTCGGCGTAGAGCCCGTACGGGCAGCGTTGCGGCGAGTTGCGACCGACCGGCAACGCGCCGACGAGCGCCTCGGTCGCGAAGGTGTTGGCGAAGCCCGACTGGTACTGCAACGCTTCGCCGCTCATGACGTCTCCAGCACGCCGCGGCGCACCTGGTCGCGCTCGATCGACTCGAACAGGGCCTTGAAGTTGCCCTCGCCGAAGCCCTCGTCGCCCTTTCTCTGGATGAACTCGAAGAAGACCGGGCCGAGCAGCGTCTCCGAGAAGATCTGCAACAGCAGGCGCGGCTTGCCGCCTTCGGTGCTGCCGTCGACCAGGATGCCGCGCGTCTTCAGCGCGTCGACGTCCTCGCCGTGGCCGGGCAGGCGCTGCTCGAGCATCTCGTAGTAGACGTCGTTCGGCGCCGCGAGCAGCGGCACGCCGGCCAGGCTCAGCTTGTCGATCGTCGAGAACAGGTCGTCGGTGAGGAGGGCGACGTGCTGGATGCCTTCGCCGTTGAACTTCATCAGGAACTCCTCGATCTGCCCCGAGCCTTTCCTCGATTCCTCGTTGAGCGGGATGCGGATCTTGCCGTCGGGCGCGGTCATCGCCTTCGACGTCAGGCCGGTGTACTCGCCCTGGATGTCGAAGTAGCGGATCTCGCGGAAGTTGAACAGGCGCTCGTAGAAATTGGCCCAGAACGCCATCCGGCCCCGGTAGACGTTGTGCGTCAGGTGGTCGAGCGTCCTCAGGCCGTGGCCGACCGGCCGGCGGTCGGCGCCCGGCAGGAACTCGAAGTCGATGTCGTAGATCGACTTGCCGTCCTCGAAGCGGTCGATCAGGTAGAGCGGCGCGCCGCCGATGCCCTTGATCGCCGGCAGGCGCAGCTCCATCGGCCCGGTCGGCATGTCGAGCGGCTGCGCGCCGAGCGCGAGCGCGCGCGAGTACGCCTGGTGCGAGTCGCGGACGCGAAACGCCAGCCCGCACGCCGACGGCCCGTGCTCGGCGGCGAAGTAGCCGGCGTGGCTCTTCGGCTCGCGGTTGACGATGAAATTGATGTCGCCCTGGCGGAACAGCACGACGTCTTTCGAGCGGTGCTTCGCGACCAGCGTGAAGCCGAGCCTCTCGAACACCGGCTCGATCGTGCCGGGCTCGGGCGAAGCGAACTCGACGAACTCGAAGCCCATCAGGCCCATCGGGTTTTCGAACAGATCCGCCATGCCTTGCTCCTGTTCTTTGGCTCGCTCGTTCTCAGCCGACGCGCTCGAGGTCGGCGCGGAACTGCGCGCCGCGCTCGATGTAGCCCGACGCCGCGCGCTCGAGGCCGGCGACGTCGGCGTCGCTGAGGGCGCGCACGACCTTGGCCGGCGCGCCGAGGATGAGCGAGCGATCCGGGAACGACTTGCCCTCGGTGACGATCGCGCCGGCGCCGACCAGGCACTCCTTGCCGATCACGGCGCCGTTCATGACGACGGCCTGGATGCCGATCAGCGCGCCGTCGCCGATCGTGCAGCCGTGCAGCATCGCCTGGTGGCCGACCGTGACGCGAACGCCGATCGTCAGCGGGAAGCCGGGGTCGGCGTGCAGGACCGCGCCTTCCTGGACGTTGCTGCCGTCGCCGAGGACGATCGGCTCGTTGTCGGCGCGCGCCACCGCGCCGGCGAGGACGGTGGCGTGCTCGCCGACGGTGACGGCGCCGATCAGCGTCGCTTCGGCGGCGACGTAGGCGGAGCCGGCGACTTGCGGCGACTTGGCGCCGATGCGATAGAGGGCCATGGAGTTGTTCGCGGGAGTGACGGGATCATTCGAGCGGGATGCTCGCCTGTCTGCCGCGGCTCGGCAGCGAGGCGAGGATCTCCTCGGTATGTTCGCCGATCGCCGGCAGCGGCGAGCGGACGCCGGGCCGGCGACCGCCGAGCGTGATCGGCAGCAGGACGACCTCGGTCGTGCCGCCGTCCTCGGTCTGCATCGGCACCAGGCCGCCGCTCTCCTTCAGGTGGCGATCGTGGACGAGCTGCTCGGGCTTGACGATCGGCGCGTACGGCAGGCCGTTCGCCTCGAGCTTGGGCACCAGCTCGGCGACGTCGTGATGGCGCAGGATCTCGGCGAGCGTCTTCAGCAGCTCCGGCCGCAGCGCGACCCGCTTCTCGTTGGTCGCGAGGGCGGGATCGGCGGCGAGCTGCGGCGCCTCGAGGACACGGCACAGGATCTGGAACTGGCGGTCGCTGACGGCGCCGATGAAGAGCTGCTCGTGGTCCTTCAGCGTGAAGACGTCGTAGACGCTCCACGACGAGACGCGCGAGGGCATCGGCGGCACCGGCTCGCCGGTCATGAGGTGCTGCTGCATGTTCTGCGCCGACAGGAAGACGCAGTTCTCGAACAGCGCGCTCTGCACCTCCTGGCCGCGGCCGGTGCGGTCGCGCTCGCGCAGCGCGGCGAGGACGCCGATGGCGCCGAACATGCCGCCCATGATGTCGTTGACGGACGTGCCGGCGCGCAGCGGCCGGCCGACCGGGCCGGTCATGTACGACAGGCCGCCCATCATCTGCACGACCTCGTCGAGGGCGACGCGGTGCTCGTAAGGGCCGGGCAGGAAGCCCTTGTGGGCGACGTAGATCAGGTGCGGGAACTCGGCTTCGAGCGACGCGTGATCGAGGCCGAGCGAGGCCATCAGCCCGGGCCGGAAGTTCTCGAGGACGACGTCGCTGGCGCCGATCAGCTCCTTCGCCGCGGCGACGCCCTCGGGCGAGCGGATGTCGAGGACGACGCTCTTCTTGTTGCGGTTGAACGAGCGGAAGAAGCCGATGCCGAGGCCGGGCAGCTTTCTCGTCTTGTCGCCGCCCGGCGGCTCGACCTTGATCACCTCGGCGCCGAGGTCGGCGAGGATCATCCCGCAGGTCGGCCCCATGACCATGTGCGTGAACTCGACGACGCGGATGCCTTCGAGCGGAAGGCCGGTGTGGCTGGCGGTCATGGCGTCAGGCGGCGGCGGCCGCGGCTCCGTGGCGGTGGAAGGTCCTGGGCAGGCCGGCGCGCCACAGGGTGCCGTGCAGCGTCTCGCCGTCGAGCCAGCGCGCGACCTTGGCGCGCAGCGCGAGCAGCAGCCCGAGGTCGATCCCGGTCTTCACCCCCATGCTCTCGAGCATGAACGCGAGGTCCTCGCTGGCGGCGTTGCCGCTCGCCCCGGGCGCGTACGGGCAGCCGCCGATGCCGGCGAGCGTCGCGTCGAAACGGTCGATCCCGGTCTCCATCGCCGCGTACACGTTGGCGAGCGCGAGGCCGCGGGTGTCGTGGAAGTGGCCGCAGCAGAAGCGATCGCCGGCGACCCTGCGCGCGCTCTCGAACAACGAACGCACCGCGGCCGGGTCGGCGAAGCCGACGGTGTCGCCGATGCTGACCCGGTCGCAGCCGGCGTCGAGCAGCGCCTGCATGCGGCCCAAGACCTCGGCGGGCGCGACCTCGCCCTGCAGCGTGCAGCCGAAGGCGGTGCCGATGCCGCCCTCGATCAGCGTCTTCGCGCCGGCGGCGTCGCGCGCGGCGCGGATGCGGCCGACCTCGGCGACGACCTCGTCGGGCGTCTTGCGCAAGTTGGCAACGCTGTGCGCGTGGCTGGCCGAGAGCGGCACGAGCAGCAGATCGACTCCGGCGTCGAGCGCGCGCTCGGCGCCCTTCAGGTTCGGCACGAGCGCCGAGACGAAGAGGCCGGGCAGCGTCTTGGCGAAGCCGACGAGCTCGCCCGTGTCGGCGAGCTGCGGTACCACACGCGCCGGCACGAACGAGCCGACCTCGACCTCGCGCTGGCCGGCGCCGTGGGCGTCGCGGATCCATTCCTTCTTGCGCTCGGTGGCGAGCACCGTCCGGATGCTCTGCAGTCCGTCGCGCAAGCCGACTTCGCGAATCGTGACCCGGGTGGGCAGGGTCGCCATGCAGCTCGTCTCCATGTCGCGGCCGGCATCGACGCGTCGGCTCCGAACGAACTCTAGGCGTTCCGGTCGCAGTGGCCCAGTGGTAATTCGGAAACCCGGGCTTTCCGGATTGGAATGGCTCGGTCGCATCATCGCGCATGCGCGACCTCGACCTGAAGACCCTTCGGCTGTTCGCCGTCGTCTGCGACTGCCGCACGATGGCGCGCGCCGCCGAGCAGGAGCACATCGAGCCGTCGGCGATCAGCAAGCGCATCGCCCAGCTCGAAACCGACCTCGGCGTCGAGCTGCTGACGCGCGGCCGGCGCGGCGTCCAGCCGACCCCTGCCGGTTTGGCGCTGCTCGACCACGCACGCACCGTGCTGTTCACGATGGAGCGGATCGCGGGCGACGTCGCCGCCTTTGCCGGCGGCATCCAGGGCCACGTGCGCCTGATCGCGACCGCCTCGGCGATCGCCGAAGCGCTGCTCGACGACATCGGCGCGTTCATGCGCGACTCCGCCAACCGCAACATCAAGATCGACCTCGAGGAGCGCCTGTCGCGCGATCTCGTGCGCGGCGTCCGCGAAGGCAGCGCATCGCTCGGCGTCTGTTGGGACAGAGTCGACTTCGAGGGCTTGCGCCACGTTCCCTACCGTCGTGACCGCCTCGCGCTCGCCGTCCACGCCGGCCATCCGCTGGCCGCGCGCGCGACGCTGCGCTTCGAGGACACGCTCGACGCCGAGCACGTCGGGCTGCCGCCGTCGAGCGCGGTGCACGCCATGCTGCAGCGCGCGGCGGCGAAGGCCGGCCGCTCGATCTCGTACCGAGTCATCGTCTCGAACTTCGATGGCGCGTTGCGCGTCGTTGCCGCCAATCTCGGCGTCAGCGTCGTGCCGCTCGAGCTCGGCAAGCGGGCCGCCGCCCTCGAGCTGCGCATGATCCCGCTCAGCGACGCCTGGGCCGAGCGCAGTTTCGCGGTCTGCTTCCGACAGTTCGAGGCGCTGGCGCCGGCGAGCCAGCGCCTCGTCGAGCACCTGCAGCTGCGCGCCGTGCAGGCGGGGCCCACGGCGGCGTGACCGGCCGCGTTCGCGGCGTCGCCCGACGCCGCGATTGGCATTCGCGCCACGCATGCGGGTCATGCAAATCGATCGTTTGTCGCTGTCGATTCGCGCGCAGAAGATGCGCTCCGCCGCGGTGGCATCGACGATTCGTCCCAGCACCTCGGCGAGAGGAGAGCCGCATGTCCGCAATCGAAATTCTTGGCGAGGAGCGATGGGTCGATGGCCGAAGCGTCCGGATCCGGCCGATCGATCGCAGCGATCTCGAGCTCGAACGCCGCTTCGTGATGGGTCTGTCGCGCCGCACGGCGTACCTGCGTCTGCTGTCCGGCCGCGGCTTGCAACCGGGCGAGCTCGAGCGCTGGACCGACATCGAACCCTCGCGCGAGATCGCGCTGATCGCGGTGACGGGCGAGGGCGATGCAGAGGAGCAGGTCGGCGTCGCCCGCTGCGTCCGCGACGACCGCGCGCCGCCCAACTGGGATTTCGGCATCGTCGTCGCCGACGCGTGGCAGGGCGCCGGTCTCGGCGAAGCGCTGCTCGGCCATCTCATCGAGCAGGCCAAGGCGGCCGGCGTCGAGGCATTGAGCAGCATCACCTTGCCCGAGAACCGCCGCATGCTGGCGCTGGCGCGGCGCCTCGGCTTCACGGTCCGCCGCGAGCCCGGCGATGCAACCCTGATGCGCGTCGAGCGCCGCCTCGGCGCGGCGGTCGAGGCGCCTGCGCCGTTCCGCCCGGGCGCGCCCGCGACTTGGCGCGCGCAGGCGGCGAGCGGACGCGGGATCGCCTAGAGGAGCGTCGGCACGCTCTTGCGCGCCTCGACGTGCAAGGTCGAGACGCGGCTTGCCAGCGGCCGCGGCATCGCGCGGTGCGCGATGATGGCGCGATGGATGTCGTCGCCGCCCGATGAGCAGCCAGGCGCGCACCGTCGCGGTCCTCGGCAGCGCGCAGACGCTCGCCTGGGCGTCGTCGTACTACCTGCCGGCGGTCCTGGCGGCGCCGATGGCGCGCGACCTCGGCGTCTCGATGCCGACCATCTTCGCCGCGTTCTCGACCGCGCTGCTCTTCTCCGCGGCGCTCGGCCCGCGCGCCGGCGCCGCGATCGATCGCTGGGGCGGCCGGCCGGTGCTGATCGCGACCAACGTCCTCTTCGCGCTCGGCCTCGCCGCGCTCGGCGCGGCACAGGGTCCGTGGGGCTTGTTCCTCGCCTGGGCGGTCCTCGGCGTCGGCATGGCGAGCGGCCTCTACGAGGCGGCGTTCGCCGCGCTCGTCCGCCTCTACGGCACCGGCTCGCGCAACGCGATCACGGGCATCACACTGATCGCCGGCTTCGCGAGCACGGTCGGCTGGCCGCTCTCGGCGCTGCTCGAGAGCCATCTCGGCTGGCGCGGCGCGTGCTGGACGTGGGCCGCGCTCCACCTCGTGCTCGGCATTCCGCTCAACGCGCTCCTGCCGCGTGCGCCGGCGCTGCCGCCGGCTGCGGCGACGGTCGCCGCGTCGGCCGCCTCGGAAGGCGGCGACGGCAGGACATCGCGCGCGGCGCTCCTCCTCGCCATCGTCTTCGCGGCGACATGGTTCGTCAGCACCGCGATGGCGGCGCACCTGCCGCGCCTCCTGCAGGCAAGCGGCGCGACACTCGCGGTCGCAGTGGCGGTCGGCGCCCTCGTCGGCCCGGCGCAAGTGGCGGGACGGCTGCTCGAGTTCGGCGTCCTGCGCCGCATCCATCCGCTGCTGTCGGCACGCCTCGCGGCGTTGCTGCATCCGCTCGGCGCGGCGCTGCTGATGGTCGTCGGCGGGCCGGCCGCGGCGGCGTTCACGATCCTGCACGGCGCCGGCAACGGCATTCTCACGATCGCCAAGGGAACCCTGCCGCTCGTCCTGTTCGGTGCCCACGGCTACGGCGAGCGCCAGGGCTGGCTGATGGTGCCGGCGCGGATCGCGCAGGCGCTGTCGCCGTGGCTGTTCGGGCTCGTCCTCGACCGCTGGGGTGCCGGCGCGCTGTGGCTGTCGGGCGCGATCGCGTCGATCGCGCTCGGCGCGCTGCTGCTGATGCGCGCACCGGGCGCCGAGCAGCGGCGCGCGGCGCGCACGGCGACCGCCGCGGAAGGCGAGCCGATCGGCCGTTGACGAGCGAACGCCGGGCGCGAATTCAGCTGCCTTGTGCGCCGCCGGCTGCGATGCTCCGGCTCGGTCCGACGCCGATGCGCTCGAACGCGCGCGCGAGCTGCAGCACGCCGAGATCGCCGTGCGGCGGGCCGATCAGCTGCACTCCCATCGGCAAGCCGTTGGCGCCGAAGCCCGCGGGCATCGCGATGCACGGCAGGCCTGCGAGGGTGGCGTAGATCACGACCTCCATCCAGCGGTGGTACGTGTCCATCGTGCGGCCCGCGATCGTTTCCGGCCAGCGCCATTCGGCCGGAAACGGCCAGACCTGGGCGGTCGGCAGCGCGAGCGCGTCGTAGCGCTCGAAGAGGCGGACCAAGTGGCTGTGGAACGCCGTCCGCTCGGCACACGCCTGCACCGTCTGCATGCCGCTCAGACCTTGCCCCTGGTCGTGCTCCCAGAGCGCTTCCGGTTTGATGCGGGCGCGGTTCTCGGGCTTTTGCAAGTGCGGTGCGATGCGCGCAGCGACGCTCCAGCGGCGCCAGACGAGCCACGTCTGCCAGAGCCGCCCGGGGTCGACGCCGAGGGCGATCGGCTCGACTTCGCCGCCGACCTCCGCGATCCGCGCCAGGGCGCGCTCGCAGAGCTCGACGATGCCGGGCTCCATCGGCAGGTAGCCGTCGAGATCGCCGAGCCAGCCGATGCGAACGCCGCGCGGATCGAGATCGTCGATCTGCGCGGCATACGCCTCCTTCGTCGCGATCGAGAGCGGCACCCGCGCGTCCCAGCCGGCCTGCACGTCGAGCAGCGCGGCGACGTCCTTCACCGTGCGCGCCATGGGTCCCTCGGTGCTGAGCAGCGCCACCCAGACGTCGGCCGCCGGCCAGCGCGGCACCCGCCCCTGGCTCGGCCGGAAGCCGTAGACGTCGTTCCATCCGGCAGGGTTGCGCAGGCTGCCCATGAAGTCGCTGCCGTCGGCGACCGGCAGCATGTGCGTTGCGAGCGCGACCGCGGCGCCGCCGCTGCTGCCGCCCGCCGACTTCGTGCGGTCGAAGGCGTTGCGGGTGACGCCGAACACCTCGTTGAAGGTGTGCGACCCGAGGCCGAACTCCGGCGTGTTGGTCTTGCCGATGACGATGCACCCGGCCGCCTTCATCCGTTCGACCATCAGCGCGTCGTCGTCGGGCACGTGATCGGCGAGGAGCGGCGAGCCGAGCGTCGTGACGATGCCCTTCGTCTCGGCCGCGTCCTTGACCGCCACCGGCATGCCGTGCATCCAGCCCGAGCTCTCGCCGCGCGCGAGCGCGGCGTCGCGCGCGTCGGCTTGGCGCAGCAGGTCGCCTTCGTCCTGCAGGCTGACGATCGCGTTCAGGTCCGGATTGACGGCGGCGATGCGGTCGAGCGTCGCCCGCAGGACCTCGCGGCACGACACCGTGCGGGCGTGGATCGCTCGCGAGAGCGCGTCGGCGTCGAGATCGGTGAGGCTCACGTTGCTCCGTCCTGTAAGTGTGCGAGCGGTGCTCAGCGAGAGCCGAACATCATCTGTCGGGCGAGCGCGGACTTCACCGGGCGAAGCACCTGCAACGCGGCGATGCCGAGCCCGCGTGCCGTGCCGGCGCCGGGCAGCGTCCAGGTGAAGCTGCGGGCGAGGAAATCGGTCGCCGCGATCATCGCCCAGCGGTCGGGAGCGCGCTGCCACTCGAGCCTGCGCAGGACGGCATCGACGTCTCGGCGTTTCGCCAGCGAGCGCACCAGCTCGAAGGCGTCGCGCATGCCGAGGTTGAGGCCCTGGCCGGCGACCGGGTGCAGCGTCTGCGCCGCGTTGCCGATGCGCACGGCGCGGCCGTTGCCGAGGGTGCGCTCGGCGCTGAGGCCGAGCGGAAACGACTTCAGCGGCGTCACCGTCGCCAGCCGCGGCGTGCGCGGATGGAAGATCGTGTTGAGGACGGCGACGCGTTGCGCGTCGCTCAGGTCTCGCACCGGATCGTCCGCGCTGTCGACACACCAGACGAGCCCGGCGCGGCCGTCGCGCAGCGGCAGCAGCGCCGCCGGACCGTGGCGCGTGAAGCGCTCGTAGGCGACGCCGGGGTCGCGTGCCGGCGCGCCCGTCGCGTTCGGCTCGAACCGGGCGATGCCGACCCATGCGGTCTGGCCGTAGTCGCGGCGCAGCGCCGGCCGGCGTTCGCCGCCGACGAGACCGGTCTTGGCCGCGGTCGAGAAGACACCACCCTCGGCCACGACCGCGAGGTCGAATCGCTCGACGACGCCGCTGGCCTCGTCGATCTCGACGCCGGCCGGATCGACGACGTTCTTCAGCGCCGTCACGGCGACGCCGAAGCGGCTGGCGAGGCGCGTCGGCGCGCGCGCCGCGGCCTCGAGCCACGCCGACTGCAGCGGCGCGACGACCTGGCCGTAGCTCAGCACCGCGCCGAGCATCGGCACCGCTTCGTCGATCGCGCGGATCGTCAGCTCGGGCTCGGCCAGGCGGGGCGCGAGGGCGGCGAGGATCGACGGCGCGTCCTGCGAGACGTGGACCTCGCGGATCGGCTGCGCGTGTTCCGGCAGCCATGCGCCCAGGCGCTGCAGCAACTGGACGCTGCCGAGCGAGAGCGCGAGCGTGCGCGGGTCGCCCGCAACGTCCTTGTCGAGCGGCCGGGCGTCGAACAGCGTGATCTCGGCGTCCGTGAGCGTCGCCGCGGCGTGCAGCGCCAGCGCCAGGCCGACCGGTCCGGCGCCGATCACCGCAAGCTTCAAAGGGCTCGATTCGTTCATGCGCGCACACCCTTCTTGGGGATGGCGTCCAGGGGGGCCGCCTTATTATTCGCCGCACCCGGATGTCCGGGGCACGTGTGGAGAGCCTCGCCATGGCGCTGATGGATTTCATCAAGAAACAGTTCATCGACATCCTCGAGTGGACCGAGGACAGCGACGGCACGCTCGCCTGGCGCTTCCCGATGGAGGATCGCGAGATCCAGAACGGCGCCTCGCTCACGGTGCGCGAATCGCAGATCGCGATGTTCGTCAACGAAGGCAAGGTCGCCGACGTCTTCGGCCCGGGCCGCTACACGTTGACGACGGCGACGTTGCCGATCCTGACCTACCTGCAGAACTGGGACAAGCTCTTCAAGAGCCCGTTCAAGAGCGACGTCTACTTCTTCAGCACGCGCCAGCAGATCGACCAGCGCTGGGGAACGAGCCAGCCGGTGACGATCCGCGACAAGGACTTCGGCGCCGTGCGCCTGCGCGCGTTCGGCAACTACAGCTACCGGATCGTCGATCCGCGCCTGTTCTACAACGAGATCTCCGGCACCCGCGAGCGCTACACGACCGAGGAGCTCGACGGCCAGCTGCGCGGCCTGATGCTGCAGCACATCTCGGACGCGGTCGGCGCGAGCGGCGTGCCGTTCCTCGACCTCGCGGCCAACCAGGTCGAGTTCGCGAAGGCGCTGCAGGAAGCGACCGCGCCGGCGTTCGCCAAGCTCGGCCTGAAGCTCGAGCTGGTGACGATGCAGAACGTCTCGCTGCCCGAGGACCTGCAGAAGATCCTCGACCAGAAGATCGGCATGGGCATGGTCGGCAACGACATGGGCAAGTTCATGCAGTACCAGACCGCGCAGTCGATCCCGGCATTCGCTGCCGGCGCCGGCTCGGGGGACGGTGGGGGCGGGGGTCTCGTCGGTGCCGGCGTCGGCCTCGGTGCCGGTGTCGCGCTCGGGCAGACGATGGCCAACCAGCTGAGCCAGGGTCTCGCCGCAGCGGCGCCCGGCGCTCCCGCCGCTGCCGCGGGCGCCGCGGCACCGGCCACCGGCGTCAAGCCGGAAGACGTGATGAGCACGCTCGAGCGGCTCGGCGAGATGAAGACCAAAGGCATCCTGACCCAGGAAGAGTTCGACGCCAAGAAGGCGGAGCTTCTCAAGAAGCTCGTGTGAGGTTGGAGCCCCCACGCTCCCTTCGGTTGCTGCCCCCCGAGGGGGCGGGCAGCGCCCTTCGGGCGGCCGTGCGGTCGCTGCGATGAGTCGATGAAGAGGAGCCCGAGCGGCTCCTCTTTCGCACACCCGCATCCGATTGGCCACCTCCGAACCGACGCCCCAGCGCGCCTACCGCGCGGCGTGCCCGAACTGCGGTGCGCCGGTCGAGTTCCGCTCGGCGGCGTCGCCGTACGCGGTCTGCAGCTTCTGCCGCTCGACCGTCGTTCGCGCCGGCGACCAGCTGCGCAAGATCGGCGAGAGCGCCGAGCTGTTCGACGATCACACGCCGCTGCAGCTCGGCGTCTCCGGCGCCTACCAGGGCGCGCCGTTCACGCTCGTCGGCCGGCTGCAATACCGCACCGCCGAAGGCACCTGGAACGAGTGGCACGCGCTGTTCGAGAGCGGTCCGGGTCAGCAGAAGTCGGGCTGGCTCTCGGAGGACAACGGCCGCTACGTCGTCGCCTTCGATGCACCGCTGACGACGCCGGTGCCGCCGGCCGAGCAGCTGCGCGTCGGCGCGCCGCTCACCGTCAACGGCCAGAGCTGGACGGTCGCCTCGGTCGTCGCCGCCAAGCTGATCGCCGCTGCCGGCGAGCTGCCCAAGCGCCCCGACCTCGAGCGCGGCTTCGCCGTCGCCGACGTCCGCTCGAGCCGCGGCGACGTCGGCACGATCGACTACAGCGATCCGGCGCGCCCCGCGTGGTCGGTCGGCAGGACGGTCGTGCTGTCGGAGCTGGCGGTGCACGGCCTGCGCGAGGAGAGCGAGAAGACGCTCGGCGGCCGGACGCTGCAGTGCCCCGGCTGCGGCGCGGCGCTCGCGGTCAAGCTGGCGACGACGCAGTCGATCGTCTGCCCGCAATGCAAGTCGGTGATCGACCTGACGTCGGCCGGACAAGGCAACGTCGGCGGCGATCTCGCCCACTACGCGCAGGGCAGCGGCAGCGAGCCGCAGATCCCGCTCGGCAGCACGGGCCAGCTCGCGCTCGGCAGCGGGCAAGCCTTGCCATGGCAGGTCGTCGGCTACGTCGAGCGCTGCGAGATGCCGGAGGACGACGAGGACGAGCAGGTCTTCTGGCGCGAGTACCTGCTCTATCACCGCACCGAGGGCTTCGCCTTTCTCGTCGACGCGCAGGACGGCTGGAGCTGGAGCGCGCCGATCACCGGCGCACCGCAGTCGTTCGGCGACAGCGTCAAGCACGACGGCGTCCTCTATCGCAAGCTCTACGACTACGTCGGCAAGGTCACCTATGTCCTCGGCGAGTTCTACTGGCGCCTCGAGCGCGACGAGCGCACGGCGAACACCGACTACGTCGGCACCGGCGCGGCGTCGCAGAAGCGACTGAACCGCGAGCAGACCGAAGGCGAGGGCTCGCGCGAGATCGTCTGGTCGGCGGGAGAGACCTTGTCGGCCGACGCCGTGCTGAACGCGTTCCGGCTCGGCCCCGCGCAGCGCGCGGCGCTCCAGCGCGACGCGCTGCCGACGACGTTCAAGGCGTCGCTGCTGGCCAAGATCTTCTTCTGGTTCTTCGTCGCCAGCGTCGTCGCGATCCTGCTCGGCCGTTGCGGCGGCGGCGGCGCCGTCGATTGCAGCGAGACGCGCAACACCTTCGGCGAGGCGTCGCAGGAGTACCAGAATTGCCTCAACAGACAGAGGAGCGGCGGCAGCGGCTATCGCAGCGGCGGCGGCTCGTTCGGCGGCTTTTCGACCGGAGGCGGGCACAAATAGCGCGAACGCGCGCCGCTCGCCGCCGCATCACGGATCGATTGTCTTTCGCAGGAGAACTTCATGGTCGTACTCGATTGGCTCAAGCCCGCGGTCATCTTCGGCTCGATCCTCTACGCCTTCATCGGCATCCTCGTCCTCTGGCTCTCGTTTCTTCTCTTCGACAAGATCACGCCCTACCGCTTGTGGGAGGAGCTGTGCGACAAGAAGAACGTCGCCCTGGCGATCGTCGTCGGCTCGATGTGCATCGCGATCGGCCTGATCGTCGCCTCGGCGGTGCATGGCTGAGCGCCCGCGCGGGCCCTCCCGGACCGTGAACGGACCTTAGGTGGCGGAGCGCGCCGCCCTCGAGTCCGCGGCGGCAGCGCCGCCGGCGATCGGCATCGCCGAGGTCGCGCTCCTCGCCTCGGTCTTCGTCGTCGCCGCCTGCGGGCTCGTCTACGAGCTCGTCGCCGGGACGCTCGCGAGCTACCTGCTCGGCGACTCGATCTTGCAGTTCTCGACCGTCATCGGCGCCTATCTGTTCGCGATGGGGGTCGGCTCGTGGCTGTCGCGCTACCTCGAGCGCCAGCTGGTCGCGCAGTTCCTGCGCATCGAGCTGCTCGTTGGCCTGATCGGCGGCCTGATGCCGGCGGCGCTGTTCGCGCTGCAGACCCTCGCCGAGCCGTCGTTTCGCGTCGCGCTCTACGGGCTCGTGCTCGCGGTCGGCATCCTGGTCGGCCTCGAGATCCCGCTCGTGATGCGCATCCTGAAGCGCCACGCGGGCGGCACGCACGGCGGCCTGAAGACGCTCGTCTCGCAGGTCCTCACCTTCGATTACCTCGGCGCGCTCGCGGTCGCGATCGCCTTTCCGCTCGTCCTCGTCCCGCAGCTCGGGCTGATCCGCACCGGCGCGCTGTTCGGGCTCATGAACGCCGCGGTCGCGATCTGGGCGCTCTGGCTGTTTCGCGCCGAGCTGCGCGGCGTCCGTGCGCACGCGGCCGCGGCGCTCCTCACCGTGCTCGCGCTGGTCGCGACCTTCGCCGCCGCCGACGCCGTGACGACCTGGGCCGAGGACCGCTTCTACGGCGACCAGGTGATCCACAGCGAGACGAGCAGGTACCAGCGCGTCGTCGTCACGAACAGCGCCGCCGGCGTCCGCCTCTTCCTGAACGGCAACCTGCAGTTCCATTCCCGCGACGAGTACCGCTACCACGAGGCGCTGGTCCACCCGGCGCTGGCGGCGCACGGCGCGCCGCGCCGCGTCCTCGTCCTCGGCGGCGGCGACGGCATGGCGGTCCGCGAGGTGCTCAAGCACCCGAGCGTCGAGCGCGTGACGCTCGTCGAGCTCGACCCGCACATGACCGCGCTGTTCTCGAGCGCACCGCTGCTGCGCGCCCTGAACGGCGATGCCTTGCGCTCGCCGAAGGTCGAGATCGTCCATCTCGACGCGTTCGCGTGGCTGGAGCGTCACGAAGGCGAGATGTTCGACGCCATCGTCGTCGACTTCCCCGACCCGACCAACTTCGCGATCGGCAAGCTCTACACGCGGACCTTCTACGAGCTGCTCGAGCGCCATCTCTCGGCGAGCGGCTACGCGGTCGTGCAGACGACGTCGCCGCTGATCGCGCGCAAGAGCTTCTGGACCGTCGTGACGACGATCGAGGCCGCCGGACTGACGGCGACGCCGTACCACGCGCACGTGCCGAGCTTCGGCGAATGGGGCTTCATCGTCGCCGGCCATCGCCCGCTGCGATCGGTACGTGCGCTGCCGCCGGGGCTGCGCTTCCTGACCGTCGCCGGTCTGCCGGCGCTGTTCGACTTTCCGCCCGACATGGCGCGCGTCCCGGCCGAGGTCAACCGGTTGTCGAACCAGGTGCTCGTCCAGACCTTCGAGGACGAGTGGGGCAAGGTGCAGCGGTGACGGCGCTCCGGCGTGGGCGCGGGCCGACCCGGCGCGACGTCCTCGCCGCTTCGCTCGCGGCCGTCGTGCCGCTCGCCGCGTGCACGCGCGACGACGCGGCGCGCTGGCAGGGCGGCTGGGTCGGCGTCGCCGATGCGCGCGGCCACCTCGTCCGCGACGGCTGGCCGCCGACGAAGTCGGGCG
>Ga0307415_100000569_pt1 | contig 16187 bp, 19 predicted proteins | sample DK1Cmetagenome_FD_204524 | JGI IMG/M metagenome (GOLD analysis project Ga0307415, IMG submission 204524) | Maize rhizosphere microbial communities from greenhouse at UC Davis, California, United States - DK15-C-2 | ecosystem: Host-associated > Plants > Roots > Rhizosphere > Soil | place: USA...
AGAGATGCCGCTCATCGATGGGGAGCTGCTCGGTCACCCCCAGGGCCTGCCCGGCCGGCAAGATGGTCACCTTGGCCACCGGATCCCCATGCTCGCTGATCGCCGCGACCAGGGCATGACCCGACTCGTGGACGGCCACGGCCCGCTTCTCATCCGGCAACAACGCAGTGGTCATCAGCCCGGGGACTGGCCGAGGGCGACCCGGACGGTCCGGCTGGGCCCGTCGGGGCGGGCGACCTCCACCCGGACGGTCTGGCCGGGACGCAGGCCGGCCAGGACGTCGGCCAGGGTGGCGGGGTCGGGGGTGGCGGTGCCGTCGACCGCGGTCACCAGCTCGCCGGCGCGGAGCCCGGCCCTGGCGGCGGGGCCGCCCGGCTGGACCTTGGTGATCAGCGGGCCGCCGCTGGTGGTGGCGGCCACCTCCACGCCCAGGAAGGCCCGTCGCGAGTTGGTCACCTTGCCCTGGCTGATCAGCTGGGCGGCGATGTCGCGCACGGTGTCGCTGGGGATGGCGAAGCCGATGCCCGCGGCCGCGCCGCCGCCCAGCTGGGGGTCGGTGGCGGCCAGGGTCGGGATGCCGATGACCTGGCCCTGGAGGTCGACCAGGGCCCCACCGGAGTTGCCCGGGTTGATGGGGGCGCTGGTCTGGATCACGTTGGGCAGGGCGACCCCGTTGTCCTCGTTGACGGTGCGCCCGAGGGCGCTGACGATCCCTTCGGTGACGCTGGACTGCAGCCCCGGGGGTTGCCGATGGCCAGGGCCACGTCGCCGACCTCCAGCTTGGCGGAGTCGGCGAAGCCGGCCGGGTGCAGCCCGCCGGCATCGATGTGCAGCACGGCCAGGTCGTCGGCGGCGAAGCTGCCGACCAGCCGGGCCGGGTGCTGCTTCCCGTCGGCCAGGGTGACCGGGAAGCTGCTCGCCCCCTCGACCACGTGGGCGTTGGTGACCACGTTGCCGTTGGCGTCGAAGACGATGCCCGAGCCAAGCCCCTGGCTGGTCTGGATCAGGACCACCGAGGGGCCGACCTGCTTGACGACCTGGACGAACTGCCGCTGCAGGGCCAGCGCGGACGGCGAGACGTCTGCCACCGGCGTCGCCGCCGACGACGAGCTGGCGGCGCCGGCGGTGGTCATGGAGCAGCCGGCCAGCGCCACCGTGACGACCACGGCCAGCAGCCGCCCGCGATAGCGGATCATCCCTGTGCCCTTCCCGCGGTGACGAGCGTGAGCGGGGCCGTCGCCCGGCGCCAGCGGCCGCGCAGGACCAGCACCCCCAGGAGCGCGTCCAGGGCCAGCAGGCCCCAGCTGAGCAGCGTGAACAGGTGCACCTGGGCCGGGGTCACCTCGGGGGCGCGGCCGAGCTGGATCAGCAGCCACTGCACCGGGGTGCCGGTGAGCAGCAGGGTCAGCCACACGGCGATGCCCCGGGAGGCGTCCCACAGCCCGTGCAGCAGCGCCACCAGCAGGTACGACCCCAGGACGGCGCGGCTGAGCCGCAGCCGGCCGCGGCGGGCGGCCACGCCGAACAGCGTCCCCCCGAGGATGGCCGTCCACAGCCCATGCCCGACCGGGGCCAGGATGCCGCGCAGCACCTCGGCCTCGACCAGGTTCAGCAGCGACGGGCCGCCGGCGGTGAACAGGGCGTTGAAGGCGTAGCCGGCGCTCTCGAAGGCGGCGAAGCCGAACCCGACCGCGGCCCCGAGCACGATCCCGTCGCGCATGGTGTAGCGGGGCAGCCGCCGGGCGACCAGCCACAGGGCGGCCAGCTTGACCGCCTCCTCGATCAGGCCCACCCCGACGTAGGCCGGTCCGGACGGTTGCCCGAGGAAGGCCGCCTCCAGCACCGAGGCCCCGAGCACGCCCAGCACGCCGCCGTAGACGAAGGCGGTGAAGATCCGCTGGGCGGTGACGACCTGGTCGGCGTGGCCGAAGGCGTAGGTGACGAAGGCCACCGGGACCAGGAAGCTGCCGAGCAGGATGATGGTCGGGACCAGGTTGGCGTTGCGGGTGGCGAAGGTCACCACCACCGTGGCCACCCACAGCCCCAGGCCGCCCAGGAACATGTGCAGCCAGGGTCGCCTGCTCCACCACCCGTGGGTCTCGGCGGCGGCCGGGACCGCTTCCAGCATTGTCTGTGTCATGGCACCCCTCCTTGTGCTGTCCCAAGGGTCGCGCCACGACCGGCCGGTGTCGCCACTGCCAGCGGCCATCTCCGCTGGTGGCTGGCTGGAATCCCGGCGTGCCGGCTACCGGAGCAGCCCGGCCACCAGGTTGATGGTGGTGGCCAGGATGACGGCGCCCAGCAGGTACGACAGCAGCGCCTGGCGCAGCACCGTGGCCCGCAGGGCCGCCGTCTGCAGCTCGGTGTCGGACACCTGGAAGGTCATACCGACGGTGAACGCCAGGTAGGCGAAGTCGGTGTACCGCGGCGGCGCCGCCTGGTTGAAGTCGATCCCGCCGGCGGGACGGCTGTAGTACAGCCGGGCGTAGTGGGCGGTGAACACGGTCTGGACCACCGTCCAGGACAGGGCCACGCTGGCCACGGCCAGGGCGGCATGGAGGTCGCGGGTCGCCTCGCCGCCGTCGCGGCCGGCGGCGATCGCCAGCGCCACCGCCAGGACGCTGGCCACGCTGGCCACCAGCAGCACGGCGTCGGTGACGGGCCGTCCGGGGTCCTCGCGCAGGGCCAGCCGGGCGGTCGCGGCCGGGTCCCGATGCCAGATCGAGGCCCAGGTCCAGGCCAGGTACACCCCGGCGGCCACGTCCCAGCCGGCCAGGGTGCCGATCTGCCAGCTGCCCGGCAGGCCGACCAGCGCCCCGGCGCAGACGCCGGCCGCGGCGGCCACCGAGGCGCGGGTCGCGGCCGAAGCCCCCATCGACCCGGCGCCGCCGGGCGCCTCCGGCGTCGTCCCGGCGCTGTGTTCGGTCATGCCCTCATCCTGCCCGATGCCGAGGATGGCATCGACCGGGCCGGGTGTCGTCCCGGCGAGCGGCCGGAGGCGCTGCGGGCTGGCCGGTAGGTGGGATTCCGGTTACCCGGCATCGACAACGGGTGCTGGTGGTGGCGACAGCGGGCCGCCGGGGCGCGATCCTCCGGTCATGCGCAGCGACCAGGAGAACCTCGACCTGTTCCGGGTGTATCTCGACCAGATCGGCCAGCACCCCCTGCTGACCAGGGAGGACGAGATCGAGCTGTCCCAGGCCTACGAGGCCGGCCGGGACGCCCGGCGCAAGCTCGCCGACTGCGCCGCCGACGACCCCGCCCGCCCCGACCTGGAGGCCGTGGTCGAGCGGGGCGAGTGGGCCCGCCGCACGATGGTCGAGTGCAACCTGCGCCTGGTGGTCGCCATCGCCAGGCGCTTCTCGGCCACCGGCCTGCCGATGGCGGACCGGGTGCAGGAGGGCAACCTGGGGTTGCTGCGGGCGGTGGAGAAGTTCGACTGGCACATGGGGTTCAAGTTCTCCACCTACGCCACCTGGTGGATCCGCCAGGCGATCGCCCGCGGGGCCGCCGACCGCGGCGCCCGGGCCATCCGCCTCCCCGTCCACGTGGACGAGCAGGTGGGGCGCCTGCGCCGCACCCAGACCCGCATGCACGAGCTGCTGGGTCGCGAGCCCTCCGACGACGAGCTGGCCGCGGCGCTCGACCTGCCCACCGACAAGGTGCTCCGGCTCAAGGACACCACCCAGGCGGTGACCTCCCTGGACGCTCCCGTGGGCGAGGACGGCGCCGCCCTCGGCGACTTCCTGGAGGACGGCTCGGCCGTCGGTCCCGACGAGCTGGCCGTGGACGCGGTCGGGCTCGCCACCCTCCAGCAGGTGCTGAACGCCCTGCCCGAGCGGGAGCGGCAGGTGCTCGTCCTGCGCTTCGGGCTGGACTCGGGCACCCCGCGGACGCTGGAGGAGGTCGGGGCGGTGATGGGGTTCTCGCGCGAGCGGGCCCGCCAGGTCGAGCGGGACGCCCTGGCCGCCCTGCGCGCCCCCGAGATCCGCGCCCGCCTCCAGGACCTCGGCGGGGCCGCCTGACTACAGGCCGGACGGGAAGGGGTAGGCGGACGGGACCGGGGAGGGCAGCTGGGCGGGCGTGCCGAAGGCGACCACCAGCTGCTGGTGGGGTGCCAGGGCCAGGGTGGTGGGGTCGCCCCCGTAGGCGCGGCCGTCGACGTACACCCGCAGCTGCCGGCCGCCGCCGGCGCAGTAGCCGCCGAGGCAGCTGGGGGTGAGCCGCACCCCCCACACGGCGAAGAGGTCCCCGAGGGTGTAGGTGCGGTCGGTGGGCGACTCGACGTGGATGACGCCGCTGGCGTCGTGGGTGTGCAGCGGGGCGTACCCGACCGCCGGGTCGATGCCGATGCCCGCCGGCACCGGGACCTCGCGCCCGTCGACGAAGAGGTCGAGGTGCTGATGGATGTGGACCGCGGTCTGCTCCACCGGGCTCAGCGGGGGCACCCCGATGGCCGCCAGGCGCTCGGCCAGGTCGGCGGTGTCGGGCGCCCAGGGCGCCGGCCCGGTCTGGAGGCCGGCCAGCGGGCCGGGGCTGGCCGTGGCCTGCCGGTGGCGGGAGGCGGTGAAGACGGCCACCCCGCCGATCCCGGCGACCAGCGCCACCGCCAGGGCCACCGCGATGCCCAGCCGGCGGCGGCGCTCACGGCGGCGGCGGGCGGCCTGCCGCGCTTGAGCCGCCTCCCGGCGCCGGCGCGCCTGCTGCGCGTTCATGGCCTCAGAATCGCCCGGCGGCCGCCGGTCGGCAACGCCGCCTGCCGCCATCTCGCCTTCCGGCTGGCCGGAGGCCAGAGATGGGGGCTACCTGCGATGCCGCCCGCCGCCGGCGGCGCGACCATCGAGACCGGAACCGGGCGGCCGACCGGCCGCCCGAACGGAAGCAAGGAGGAGGTGACCCTGGATGCGGCCATGGACCCGTCTCCAGGACTGGGGCACGCTGATCGCCGGCCTGTACGCGGCGCTGTCGCCGATCTGGGTGAACACCACCGGGGAGCGCGACGCCCGCTGGGCGCTGATCGCGCTCGGCGCCCTGCTGGCGGTGACGGCGCTGTTCTCGCTGGCCCTGCCCGGCGTGGTGGCCACCGAGTGGCTCACCGTGCTGTTCGGGGTGCTGCTGTTCGTCGCCCCGTGGGTGCTCACCTACACCGACCGGGCCGCGGCCTCGTGGACCTCGTGGATCGTCGGGGTGATCGCGGTGGTGCTCGGCGGCTTCTCGGTGCCGGCCAGCAACCGGACCCGGGGGCAGGCGATCATGCCCTAGCCCGGGTCCCCCGGCACGGGGCCGGCCGCAGTCGGCCGGCCCCGTTCGGCGTGGATCGGCAGGTCGATCTGGAGGCTGGTGCCCTGCCCGGCGGGGCTGTGGACCTCGATCGTCCCGCCCAGGGCCTCCACCCGGTCGGCCAGCCCGACCAGCCCGGAGCCTCCCCCAGGGGCGGCCCCGCCGACGCCGTCGTCGCGGACCGACAGGTGGAGCAGGCCGTCGCGGGCCTCCGCCTCGACCTGGGCCACCGACGCATGGGCATGCTTGGCCGCGTTGGCCAGCGCCTCGGAGATGACGTAGTAGGCCGCCACCTCGACCGGCTCGGGCAGCCGCGCCTGGACGTCCACCTCCAGCTCGACCGGGACGGCCGAGCGGCGGGCCAGCGCCTTGAGGGCGGGCGCCAGGCCGCCCTCGGACAGGATGGCCGGGTGGATGCCGCGCGACAGCTCCCGCAGCTCCTCCAGGGCGCCGGTGAGGCCGTCGGCGACCCGGGCCAGCTGCGCCCGCAGCTCGGGGCGCTCGGGCGGCACCGCCGCCTCGGCGGTTCGCAGGTCGAGCACCAGCGAGACCAGCCGCTGCTGGGTGCCGTCGTGCAGGTCGCGCTCGATCCGCCGTCGCGCCTGGTCGCCGGCGGCCACGATGCGGGCCCGCGAGGCGGCCAGCTCCTCCCGGCTCTGCTCCAGGGAGCCGGCCATGGCGTTGAAGCTGCGCTCCAGCACCCCGATCTCGCCGACGCCCTGCTCGGCCGTGCGGGCGCCGAGATCGCCGGCCGCGAGCCGGTCGGCCATGGCCGCCGTCCGGCGGACCGGCTGCACGATGGCGCGGGTCAGGTAGCCGGCGAACAGGGCGATGAGCAGGATCGACCCGCCGAGCCCGAACGCCGCGGCGGCGATGGCCCGCTCGGCGGCCGCGTCCGAGCGGCGCTCGCGGGCCGCCGCCAGGCCACGCTCGGCCACCAGGAAGCGAGTGAACTCGTCCCGGATGGCGTCCATGCGCCGCGCGCCCTCGTCGGTCGCGGCCTCCGTCTGGGCCGCCGCCCGGTCCCGCCGGGCGGTGGCCACCAGCGGGATCGAGTAGTCGCGCACATAGGAGCGGGCCGCCTCGACGATGCGCCGGGCCCGCGCCTGCTGCTCGGGGTCGCTCCCGACCAGCCGCTCCAGGGTGGCGGCCTCCCCCGGAAAGGCGAGCTGCGCGCGCCGCCACGGATCCAGGAAGCGGTCCTCGCCGGTGATGATGAACCCGCGCTGGGAGGTCTCCAGGTCGACGACCTGCCGCTCCAGGAGGTTGGCGACCGACAGGACCTCCTCGGACCGCCGGGCGCGCCGCTCCAGGGCGCGCAGGTCGGCCACCGAGGACAGCAGGACCGCGAAGGCGGCGCCGATCAGCAGCGCGAGCAGCCCGCTGGCGATCAGCATGCGACCGGTCAGCCCGCCCCGGTGCTCCGGCCTCTGAGACACCCCTCGAGGTCTCCGCAGCGTGCTCACAGCCGCAGGCTAGACCATAATCCCGTCCTATGACGACGACCGGGATTCGGGTGGTCCTGGCCGAGGACGACGTCCTGCTGCGCGAGGGGCTGGCCAGCCTGCTGGAGCGCTCGGGGTTCGAGGTCGTGGGCCAGGCCGGCGACGCCGCCCAGCTGCTGGCCCTGGTCGCCGAACAGGCGCCCGAGCTGGTGGTGGTGGACATCCGCATGCCCCCGACCCACACCGCCGAGGGCCTGGACGCGGCCCGCCAGATCCGCCAGCAGCACCCCGAGACGGCCATCCTGGTCCTGTCGGCCCACGTCGAGGTCGACCACGCCATGGAGCTGCTGGCCAGCGGACGCGGGGTCGGGTACCTGCTGAAGACCCGGGTCACCGACGTGGAGGAGTTCATCGACACCCTGGAGCGGATCGCCAAGGGCGGGTCGGTGGTGGACCCGGCGCTGGTGGCCGAGCTGGTGGACGCCCGCCGCCGCGACGACCCGCTGGCCGCCCTCAGCGCCCGGGAGCGGGAGGTGCTGGCGCTGATGGCCGAGGGCCGCTCCAATGCCGGCATCGCCCACCGCCTGTGGGTCACCGAGGGCACCGTGGAGAAGCACGTGCGCAGCATCCTGACCAAGCTGACGCTGCTCGAGGCCACCGACGACCACCGTCGCGTCCTGGCCGTGCTCACCTACCTCGAGGCCCGCTGACCCACCGCGCATTGCGGCTCAGAGGGTGAGATGGGCCCCGTTGCCGGGATTGAACTGGTGCAGCTTGCCGGGGTCGAACCACAGCTCGAGCTGCTGGCCCTCGCGGGCCCGGCTGGCCGGGTCGAGCCGGGCCACGACCTGGTCGCCGCCGCCGGGGGCGTCGCCGGTGCCGGCGTCCGCGGCCAGCTCCTCCAGCTCCTGGGCGGTGGCCCGGGCCCCCTGGAGCCGGAAGTAGGCGTACTTGTCGGACCCCAGCGACTCCAGCACGTCCACGGTCGCCTTGAAGGTCAGGCCGTCGGCCCGGCGGCCGCCGACCAGGGCGGCGTCCTCGAAGTGCTCGGGCCGGATGCCGACGATCAGGTCGCGGCCTCCCCCGCCCTGGCGGACCTTGCCGGCCATCTCGGCCGGGAGGGCGACGTCGCCGAGGGTGGTGCGCAGGTGGCCGTCCTCCAGGGTGCCGGGGAGGAAGTTCATCGCCGGCGAGCCGATGAAGCCGGCCACGAACAGGTTGCGTGGCCGCTGGTACAGCTCCTCGGGAGTGCCGACCTGCTGGATGACGCCGGCCCGCATGACCGCGACCCGGTCGCCGAGGGTCATGGCCTCGGTCTGGTCGTGGGTGACGTAGACGGTGGTGGTGCCGAGCTGGTTCTGCAGCCGGGCCACGGTGGTCCGCATCTGCACCCGCAGCTTGGCGTCCAGGTTGGACAGGGGCTCGTCCATCAGGAACGCCTGGGGGCTGCGGACGATGGCCCGGCCCATGGCCACCCGCTGGCGCTGGCCGCCGGACAGGTTGGCCGGCTTGCGGTCCAGCAGCTCGGTGAGCTCCAGCAGCTCGGCCGCCTGCCTGACCTTGCGGTCGATGTCGGCCCGGTCGGCGTGGGCCAGCTTGAGCCCGAAGCCCATGTTCTCCCGCACCGTCATGTGGGGGTACAGGGCGTAGGACTGGAACACCATGGCGATGTCGCGGTCCTTGGGGGCGAGCTGGTTGACCACCCGGCCGCCGATGCGCAGCTCGCCGTCGGTGATGTCCTCCAGCCCGGCGATCATGTTCAGGCAGGTCGACTTCCCGCAGCCCGAGGGGCCGACGAGGATGACGAACTCGCCGTCGTCGATGTCGAGGTTGGCGTCGTCGACGGCCATGGTGCCGTCGGGGAACCGCTTGCTGACATGGTCAAGGACGATCTCGGCCACGGTCTGCTCCTAACCCTTCACCGCGCCGGAGGTCAGCCCGGCCACGATCCGGCGCTGGAAGAAGAAGACGAACACGATGATGGGGATGGTGATGACCACGCCGGCGGCGGCGATCGAGCCGATCGGGGTCTGGAACTGGGAGGCGCCAGAGAAGAACGCGATCGCCGCCGGCACGGTCTGGGAGGCGCTGGTCGAGGTGAGCGAGATCGCGAACACGAAGTCGGTCCAGCAGAAGATGAACACCAGGATGGCCGTGGTCACCATGCCGGGGGCGGCCAGCGGCGCGATCACCTGGAGGAACGCCTGCATGGGGGTGGCCCCGTCGACCTGGGCGGCCCGCTCCAGCTCCCGGGGGATCTCCCGGAAGAAGGCCGACAGGGTGTAGATGGCCAGCGGCAGCGAGAAGGTCAGGTAGGGGATGATCAGGCCGGGCCAGGTGTCGAACAGGCCCAGCTGCCGCCACAGGTTGAACAGCGGGCTGACCAGCGAGATGGCCGGGAACATGGCGATCAGCAGGGTGACCGCGACCAGCACCTGCTTGCCCGGGAAGCGCAGCCGGGCGACCGCGTAGGCGGCCATCGAGCCCACGGCCACGGCCAGGACGGTGGCGATCAGGGCGATGCCGATGGAGTTGACCAGGGCCCGGGTGAACAGCGAGGTCTGGAAGATGCCGCGGTAGTTGGCCAGCGTCCACTTCTGCGGCAGGAAGCTGCCGTCGGCGATGGTGCTGGGGTCCTTGAACGACAGCGAGGCCAGCCACAGGACCGGCACCAGCGCCGCCAGGACGACGACGGTGTTCCCGGCCGCCCAGGCCGCCTTGGCGGGGGTTCGGGTGGTCATCGACGGTCCACCTCCTGGCCGGGCGCGGCCGTGCCGAAGCCCTTGACGAAGACGAAGGCGATGATCGCCACCGCGACGAAGACCAGCACCGAGATGGTCGAGCCGATCCCGAGGTTGAGCGCGGTGAACAGGTTGTCGTAGCCGAGGATCGACACCGAGCGGGTGTTGTTGGCCCCGCCGGTCAAGATGAAGATGTTGTCGAAGATCCGGAAGGCGTCCAGGGTGCGGAACAGCAGCGCGACCAGGATCGCCGGCTTCATCAGGGGCAGGATGACCTGGGTGAGGCGCTGCCAGCCGCTGGCCCCGTCGACCTTGGCCGCCCGCAGCAGCTCCTCGGGCACCAGCGACAGGCCGGCCAGCAGCAGCAGGGCCATGAACGGGGTCGTCTTCCAGATCTCGGCGGCGATGATGATGAAGATCGCCGGCCACTGCTCGGTCAGCGGGGCGCTGCCCGAGCGGAGCAGGTTGGCCAGGTAGCCGGTGCCCGGCGTCCAGGCGTACTGCCAGCTGTAGGCGGCGACCACGGTGACGATCCCGTAGGGGACCAGAATCGCGGTGCGCACCGCGCCCCGGCCCAGCAGCGCCCAGCGCATGATCATGGCCAGCCCCATGCCCAGCACCAACTCCACGGCGACCGACACGACGGTGATGAGCAGGGTGACGCCGAACGCCGTCCACCACAGCTTGGCGCTGAGCACGGTGGCGTAGTTGGCCAGCCCGACGAAGTGCCGCGCGGCCGGGAAGCGGAGGTCGTAGCGCTGCAGCGACAGCCAGACGGCGTAGCCGATCGGGTAGGCGGTGACCGCCAGCATGACGATCACGGCCGGGGCGCACAGCAGCCAGCCGAGCCGGCGCTCGGCCCGGGCGCCCTCGGACAGCGAGGCGGCCCGCCGGTGCCGCGGCTGGGCCCGCGGCGGCGCCTGGGCGACGCCGGTGGCGCCGGATTGCGCGCTCATGAGATCAGCCCCTTGGACTCGATGGCGTCCTGCAGCTGGCCGTGGAGCTGGCCGAGCTTGCCGGGGCCGGCCACCGACGGCGGGTACAGGGTGGTGGAGATGGCGATGGAGACCGACTGGTAGGCGGGGGTCTTGGGGCGGACGCCACCGCGCTGCAGGGAGTCGAGGATCTCGGCCGCGAACGGGTAGCCGCCCTTGATCAGCCGCGGGTCCTTGTACAGGCTGGCCAGGGTAGGCGGCAGCCCGCCCTTGACGGCGTTGCGGAGCTGGTTGTCGCGGTCGCGCAGGCACTGGATGGCGTCGAAGGCCTGCTGCTTGTGGCGGCTATAGGCGCTCACGGCCAGGTCGATGCCGCCGACCGGGGGCCGCGAGGGCAGGTTGGCGTCGACCCGCGGGTACTCCGCCCAGGCCATCTGCTTGGCGACGGCGGGCGCGTTCTCCTGCGCCGAGGGGTAGACGAAGGGGTAGTTGATCTCGAAGGCGGCCTTGCCGGTCTCGAAGGCCAGCCGGTTCTGGTCCTCCATCTGCACGCCCAGCGAGGGGTCGGCCGCGGGCGAGCGGGCCAGCTGGCCGATGAGCGAGACGCCCTTGGCCGCCGGCGGCCCCAGGATGACGTGCTGGCCGTCCTCGGAGAGGACCCGCCCGCCGGCCGAGGCGATCATCGCGTTCACCCAGACGGTGTAGCCCTCGTAGGAGGCGCCCTGGATCTCGATGTAGTGGGGCTTGCCCTGATGGGCCAGGGTCTCGGCCTGGCGGATCATCTCGGCCCAGGTCGTCGGCGGGTGGGGCACCAGGTCCTTGCGGTACCAGAGCAGCTGGGTGTTGCTGTTGAACGGGGCCGCCACCAGCTGCCCCTTCCAGGTGGCGGTGTCCAGGGCGGCCTTGACGGCGTCCTGGCTGACCTGGCGGCGCTGCTGGCCGGTCCAGGGCTGGATCCAGCCGGCCTCGGCGAACTCGGCCTCCCAGACCACGTCCAGGCCGAGGATGTCGAGCGAGCTGTCCTTGGCCGCGCTACGCCGGACCAGCTGCTCGCGCTGGCCGTCGGCGGCCGCCGGGAGCTCGCGGATCTGGATGTTGTACTCGCCGCCGGAGGCGGCCGAGCAGTCGGCGGCGGCGGCCTGGAAGCTGCCCGACGGCTCGTGGAAGATGTACCAGTTCAGCGTCGGCGTGCCGCCGCCGCTGCTCGCGCCGCTGGTCCCGCCGCAGGCCGCCAGCAGCACCGCCGCCAGGGCCACCAGCAGCCCGAGGCGCCAGCCTCGAAGTCCACCCATCGCCGCTCCATCTCTCGCGGGTGCAGGTTCCCCGTCAGGATCCCGGCGGGACCGGGTGGCGGCATCGGGGCCAACCGGAGTCTCGGCTACCGGCCAGCAGGAAGAGTCGTCACGGCCGCGGGCCGCCGTGGTCGGCCAGCAGGTCGCGGATGGCGTCGGCCGACAGGGTGGTCTTGGGCAGGAACCCGATGGCCGGGCCGGCCGCGATCAGCTCCGCGTAGTCCTGCTCGGCGTGGGTCGAGATGAGGATCACCGGCGCCGAGGCCCGACCGGCCTGGCCGGTGGTCTGGCCGTGGAGGCGCCGGGCCAGCTCCAGGCCGCTCTCGCCGCCCAGGTCGATGTCCAGCAAGGTGACGTCCGGTCGCAGCTCCCCGGCGCGCTGGAGGGCCTCGGCGCTGTTGGAGGCCACCCCGACGACGGCGACGCCCTGGCGCTCCAGGAGCCCGCGGGCGGCCTCCAGGAAGCGGGGGCTGTCGTCGACGATCAGGCATCGCAGCATGGGCGCAGGATGGCAGCCCGCGGCGTGAGCGCGCATGCCGGGTAGCTGGAAACTCATGGTCCCGTGGGGTGGACGACGGCGACGTTGACCCCGGCCAACCGGTTGAGGGCGGCGAACAGCTCCCGCCCGGTCTGGTCGTGGAGCAGCCGCCCGAAGCGGCCGCGGTCGCCGTGGCGGGGCAGCAGCACGGTGACCTCGGTGTCGGGCCGGGCCCGCTGGCCGACGGCGCCGGCGGCGCAGGCGACCAGGTTGCGGGTCGGGCAGTGGACCACCTCCAGGGGCACCGACAGGGGGAGGTCGGCCCACCGCCGGGCCAGCCGGTCGGCGGCGCCGGGGTCGGCGGCCACGTGCAGGGCGGTGATCGTCAGCGGGTTGAGCTGGCGGGCGTACTGGAGGGCGTGGAGAACGGCCCGGTCCACCCCGTCGACCAGCACCAGGACCTCGTGACGGGGCTTGGGCGGCCCCAGCAGCTCGAGCGCCTGGACCGTGAGCTCCTCCCGCTCCCTCTCATAGGCGCGGTTCGTGCGGTCCAGCAGCAGCACCAGCAGCGGCAGGGTCACCAGCACCATCCAGGCCCCGGCGGCGAACTTGGTGGCGATGAGGTCCAGCAGCACCAGGAAGGTCACCAGCGCGCCGGTGCCGTTGACGGCGAGCCCGTGGCGCCAGCCCGGCTCCCGCAGGCGCAGATGCCGGCGGGTCATGCCCGCCTGGGAGAAGGTGAAGGAGGTGAACACCCCGATCGCGTACAGGGGCAGCAGGCGGTTGTAGTCGGCCCGGAAGGCCAGGGTGACGACCGCGGCCGCCGCCGACAGGGCGAGGACGCCGTTGGAGTGCACCAGCCGCTGCCCGCGCTTGGCGAACCACCGGGGCAGGAAGGCGTCGGCGGCCGCGAACGACACCAGCCGGGGGAAGCCGGCGAAGGAGGTGTTGGCCGCCAGGACCAGGATGGCCAGGGTGGCCGCCTGGAACAGGTAGAAGAAGGCGTGGCCGGCGGCGGAGCCGCCCAGCACCCAGCGGGCCAGCTGCCCGATCAGGGTCGGGTTGCCGCCCGCATAGGGGCGCACCCCCACCCGGACGGCCAGGAAGCTCACCCCGATGAACAGGCTGCCCAGGATCGCCCCCATCGCCACCAGCGTGCGGCGGGCGTTGCGGGCCTCCGGGGGCCGGAACCCCGGCACGCCGTTGGAGATCGCCTCCACCCCGGTCAGGGCGGTGCAGCCGGCGGCGAAGGCGTGCAGCACCAGCAGCACCCCCCCACCGAGGCGGTCGCCGGCGGCAGCGGGGCGGTGCCGGCGGCCGGGATCGGGTCGAGGTGTCCCCTGGCCAGGCGGGCCAGGCCGACCAGCAGCATCACCGCACAGGAGCCGACGAACAGGTAGGTCGGCACCGCGAAGATGCGGCCCGACTCCCGCACCCCGCGGAGGTTGGCCCAGGTGATGAGGCCGATCGCGGCCAGCGACAGCGGCAGCACCAGCCGCTGCAGCGGCGGCAGGGCGGTCGTGAGGGCGGCCACCCCGCTGGTCACGCTCACGGCCACGGTGAGCACGTAGTCGACCAGCAGGGCCGACCCGGCGACCAGGGCCCACCTGGCCCCGAAGTTGTCCCGGCTGACGACATAGGCGCCGCCGGCCGACGGGTAGGCGGCGATGGTCTGCCGGTAGGAGAGGACCAGGATGGCCAGCAGGGCTCCGATGCCCAGCGCGACCGGGAGCGCCAGCCTGGTCGCGACCGCCCCGCCGGCCACCAGCACCAGCATGATCTGCTCGGTCCCGTACGCGGTCGAGCTGATCGCGTCCGAGGAGAACACCGCCAGCGCGACCACCTTGCGGAGCCGCTCCCGCACCAGCCGCGAGGTGGCCAGCGGCGGCCCCAGCAGCAGGTCCTTCCACCGGAGGGTGGTGGCCGGCTGCTGGCCGATCGGCCGGGCGATCACCGAGGACATCGGGCCGCACCGCGCCTACCCGCGGCGCGGCCGCGCCGGCGCGCCGGTCCGGTCGCTCGAGCCCGGCTGGTCGCCACGCCCACGGCCGCGGTCCACGCCGAGGGGCGGCCGGGGGTCGGTCGACGACGACGTCTGGCGCGACTCGCAGTACCGCTCCGCCACCAGGAACCGCTCCAGCGTGATGACGCCGAGGTATCGGCTGCTCATCGGAGGCCTCCTTCCAGGCCGTGAAGTCCTTCGCCTCCGAGGTTCGCGCTCCCGGGCCGGGATGTCGTCGATGCCAGCGCCCAACCCCGCTCCCGGCCGGCTGCACTCTCCGGGTGCCGGCTACCTGGAACCGGTGGCTGCGACCATGTCGGAGAGCTGGCGGCGCCGGTCCCGGCGCATCATGGCCAGCGCCCATCGTGCATGGGGGATGGCCTCCATGACGAGCCGGCGTCCCCGGGTCCAAGCTGGGAGCAGGAGGTGATCCGCCGTGAGCCGACCCGCACCCGCGCCTCTGACCACCGCGCGGGCGGTGGGGTGCTCCGCCGCCGCCTGGTGCCTGTTCTTCGCGGCCGTGAGCGCCTGGCAGGTCGTCGCCGGCCCGGCCCCGGGCCAGCGGTTCGCCGGCTACGCCTTGGGCCTGGCGATCATGAGCGTGCTGGTCGGAGTGCTGAAGCTTGCCGGCGCGGCCGTGGCCCTGGTCGCGGTCCTGGCGCCGCCGGGGCTGCCGCGCCGGCCGCTGCAGCTGCTCGGGGTGGCGTTGTGGGGTGCGTTCGGGCTGCTGAGCCTGTACTCGGTCGGGAACCTGGTGATCACCGTCGGGACCGTCAGTGGCCTGCTGCCGCCGTCGGCGGCCTGGACCGCCGCCGGCGGCGTGACCGTCAGGGCGGTCCTCTACGTGCTGTTCTTCCTCGTCGGGGCGGCGCTGTTCGGGGTGCTGGCGGTCTGGTTCCATCGGCGCCACCACCTGCGCTGGACCTCGGCGGTCGCCGGGCTGGGCGGCGCGCCAATGCTGCTCGGGCTGCTGCTGGCCGTGGCCCCCGCCATCCTCGGCCAGTGGGGCCTGCTGCCCACCTGATCCCGGAGGTCGCGGTGACGTACGTGGACGTGAACGGGTTGGCGACCTGGCACGAGGTGCGCGGCGAGGGGTTCCTGCGGGGCGAGTACGACCGCGTCTCGCCGGACGGCCCGGAGCACTTCCCGGTGGTGTACGCCAAGACGCTGCGCATGATCGCGGTCGAGGCGCCCACGCTGGTGCTGCAGGGCGACCGCGACGAGGTGACCCTCGAGCACGGCGCCGCGGTCGCGACCGCGCTGCCGCGCGGAAGGCTCGCGGTGCTCCCGGGCACCCACCTCCTGCCGGTGGAGAACCCGGAGGTGGTCAACGCGCTGCTGGTGTGGTTCCTCGGCGCTCACCGGCGGCAGGCTACCCCGGCTTCTCCCAGACCGAGACGTGCTTGACGCTCTCGCCGGTGAACGGCTCCCGCCGCCAGCCGCCCCAGCGCTCCCGCAGGGTCATCCCGGCCAGCCGGGCCATCAGGTCCAGCTCCGCCGGCCACACGTACCGGAACGGGATCGTGCTGTACTCGCCGCGACCGTCCGCGACCTCCAGGTAGTGCCCGCGCATGGCCTGGGTGGCGACGTCGTAGGAGTAGAACACCGACCGTTCCGGACTCACCTGCCACGGCAGGACGTTCTGCCCGGGCGGGAGCCGGCGCAGCTGGGGGACCCTGAGCTCGACGACGAAGCAGCCGCCGGGCTCCAGGTGCGCGGCGGCGTTGCCGAAGCAGGCCACCTGCGCCTCCTGGGTCGTCAGGTTCATGATCGTGTTGAAGACCAGATAGGCCACGGAGAACGTCCCGTCCACCCTGGTCGTGGCGAGGTCGCCGATCGCCACGGGGATCTGCTGGCCGCCGGGCTTGGCCCGCAGCCGGGCCACCATGGCCTGCGACAGGTCGATGCCGTGGACGGGGATGCCGCGTCGGGCCAGGGGGAGGGCGATGCGGCCGGTGCCGATGCCCAGCTCCAGGGCGGCGCCGTCGCCGGCCAGCTCGGCCAGGAACTCCAC
>Ga0307415_100000570_pt1 | contig 16185 bp, 35 predicted proteins | sample DK1Cmetagenome_FD_204524 | JGI IMG/M metagenome (GOLD analysis project Ga0307415, IMG submission 204524) | Maize rhizosphere microbial communities from greenhouse at UC Davis, California, United States - DK15-C-2 | ecosystem: Host-associated > Plants > Roots > Rhizosphere > Soil | place: USA...
GCATGGAACCTAAACTTTCAGATGGTGATAAAGTAGCAATAAATCTAAACGACCGTACTATCAGAGATGGCAAGATGTACGCCATACGAATGGGTGAGATACAGCGCGTTAAGACATTAATTTCAAGACCTGATGGTGGCATCATCGTCCGATCTTACAACCAGGTATACAAAGACGAACTTATAACAAAAGAGCAGCTGGCCAACGAAGACATGGTTGTCATAGGCCGGGTTTGGTGGATCTCTTCCCTCGTATAATCAACACATCTTAAACAAACCCCGCTCAGTCGGGGTTTTTTGTTGCCCAAAATCCCAAAACGCATTTCCTGCAAAAAATAATTCATCTTTAAAATCAACACCAAATCATCAAAATCAACATAAATATCAAAATTAAATCCACGCTGTGTTGACTTATAAATCAACATGGAGTTTAATTAGTCCATCAGCAGGACGCACTACTCACCAGGACGGTGAATCGCTCTTTAACATTGATGGGATTGTCCCGCCGAAATGCGGGAACAGAGTTTAACCAAACAGGAGGTACCGAAATGGTGCACTAACGCGGTTAGACCGCAGCCGAAAGGCAATGCAGCAGTAATGATGCTGCCCTGAGTCGCCATTTGGCGAACCTGCTTAGCATCAGGTTAGGGTCAATATATTAAAAGTAGCTCCGGTAAAGCAGCGCGAATGCCAGACGCGCACCGGTTATCAGCGGCGATGAAGCGGCAGAGACTCAAGGGCATGGGCGCGCTCACTGCGAGAGTGTGAGTCAAAGAGTAGTTGGCTTTGGGCAAGCGTTCGGTGGAGCTTAGGCCTAGCAACACATCGGGCCGGACTGAGAAGCCGATTGAAATCCGAAACTTGAAATAGGTTTCGGCGCTTGCACCAAAGCCAATCATCGGAGGTCAACATGATAATCGTTACTTACCTGGCTGATGATAATGCCAGAAATCGCCGCAGAGCACGCAGACAGGCTCAACGTGAGCAGGCAATGCAGGACGCTTCTCTTGCACGCCGGGTAGCAAATAGCACTTGCAGTACACGCGTAACCAAAGCCATTTCGCTTTCCGGAACGCGTCAGAAGGAAGTTGAAGTAACCGCGGTTAAACAAAATCGCACCTACTACCGGGACACTAACCCGCTCGGGAATAAAATCCATGCCGTTCAGCGCGTGAAGCTGAGCAGTAAGCCACTTATTTGAGGTGATATATGGGAACTAGACATTTGATTTGTGTTGTTAAGGATGGGGAATACAAAGTTGCACAATATGGACAGTGGGATGGCTATCCATCAGGACAAGGGGTGGACATTCTTGGTTTTTTGCGCGACGAAATGGATGTAGATGCATTTTCAAATGGTGTGTTGAAGTGCTACCAGCCAACAGATGAACAGATTAAAAATTGGTGGGCTGAGGTAGGTCACGATATCGATAATAGTGGCGGGTTTGTTGATCACTTTATTGCCAAGAAGTTTAGTAAAAACCACCCTTCACTTTCTCGTGATACTGGTTCAGATGTTTTGGGTCTAATTCAAAAGTCAAAGGAACCTGTTCCAGTACGTCGCTATCTTGAGTTTGCTGCTGACTCATTGTTTTGTGAGTGGGCTTATGTTGTCGATTTGGATAAAAGGACATTTGAGGTATTTGAGGGATTCAACCACTCGCCACTTTTAGAAGGCGAAAGATTTTATGGCTTGCAATGCAAAGATGTGGCCGCAGGATATGAGCCAGTAAAACTGAAAAAGTCCTACTCACTGGACTCGCTTCCTTCAGATTCGGACTTCCTTTCCGATGTTGAACCTACAGACGAAAGCGATGATGAATAGGCCGCATAGTCGGCCTTCTTTTGGCAGCAAGCCACAGAGGTGAATATGAAAGAGTACTTAAACGAGTGCTTCTTGGTTGATTACTCATCTGGTCAATTAATATGGAAAACTCGGCCTATTCATCACTTTCACGATGTGAGAGCTCAAAAGATATTGAACGCCAGGCATGCCGGGAGAATAGCAGGCACGCCTGGCAAGGATGGATACGTTAGAGTGCTGCTAGGCAGGAAGTCATATTTGATACATCGAATTATTTGGACGCTTGCGCATGGAAATATTCCTAATGATATGCACATTGACCACATCAATCACGACAGGGCTGATAACTCTTTAGGTAATCTCAGGATTGTTTCCAGGAAGGAAAACCTCAAAAACAAATCAAGAAGCTCCAGAAACACAACAGGGTATTCAGGGATAACATTTAGGCCTGATGATGGGAAGTACATGGTGAGAATATCAGTTAACGGAAAGCGTTACAGCGCCGGATGCTTTTCTTCTCTAGAAGAGGCTGTTTCTGTAAGGAATATGGAATTAAACAAAAACAATTATCACCACAATCACGGGAGAAATAAAAATGAAATTTAAGGGTACACCTGGTCCGTGGAGATTCGATGAGCAAACGACATTATCGGGCGGTCCGGTGTTTTATATAGCGCAAGATGATAATGCCAAATACACACCAAATTATTCTGATGTATCGCAAACGTGTAGTGGTGAACTCAAACATATCCAGAAGGCAAACGCTCAACTGATAGCAGCAGCTCCTGATTTGCTCGAAGCTCTGCAATCAATCATTGAGCTGCAGACTCGCGGATATGTTGTTCTTGGTGACAAATACACAGATATGGCTCGCGCAGCCATCAGCAAGGCTCTGGGGGAGGAGTGATATGAACAAGCCAATTCAACCAACGGAAGAAATGATTAAGGCAGGTATTGAGCAGCTTCTGACAGAATTACCTGGTCTTGAGGATGATGTTGATGAGGAGCAATTAAGCGACGTTGTTTGCTTTGTTTGGCAAGCAATGTGGACGGCAGGTTAAAGCCAGTAGCAGCTGATAGCTAATTCTCTGAGTTAGCTATTGGGTGTAATACCGCACCGTACTATCGGAGACGATTCGATAGTGTCTGATTAGATCCCCTCGTTTCACATTTGCCATCCACTGCGAGGGCATTTTTTTAACTGTATATCAGTGCGCTCAACGAACGCAGCGCTATGCAATCACACACAACATAAGGAACTCCCATGATTATCGCAATCGCGGGAAGCGCTCGCATGGGTGCTTTCCAGTTACACGAATCACTTTTAGATCGCATCACCCGCAAATTACGCGCTGGCTGGAAACGGCTGGCAGACATCCTTAATCAGCCTGGAGTGCCAAGTCATGACTATTGTGCCTGTTAACGGAACCATCCTTGTGCAGCAAGGCAATCGTGAGTTCAACAAACTCTACGAAGCATCCTTCCCGGATACGAAGGAAGGTAACAGCGCCGCATACGCATGGGCATCATCAATCGCAATGGGCTGGGAAGATTGTCAGGATGAAGACTGGAGTCGAAATCATGCAGCATGAATTAAGTGACGAAGAATTTATCGCGCTTATCTCTCCTGAAATTGAGGAAGAGGTAGAGCAACAAATTAACTTAACTGCAGAACGGCAGAATCAGCCGATCACATGGCAAGAATTTGCGGGGTATTACTCATAATGGGAACTGCAACATTAATCCTCGGTGAGTCTGGCACCGGTAAGTCAACCAGTCTTCGCAGCGTTAACCCTAACGAGGCGATCCTCATCAAGCCAATCGGTAAACCCCTCCCCTTCAAATCTAAAGAGTGGAAAGCATGGGATGCACAGAAGAAGCAAGGCACGGTAGTTACCTCTGATAAGTGGGACATGATTGTAGCTGTGATTAAGCGAGCTCATGAATATGGCAAGCGAATCGTCATCGTCGATGACTTTCAGTACGTCATGAGCAATGAGTTTATGCGTCGCTCAGAAGAAAAGTCATTCGACAAGTTCACTGAGATTGGACGTCACGCATGGGAGGTCATTAAGGCTGCTCAGGACGCTCCAGATGACCTCCGCGTCTACTTCCTGGCTCACACCGAGGAAACTGCCATGGGCAGAGTGAAGATGAAAACCATCGGGAAGATGCTCGACGAGAAGATCACTGTCGAAGGGATGTTTACCATCGTTCTGAGGACGTTAACCCGAGACGATCAGTTCTTCTTCACCACCAAAAACAACGGTGCAGATACTGTGAAATCACCGATGGGAATGTTTGACTGCAACGAAATTGATAACGATCTCGCCTTTGTAGACGCAACCATCTGCGATTACTACGGCATAACCAATGTTCACCCAATCAAGGAAAACGCCGCATGAGCAACGTAATTTTCACCTATAACGAAGAGTCAGCCCTTACCGCAGGCCAGGGTGGTTTCATCAACGAAACTGGCGCATACGTAGTAACCATCACCGAGGCAGCATTAAAGCAGTCTGAAAAAGGGGCTCGCTTTATTGAATTTTCTGGTGAGTCAGATGACGGTAGAAAGGTTCAATACCTTAGCGTTTGCACTCAGAAAAACGATGGTACTGAGAATAAATTCGGCGCAAATGTTATTCATGCAATGATGGGGTGCGCTGGCATTAAGCAGTTGACGCAGCAGATGGTATCAGCGAGCAATTTCGTAGCCCCTGAGTTTCATGGAAAGAAAATCGGCCTTGTACTGCAGAAGGTACTAACAACAAAACGCAGTACAGGACAGGATAGTTACCAGATGGAAATCCGCCTCCCATTCATAGCTCAGACAGGGCAAACTCTTAAAGAGAAAGCAGAAGGCAAGCAACCTGAAACGGTGGCAAATATGGCCGCCAATCTGAAAGACAAAGATAACCGCAATAAACAAGCAAATAACCAGCACGAAGACTATCACTTCGGTCAGGACGACGCGCCATTCTGATTTAACCACCACCTGAACATTCTATTTTACCTCACGGAGGCGGCATAACTTCGCCTCCAGTTTAAGGATTAAGCCATGTCACCTGATGAAAATGGTTACTTCCGTGCGCCTAAAAAACTGGAATCGAAGGACGAAGTTATTGCCCGGATATGTGCTGGACTGGAGCTTTATTACCAGCAGAAAGAGAACGGAACTCTGCCAAATGATGAGCGCACGTCTGAGCAGATTCAGGATGCGAAGGACGATTACTGGGTAGAGAAGCTCACAAGGAAATACGAATCAAAGCTCTGGCACGACAATCTCATGGCCTCCTTCTCTCCTGGCTGGGAAACAGTCGGCCCCAAACAACCATCAAGAAGCAATGACCGTGACCGTGTCTACTACGGCCGATTTGGTCATGTCCGTAGTGACTAAGGAAACCATCATGAAACTGAACATCGAAGTTGGCAGTAAATACGTAATCACCGGCACTAAGTTTGACCTCGTTCTTAACGAAAAACGCATCATCAAAGAAGGTAAGAATGCCGGACAGGAAACACTGGTTCGCCTGAGCTATTACAGCAGGTTTGACCACCTGGTGAAGGCGCTGTGTGAGCGTGAAATTTTGGAGTCAGAAGCACAGACGCTAGCAGAGCTGAAAACTCATATCGATGACCTGTCGATCGAACTGGCAGAAGGCGTTAACGATTTTCTGGAGCATGCACAATGATCGGATTAACCTACGACCCGTTTATCCAGCCACAAGAATTAATCGCCGGACACCGCTTCAAACCCATCAACGACATCCCACGCGAAGAAATGCTGAAGAAGAACTCATTCCCAAGCGTGAACGAGAACAAATTCCTGACAGCGTGGTTAAACCAGAGGGCGAAGAAATGAGCGTGAAACGTTATTCATTAAATTTAAGCGCAAACAGAAGCGTGGAATTAAATGAGAGCTTGCATGGTTCTCTGGTGAAATATCACGACTACGCCGCACTTGAAGCCAGATGCGCGGCGATGGCTGCGGAAGTTCAGTCAGTGAAGGCTTCTATTCCTAAGCCCAAGGATATCGAATTTGAAAACGACAACATGGATGATGTTTCTCTTGCTGAGGATGTTGGATTCAATGACGCAGTAACACTAATGAATAAATGGATGCCAAAAACCCCGGATACAGACGCTTTCCTGGCTGAAGTGCGGGCTCAGGGTGTGGAGATGATGGCTGCTGAAGCTGATCAACTGATGGATGAGTTTGGAGATGACAGCTACAAAGTGATGGTTACCGCAGATTTACAGCTTTTCGCCAATGCTTTCGCCGCCCAGCTTCGCAAAGGAGTGAAGCCATGAGCAAGCCAGCTAAAGAGACTAACAACGTTCCTGAGTGGATGAGACCAACAAGAAAGTTAACAGAAGCAGAGCGAAAAGAAGTTCGCGATGCAATTCGTGCTTATGTCAGCCGCCGGAAAGCAGAAGGAGCCGCCCAATGAGCAACATCGACAAACAGGCGCTGCGTACGGCAGCAGAAAACGCAACGCCGGGAGAGTGGTGCACTGATAACTACCATGGGGTAATTGCCGATGCCGGTCTGAACGCTAATTACTACATAGCATCATGCTCAGGACCAGATAACCGCCACAATAAACGATTCATCGCTGCAGCAAACCCCGCCACCGTGCTGGCGCTGCTGGATGAGCTGGAAGCCAAAGACAAGCAGATTGCTGATTTGAAAGAGGCGTTCAGCATTGCATTGTCTGCTGCTGGCATCGACGCCACCGCCGCAGCCGGTAAAGGAGAGTGAGCATGTCAGTAGAACTCAAAGATAAACGCCGTAGTGGGCAATGCATTCCTGGCCTGGGACTCGCTAATGGTACGTGGTTTGCGGTGCTTGATATCCCTGGCATGGAAAATCTTATCAACCAGCAGCATACCAATGACCCTCTCGATGTTACACCAGCAAAAGCTAAAAAGATGGCTGATATTGTTGAGAAATGGACTCCACCGGATGGTTGGTCAGGAAGCATGGCTGTCGAGATGAAGGGCTACATCGTCGAGTTTCTTCGTGGTTGCAACGGATTCAGGAGTCATTAACCCATGAGAACTATTACCAAAGAATGGCTGCAGAAGGCCATTATCCAGCATGAAAGCATGCGAGATGAAATCCCGTTCGGCCTGGACGAAGACGACAGCAACACGCTGGCTGCGATGAAGCTGGCGCTGGCGTCCCTCGAAGCGGAGGCTGTGGCGTATGCGGACCCACAGGCATTCCGAAACTTTCAGGCTGGAGTCGCGAGACGAGAATGGATGTGGCGCAATCCCGGGGAGGACCTGATTCCTGTGTTCACCGCCCCGCCAGCGCCAGCAAATGCCGAACCCGTAGCCTGGCTGTGGTCACACAGAAAACACCCGAGTGAAGTTTCTCTCATTAGGCCGGAAGATGATGAGAGAGCTGAAGGTGCTCACTGGTCTGGGTGGAATTGTCAGGCGCTTTATGCAGCACCGCCAGCGCCGGTATCTGTGCCGGATGATTTTCTCTACATGCTTACTGGTCGAGCTAAATATCTCAGAGACAAAGGCGAAATTAAATCACCTGAGCTGTTAGAAAGAGCCGCCGCCATGCTTCATGGTGCCGATGGCAGCTCTCCGGTGATTCCGGATGACGTACGCCGCATGGACTGGCTGGTATCGAAAACCGTTGATGTTCGTGAGCCTATGGTTTACGGAAGCCATAGCCTTTTCTGGTCTCAGACCATCACGGATGAAGAAGACGATTATCACGCGACAAAATTACGCGAGCAAATTGATGCGGCTATGGAAGCTGAGCAGGCAGCAGCACCGCAGCAGGAGGCTAAATCATGAGCCTATTCCAGTGTGAAAATTGCGGTTGCTGCGAAAACACGGCGCTCTCGTCACAGGGGTTCAACGGTATCTTCGCTGATTTCTTCGATTGGTCGTATGCGCCGGAGCGAAAAGGCATGAAGCTGTGCAGCGCTTGCGGCCCGGTGAAATACAAAGACGGAGATCCGAGCGAATACGGGAAGTGGCACGGCAAGTTTGACCGAGTGTTCCTGCCAAAAGGTGAGTTCTTCACCAACGGCGTTGGAAATCTTGAGCACCGGAAAACAGGAAACGACGATTTCCAGACGTTTGCGATCCCTGCTCAGGAGACGGCCAATGCCTAACCCATTCGACGCATAACAAACCCGCTCCCAGCGGGTTTTTCTTTATCCGGAGTCACCATGCACGCCAATCCAATTATCTGGCTCATAGTCGGAATTATGGCTCTGAGCGCTATCTCTTCACTCGCACATCAATCAGAGGGCTTGTTATGGCTAAATTTGCTGTGGGCGCGTTAGTGCAGCTTAAGTCTGGAGGCATCAGAGGAATGGTTGAGAGCCAGATTGAGCCTGATAGCGACCATCCGAAAGCATGGATACGTTGGGATGACGGCAACTACTCGGTGCATCACGAACACGAACTTCGCGCGGCTACTGTTGATGAGCCTCGCGTGTATAAGAAATTAGCTTAAGGAGATGGATGTGAAACTGATTGATATTTTGGTTGAGGAATTGCCTAAGCGTGGAGGATGGCCACAGGGCTCAAGTCGATGCATGCAGACAGATGGGCTATATGTAACCTTTCCTGATATTGGAGACCATTGCGATTTCGTGGCGAAATGCATGGCTGAAGGAGTAAGAATTGCAACACGCGAGCAATACGAAGCCGCACTTGCAGCCAGCAAACCAGAATGGGATGGCAATGGATTGCCTCCGGTTGGGTGTGAGTGTGAGTACGAAACGAATGGATATGGTATTAAGAAGGTTCGAGTAGAATGCATAACTACGGATGGAATCGCATTTACATGGCTTGGAGAAGACCCGAAATTTCGTGGACTTGACTGCATAAATACCTCCCAATCACATCGATTCCGCCCTATCCGCTCAGAAGCAGATAAGAAGCGATCTGAATGCGTAATCGCACTTTCTCGTATCGACCCCCAAGCGATGCCATTTGAGTACGGAGAAAAGCACTCAGATGGTTCTTTGATTGGCCCTTTCTGGTATGAGCTTTATGACGCTATAGCAGCCGGAAAGATTCCACACATCCGCATCGACTAGCCACACCTTGAAAGCTATCATCATGGCATGAATGCACATATGTGAGGTAGGTATGGATTTAAAACTCAGCCAGGAATTGAATGAGGCCATAGTAAAAGCAGCCTCTGAGGTGTTAAAGCGTAATGCCATCACCTTCGCAGGTCTTTCTTGCCATTGGGATATTGATGGCGTTGGAAAAGTGGTGTCTGGGCTTAGGGTAAGCGGAACAGTTGATGTATCAAAAGGCGCAGGAGGCGGTGGAAGTGGTTCCGGTTGTGGCTTGTTAGGTGATGCAGCAGGAAGCGGGGGTTCTGGCCGCAGCAATCATGAAGATGATGGCAGTAGCGGTGGGAGAATTGAGTTCCAATATAAAGGTCGCTGAGGCGGCCTTTTTTACGCATCGACTATACCGCCGCAATGGCGGTTTTTTTTATTGGAGATAGATATGACTCGTGAAGAAGCTATTGCTGTGCTTAAGGAGCTACAGGGCGCAGGTGGAGATGTCGAAATGGATCACATCCGTGCTGATGATGTTCTGTGCGAGATGCTTAAGACTCTCGGATTTGAAGACGTAGTGATTGAATATGACGCCATTAACAAATGGTACGCATGAGGGTAAAGATAAATGGGCATGATGACTTTTGTTGTTGAGTTTGAGGATGGAAAGGAGCCATCTGTACACGCGAATATGGATGTTCTCGGAGGGAAACTTGCGCGCGTTGCCTGGAGTGATGTCATTCAGGATATGGACGACATGGAGCTTGACCATCAGGCAGAACTCGAGCGCATAGGGGGCTGATGATGATTCTTGTAATTAGCGCAACTTACCTTAGAAGACATAAAGATATCGATGAAGATACGTATGGATTTATGTGCATATTTGGACTAATTGAAATTATTTTCGAAATGGTAATTATAGGCGCGCTTTTAGGAAGTTAACCATGGAATCACACAGCCTCACACTCGATGAGGCTCATCACCTTTTCCGCAATGGAGAAATCAATGAGCGATATGATTCAGCTTGTGCCCAATAAGTGGGTATCAGAGAAGGTTCTGATGGCGATTACTGGCCTTACTAAGAACGCGATCAGATTAGCCAGAGAAACGTCATGGATGGAGGGTAAAGAGTACCGCCATTACTCATGCGACTGCCAGCCGAAGGACAACTCCCCTATCCTCTACAACCGCCACGAAGTCGACAAATGGGTTGAGCGTCAGCAACCCGCGATTCCCCGCAAGAAATCTGCTTAAATACCCCTTCGATTAACCAAAGAGGAAGATGCATGAAGTATCCAACCGGGGTTGAAAACCACGGGGGCACGCTGCGCCTGTGGTTTATCTATAACGGTGCCAGGGTAAGGGAAAGTCTTGGTGTACCTGATACAGCGAAGAACAGGAAGATTGCTGGAGAGCTGCGTACAAGCATTGTCTACGCAGTAAAGACGGGAACTTTCAACTATGCATCACAGTTTCCAAACTCCCCTAACCTTCAGCGATTTGGTGAGGTGAGCAAGGCGCTAACCATAGGAGAACTTGCAGAGAAGTATTTATCGCTTAAAGAGACTGATGTCGCATCGACGTCGATTAAGACATACCGGACGATAATCAAAAACGTTCTTCTCATTCTCGGTGAGAAGACGATCGCATCGTCGATAAGTAAAGAAAGGATTCTTGAGGTAAGGAAGGAATTGCTGACCGGTTATCAGCTCCCTAAAACTCAGTATGTAGTGACTGAGCCCGGGCGTTCTGCGGTGACGGTCAATAACTACATGACTAACCTTTTCGCAATCTTTCAGTTTGGCGTTGAAAACGGTTATCTCGATGACACACCGTTTAAGGGAATATCACCACTAAGAGAGTCACGAGTCGTACCGGACCCGCTATCAAGGGAAGAGTTTGTCAGGCTCATTGAAGCTTGTCGCAGCCAGCAAGCAAAAAACATGTGGTCTCTTTCTGTCTACACAGGAATCCGCCCGGGTGAGCTGTGCGCTTTGGGGTGGGAGGATATAGACCTTAAGGCGGGAACGATGATGATAAGGAGGAACCTGGCGCAGGATAAATTTACCGTTCCAAAAACTCAGGCAGGAACAAACAGAGTCATACACCTTATCGAACCTGCAATTGAAGCGCTGAAGAGCCAGCTTGAAATTACCAGGCTTGGCAAAGAGCACATGATTGATGTTCACTTGCGAGAGTACGGTAAAAAAGAGAAGCACAAATGCACGTTTGTGTTTCTCCCATCCGTAACTTCAAGAACGGGTTTATGTGGAAATCACTTCACAGTCGATTCAGTCAGGCAGACATGGGATACGGCAGTAAAGCGCGCAGGAATTCGTCACAGGAAATCATATCAGTCACGTCACACTTACGCTTGCTGGTCATTGACGGCTGGAGCTAACCCTGCATTCATTGCTTCGCAGATGGGTCACGCTGATGCGCAGATGGTTTTCCAGGTTTACGGAAAATGGATGTCAGAAAATAACGATGCTCAGGTAGCGCTTCTGAACTCAAAATTGAGTGAGTTTGCCCCATCAGTGCCCCATACGACTTTAAGAGCCGTGTAATTCCCTTCTGTTTCAGTGCGTTAAATCCTATAAAACTTGAAATCCATAATTTAAAGGTGAGAAAAATGTAATTGTGAGTATGTAAAGAGTAATCAGGTAAAAAGCAAAGCATTAGCGCAAGCTGAATCATCACCTTCTGTGTGTTTGAGTGAGTTTGCGCTAATTTTTTGCCCCATATATGCCCCATCACATCACCGGACAATCATCAAACTCGCCAGACCGTGCGTCGTTGATGATGTAGGTGATCACCCCAAACACTGGCCGCGAAGTATCCGAGGCATCATCCTTCGATGGTAACGGCTCCCTCCTTCCATTATCAGGGTTCTCCAGACAAGGATACGGTAGCGTCCTGTAGCGCATTATCCTAAACTCACCGTCAATGGCACAGACAAGCAGAGAGCCGTCTTTCGGTGTCAGCGACGAATCGACGATAAGTATTGCACCCTTCATGATTCCGGCGCGAAGGTATGTCGTCCCGGCTATCATCATGTACGTAGCTGATGGATGAGCGATGAGCCTCTTGTCTAGCGATATGCGCTGCTCAACGTAGTCTGCTGCTGGCGATGGAAAACCCATGATGCACCTCCTGATAACTGTATATGCATACAGTAGTTTTAGCTAAAGGGAAGATCAAGGAAATTTATCCTTAAGCTCAGCGATGATAGGGTTTATCATCACCTCATATGCCTGATGGCTCATGCGTTAATCATTCATGTAACTGGTATTTTATGAAAATTAGATATGCTTTTGCGTTCGCCGTAGCGTCAGCTTTTTTTGTCTCAGGATGCGACCGTTCAGACTCAGTAAAAGCCGAATCTCCGCTACCTGTCTATCTGATGCTTGGACAAAGCAACATGGTTGGCATGAGGTCTGTTGCCGCAGAATTGCCAGAGGATTTGAAGAAGCCAAACGAGAACGCCATTATCTTCAAAGATGGTAAATGGGTGCAGGTTTCCCCATCATCCTTTGAGGTAAAAGGGTTCGGTCCTGAGGTTTCGTTTGCTCATGAAGTGGCGAAAAAAGAAAAGATAGGCATTATCAAAGTTTCTGCAGGTGATACTAAATTAGCAGAAGAGTGGAATTCAGATCCAAAAGGCGTTCTTTATCAGAAAACACTCGCTGAGATAAGCGCAGCAGAAAAAACGAGAAACATTTCCATTAAAGGCGTCATGTGGATGCAGGGCGAGAGTGATGGAGGGAATGCTAATTATGCGGAAGCTTACAAATCAAACCTTGAAAAATTTATCGGCAACATAAAAAAAGAGACGGGTAATGCGAATCTGAAGTTCTCCGTATGCCGGGTAACTTCTCCGGAGTCTATGTTTAAATACACTTCTGTCGTGAGGCATGCTCAGGAAAACGTAAAAGCTGAAGGGTATAAATGGTTTGATTGTGATGGGCTATCTAAAGGTCCAGATAATCTTCACTATGATACTAAAGGCATTGTCAAGCTTGGTGAACTGTTTAGTCAGTCCATAAATTGAGTAAAGGGGCATATAGCCCCTTTCATTTTCTATTCTTCCTTTGATGCTGACTGATTTACAGGCCACTCAAATTCACAATCTTCGCAGTGATAGTATTGCTCAGTAACTCCGTCGATTGTGATATCTATAATCTGAATGTCCATAGAGCCACAGATTGGGCAGATCAATAATGATGATTGGGCAACCATAGTCATACTCCATAGGTAATTTTTAGCTGTGCAATGTCTGCAAGATATTGCGTTTTAATGGAATTAGCTGTTGACTGGAGTTGTGTTTTTTTGGTTGCCTCACTTGCCCCATCAAACAAACCTGCCTGACTCCAGGCTGAATTTAGTGCGTTAATATCTGCCTGGTATTGATTGTTCCTTGATGTCAGCGCGGCCTTGTAAAGCTCGGCATTCGTTGGCGGCTGAGGGGCGTTTGGATCAGAGAAATTACTTCCATCCCACACCCATCCAATTCTGCACTGAATGTTTGTCACATTGACCTTAACATAGTCCTTAAATAAATCTGTATCTTCTGAGCCATCCCATTCCCAGTCAATTATGTTAACCACTACATCATTCTGAATTAGCGCCCAAGCTTGCATTATGCATACTCCCAAATAATTACAATCCCAGCAGTGCCTGCCCCGCCAGCTTGTGCTGCCGAGCTTGCATAGGAAATTCCGCCACTGCCTCCTGCTCCCCTGCCTGAGGCCGCAAGACCATCTGACTGTAGGGAAACAGCGCCAGCCCCTTTGCCGTAAGCTGAGCTAGCTCCGCGCCCTGAAATACTCCCAGGACTAGCGGTTTTGGCAAGAATTGCACATGCGCCATCATCTCCTGCATATGAGAAAAGGTTGGCTCCTGTGATCGTGGCAGTGTTTGTTGTTGTGCTCTGTCCAATGGCTACTAATGAAAGGCTTGCTCCAGGCTTGCCACCTAGTCCGCCAGAAACAGATAGCAAACTGCCGAATGAAGTTGTTCCTCCATTACCACCATCATTAACGCCTGATGTACCTCCAGCCGTACCCGCCGTACCTGCCGCGCCGACAGTTACCAGTACGCCAGAGAATCCCGATGTATACCAACCAGCCCCAAATGCACCGGCGCCACCGCCCTGCCCTCCGGATGCCTGTGATACAGGGTTAGATGCACACCCACCACCACCACCACCCCCGCCTACCGCATGAACAAGAACGGCGTTCGTTCCTGGCGTTGGCGTATATGTTCCTGTAGACAGAAACACCTTAGGCGCACCTATCAGGCGACCTGAAATACCAAGCAGATTCGAGTCCTGAATAACGTTGGTGCCATCACCAATGACGTAGGCTGTCATACCAGCAGGAACAGCAATACCGGTACCAGAGGTGGTTTTGATGGTAACGCTGAATGATCCGGTGCAGTTGTTAACGACCGTCCACTTCTTGCGCCATGCCGGAACGATAAGGTTAATGTTGGCTGTTAACGTTCCCGACAGGACAATACGCTCACGTGAAGCCTCCAGCGTTGTCAGAGTGACGTTGGCATTAGTCAGTCCTGACTTCGCTGTGAAACCGTTACTGTCGAGGGGTAACCAGCCAGTAAGCGGGGTTGCTGTTGCTACTTCAGGGTTGTTTGTGTTCCCATCGGTCGTGTTAATCCATGTGCCGTCACCTGTTGAGTTCTGGACTATTGCGCCGATTGGATAACCGCTAATCCCCGTCGAGAAGGTGCTATCAAACTGATATCCAGCACCCGCCTGATTCCAGCGAGCATTAAGAGCCAGTTCATACAGAATCTGGTTAAAGTCTTCCCCCTTAGGAGGAAGACCGCCAGCTGATTTAAGAAGCATTGTAATAGCAGGAAAGCCAACCTCATACGAGGCTTGGTTACTTCCTGTAGGTGTTGTATCAAGAATAGCTTCGCGAGGACCGTTAACGCCGAACGGCACTGATTTTTTCGATGGTGCGTCAGATCGATTCATGTTTAATCTCTGTAAAATGTTCCGTCATTAAACGGGTAAGCGTCAGTAGCGAAACCGAAATACGGGGGCACTACCTGTCTGATATTCAGTTGAACACCGCTCGGTACCGGTACGACGTCATAATTGGTGAGGATGGATTCCTCAAATGGCGCTAAGGAAAATTCAAAAGTTATCCCGATGGTCATATCACGATAATTTGTGCAATAAGCCCTTCCCCTTCCGGCAAAAAGCATTGAAAGGAATTTGTTAATTTCCGGGATTGTTGCAATGCTGATATTTGAAAATGCCTTGCAGAGAATCAGCGTTCGATATGCATCGTTTGCCAGCCTGACTGATGTTGTTTCCTGTACGCCCGCGTAAAATGGAGAGTCATTAAAAGGTAATGGATAGTCAGATGCGCCATTGTCAGCCTCGGAGAAACCGAATGAGTCGCTGTCGATTGGTGCGGTTATATACCTGCCTATGCCTACAATCTTTCCCCATATATCAAGTCCAAAGGTTTCATTTGCGGTCAAATCCCACACCTTTGTTATGAATTCGTCGGTAAAGTCATCCAGGCTGATTGCCTGATTGAATGTGTCGATTATGGAGAGAAGTTTGGTGCTGGCAGAGTATTGGGTAAGTATTGTGTCTTCCCAACTCATACAAGAGTGACCGTTATATCCGAGTCCTGAATTGTTGGAATCTGGTCTATGCCCATGGTCACTGATGGATGGTAGGTAATGCCATCAAGAGACACCTGAAGCGACAAGATGCCGACCGTATCAGGAGAGATTGAAATTACCGGAGCGTAGTATTTACCAGAGTTGATGGTTGCCCCGATCCTCGCTTTTTCGATTCCGTCATAATTGCCGTTGAAGACTTTCGTAATCATGGCTTTCACTTGCGCTGTAATATCGCTCGGTGGATTAAGGCTGCTATCCAGTGAAACAGAGAAGTAAACGCGAGTCGTAATAGCACGCTGCCACTGCATGACGTATTCAGGATAAGGGGCGCTGTAGTTCTCAGTATCGTAAACGGTGTATGTGGTATCACCATTCAGATTTGCACCCGGGTTATACGTTCTGAAAATCGCATCAGCCACATCAGAATCTGCCCCGCCATACACACAGATATAGATAGAGTGAGGCAGCACAGGAAAACTTGTTGTGCCACGGTTAACAGTCGAGCCTGTGCGGTTTGACCACACATAGGCATCAAGGACGCCTGTCGTCTCCAGAATTGCCGATAGAGTAGCGCCGTCCATGTTTCTGGCGTTACGCGCTACTGACTGCTTGCGGCGAGTCTCAAAAGCGATACGTGACTCAACATCTACTCCGACTACGCCAGG
>Ga0307415_100000571_pt1 | contig 16178 bp, 14 predicted proteins | sample DK1Cmetagenome_FD_204524 | JGI IMG/M metagenome (GOLD analysis project Ga0307415, IMG submission 204524) | Maize rhizosphere microbial communities from greenhouse at UC Davis, California, United States - DK15-C-2 | ecosystem: Host-associated > Plants > Roots > Rhizosphere > Soil | place: USA...
CAGCATGCCTTCCTGGCCGACAATGACCCGCTTGATCTCAAACAACGCCGCCTCCAGGGCGGCCGACGGGTTCCCGGGGTCGGCGACGCCGAGGCGGCGCGGGTCGTGCTCGGTCATGTGGGCTCCTTGCGGCACGTGGTCGGCATGGGGGGCGGGTCAGGGGAGCCGGGCGCCGCGGCGCAGCCGGAGGGCGCCGGCGGCGGCCAGCAGGAGCAGGCCGGCGGCGGTGAACGCCACCGTCACCTCCCGCTCCTCCATCCGGAAGCCGATGCGGGAACCGAGGCTGTCGTACACCGCGGTGAGGTTCTCGCTGGTCGGCGCCCGGAAGAAGCGGCCGCTGCTGGTCTCGGCGATCCGGGCCAGGCTGTCGGGGTCGGGCGGCACCGGCTGGATGCGGGTGCCGCCGAAGGCGTTGGGCTGCCGCAGCACCCCGTTGGCCGTCCCCAGGGCGATCGTGTAGACGGGCACCCGCAGCTGGCGGGCCCGCTCGGCCTGGATGAAGGGGTCGCCGCCGGCCGAGTTGGCGCCGTCCGACAGGAGCAGGGTCACCGCCGGGGTCACCGGCGCCTGGGTCCCGGGGTCGGGCGTGCCCGGCGGCGCGGTCGTCGACGGGGCGGACGGGTCGGTCGTGGTCGGGGGACCGCCGGCGCCGCCGGCGGCCTGCTGGCGGGCCGCCTCGATCACGTCCAGGGCCCGGCCCAGCCCGTCGCCCATGGCCGTCCCGCCGTTGGCGTTGAGGCCGGCCAGGGCGCTGCGCACCGCATCCCGGTCGGTGGTCGGCGGCACCAGGGTCTCGGCCTCGTTGGAGAAGGTGACCAGCCCGACCTGGAAGCGGGCGGGCAGGCGGTCGAGGAAGCGGCTGGCCGCCCGCTGGGCGGCCTCCATCCGGGTAGGCTCGACGTCGTCGGCGTTCATGGACCCGGACACGTCGATGATCAGGATCACGGTGGCCTCGTCGCGCGGGACGGGGACCCGGGCCATCGGCCGGGCCGCGCCCAGCAGCAGGGCGGTCAGAGCCAGCACCAGGAGGGCGGCCGGGATCCACCGGCCTCGCCGCTCCCGCTCGACCACCCCGGCGAGCACGTCCAGGGCGGGGTAGCGGATCGCGTAGCGGATCCGACGCCGCCTGGCCAGAACCAGCGCGAAGACCACGAGGGGGACCAGCAGCAACGCCAGGAGTGCCCAGGGGGTGGCAAAGGTCATCGACTACTCCAGGCTCGCGGTGTTCTCCCCTAGGCTGCCACGATCCCCGAACGGGCGTAAGTCTTCCGTCAAAGAGGGGTGGGCGCGGTACGCTGAGCGTGGCCGTCCGGTGGGGCGGGGCGAGCGGGGGATTTGCCCAAAAGCCGGGGAGCCCTCAAGGGCTGTCTCCGGGATTCGGACTCCCGACTCCTGGCCTCGCCCCACCGGACCGCCCTTCCACCAAATCCCGTGCGCCGGCCCCGGCCGCATGCCAGGCTTCTCCCATGGACCCGCACGTCGCCGCCAACCGTGCCCTCTGGGACGAGTGGACCCCGATCCACGTCCGCTCGGCCTTCTACGACGTCGAGGGCTGGAAGTCGGGGGAACGCCAGGACCTGTACCCGTACCCGCTGCTGGTCGAGGAGGTCGGCGACGTCGCCGGCAAGGACCTGCTCCACCTCCAGTGCCACTTCGGGCTGGACACCCTCGCCTGGGCCAGGCGGGGGCCAGGCCGCGCCCGGAGCCGCTGGAGTTCCTGGGCGGGGAGGACTACGCCGATCCCGACGCCCCCGTCGACGGGAGGCCCGAGTACGCCTGGCAGCACAGCATGGGCGAGATCGTCACCTCCCTGGCCACGGCCGGGCTGCGCATCGAGTATCTCCACGAGCACGACTGGGTCGGCTGGCGGATGTTCCCGTTCATGGTCGAGACCTCCTGGAGCACGTGGCGGCTGCCCGAGCCCGACAACGAGCGGCTGCCCGTGCTGTTCTCGCTCAAGGCGACCAGGGCCTAGGGTGGGAGCAGGGAGTCGTCCGAGGAGGACCCGTCTTGACCTACCACGGCGCGGCGCCGCCGGGTTCGCTGCTCGCCCAGCAGGTGCTGATCGTCAAGCAGAAGCTCAAGCTGATCGAGCTGCGCAACGAGTACGCGGTGCTCGACCAGTACGGGCGCCAGATCGGCGCGGTGCTGCAGGCCACCCAGTCGCCACTGGCCTTCATGGCCCGGGTGTTCACCAGCTGGGACGTGGCCCTGCCGATCACCCTGCACATCCTCGGGCCGGGCACCGTGCCCGAGCTGGCCGTGCACAAGCCGTGGTTCACCTGGCGCTGCCAGGTCACCCGGCCCGACGGCCAGCCGCTGGGTGAGATCATCAAGCAGGTCCGGCTCGGCAAGGCGCGCTTCACCCTGCTCGACCCGCGCGGCGTCCAGCTCGGCGAGGTCCGGGCCCACAACTGGCGGGCCAAGGACTTCAGCGTGCTCGACGGCGGCGGCCAGCCGATCGCCCGCGTCACCAAGCGATGGGCCGGCCTGCGCGAGCTGTTCACCGACGCCGACACCTACGTCGTCGAGGTCAGCCCCTCGGCCGTCGACCCCCTGCGCAGCCTGGCCGTGGCCACCTGCCTGGTCATCGACGTGGTCATGAAGCAGAAGGACTACGCCGACTAGCCGCCGCCCAGTCCCTCGCGGACCGTCCTGGCCGCGGTCACCATGTTGCGCAGGGAGGCCAGGACCTCGGGGTAGTCGCGGGTCTTGAGGCCGCAGTCGGGGTTGACCCAGAGCCGGGTCGGGCCCACCGCGTCCAGGGCCTCGGTGAGGAGGGTGGCCATCTCGTCGGGCGGCGGCACCCGGGGGGAGTGGATGTCGTAGACCCCGAGGCCGATCTCGCGGCCGTAGCCGGCGTGCTCGAGGTCGCGGACCAGCTCCATGCGCGAGCGGGCGGCCTCGATCGAGGTCACGTCGGCGTCCAGCCCGTCGATGGCCGGCAGGATCTCGCCGAACTCCGAGTAGCACATGTGGGTGTGGACCTGGGTCTCGTCGGCGACCCCGGCGGTGGCCAGCCGGAACGCCTCCACCGCCCACTTGAGGTAGGCCTCGCGGCGCTCCCGGCGCAGGGGCAGGGCCTCGCGGAGGGCCGGCTCGTCGACCTGGATCACCCCGATCCCGGCCGCCTCCAGGTCGGCCAGCTCGTCGCGGATGGCCAGGGCGAGCTGGCGGGCGGTCGCCTCCCGGGGCTGGTCGTCGCGCACGAACGACCACTTCAGCATGGTCACCGGGCCGGTGAGCATGCCCTTGACCGGCCGCCGGGTGCGCGACTGGGCGTAGGTGAGCCAGTCCACGGTCATCGGCGCCGGGCGGGACACGTCGCCGAAGATGATCGGCGGGCGCACGTAGCGGGTGCCGTAGGACTGGACCCAGCCGAGCTCGGTCACCGCCACCCCGGCGAGCTGCTCGCCGAAGTACTGGACCATGTCGTTGCGTTCGGGCTCGCCGTGGACGAGCACGTCCAGCTCGAGCTCGTCCTGGATGCGGATGACCTCGGCGATCTCGCGGCGCATGCGCTCGGTGTAGCCGGCCTCGTCGAGCTCGCCGCGGCGGCGGGCCGCCCTGGCCTTGCGGACCTCGCCGGTCTGGGGGAACGAGCCGATGGTGGTGGTGGGCAGGGGCGGCAGCCCCAGGCGGGCCTGCTGGGCCTTGCGGCGGACCTCGTACGGGCTGGCCCGGTGCAGGTCGGGCTCGCCGACCGCCTCCAGCCGCCGGCGCACGGCCGGGTCGGTGGTCCGGGCCGAGGCCCGGCGCCCGGCCAGGGTGCGGCGGTTGGCCTCCAGCTCCCCGGCGATGGCGCCGGTGCCCTCGGCCAGCCCGCGGGCCAGGGTGACCACCTCGGCGACCTTCTGGCGGGCGAAGGCCAGCCAGGGCCGGACCTCGGGGTCGAGACCCTCCTCGGCGTCGAGGTCGACGGGGACGTGCTGGAGCGAGCAGGAGGCGGAGACGACCACCTCGCCGGCCAGGCCGAGCAGGGTGGCCAGGGTCGACAGGGAGCGCTCGAGGTCGTTGACCCAGACGTTGCGGCCGTCGACCACCCCGGCGACCAGGGTCCGGTCGCCGATGCCGCCGGCCGCGGCCAGCAGGTCCAGGTTGCGGGCGCCGCCCCGGGTCAGGTCGAGGCCGATGCCGTCGATCGGCGTGCCGGTCAGCACCCCGAGGGCGTCGCCCAGGTGGTCGAAGTAGCTGGAGACGAGCAGTCTGGGCCGGGCCGAGGCGCCGCCCAGGCGGTCGTAGGCGCGGCCGAGGGCGTCGAGCTCGGCGGGGGAGCGGTCCTGGACGAAGGCGGGCTCGTCGAGCTGCACCCACTCGGCCCCGGCCGACTCCAGCTCGTCGAGCAGCTCGGCGTAGACCTCCAGCAGCGGGTCGAGCAGGCTGAGGCGGTCGAACCCCGCCCCGGCCTCCGCCCCGGCCCCCTTGGCCAGCAGCAGGAAGGTGACCGGGCCGAGCAGGACCGGCCGGGTGGCGATGCCCAGCTCCCGGGCCTCGGCCAGCTCGGCCAGGGGCTTGGGGTTGGCGGCCAGGCGGAACTCGACCCCGGGCCCGAGCTCGGGGACCAGGTAGTGGTAGTTGGTGTCGAACCACTTGGTCATCTCCATGGCGGTGGCGTCCTCGCGCCCCCTGGCCATGGCGAAGTAGGCGTCGAGGTCAACGGCTCCGGCCTGCCGGTGGCGCTCGGGGACGGCGCCGACCAGGACGCAGGTGTCGAGCACCTGGTCGTACAGCGAGAAGTGGTTCGAGGGGACCTGGCCGAGCCCGGCGTCGCGCAGGAATGTCCAGGTCTGGCGGCGCAGCTCCCTGGCCGTCGCCTCCAGCTCCTCGGCCGGGACCCGCCTGGCCCAGTAGCCCTCGGTGGCGGTCTTCAGCTCCCGGCGGTCACCGATCCGCGGGAACCCGGAAATGGTCGAATGCATGTCATAGCCCTCCCACGAGGCCTGGACGGGCCGCGCTCCCGCGCGGGCGCTGGCAGGTCTTCGGGCTCGTGGGCGGCCGGCGCGGCATGCCGCGCCGAGGTTCCTACCGGCCGTCGCTTCCCGAACTGTCTGGCTCAGTGCTGGACCGAGTCGCTGGCGGCGCCTCGGTGACGGCGTTCGTTCCCACTTACCGCTGCGGGGCAGCTCCGGATTCGCACCGGATTCCCTCTTTGGCGACGCCCGGCCGATGTTCCCGTGAAACAACCGCCGGGCGAACCAACGCGAGGCCAGGATCGTCCGGCCCGGCGGCGGCTGTCAACCGCGCTGGGCCGCCGGCCGTCGCGGCCGGGCCGGGAGGCGGTGGAGGGCGGGGACGCAGAGGGCGGCGGCGCCGCCGAGCATGCACAGCACCGCGGAGGCGCCGATCACCGTGGTCGGGGGAAGGTGGTCCAGCAGCAGCCCGCCGCCGGCAGCGCCCAGGGGCACGGCCGCGGCCGACACGGCCCGGCGGACCCCGAACACCCGGCCGAGCAGGTGGGCCGGGACCAGCCGCTGGAGCAGGGACGCCTCCAGGGTCACGTACGGCGCCCAGATGAGCCCGCCGAGGGCGAGCGCCAGCATCGCCGGGGCGATCCCGGTGGCGACCAGCAGGGGCAGGAGCGCCGCCCCCCAGGCCAGGGCGTTCCCGGCCAGGGCGACGCCCGGACGCAGGCGGCCGAGCTCGTCGAGCTGCGCGAGGGCCTGCTGCGGCTGCTGGCCGCGCCCCCGACCGAGCGGGACGCCGACTGGCTGGGCGGGTGGTTCGAGCGGGCCGGGCTCGGCGTCCGGGTCGGAGTCACCGAGGCGCGCTCGGCCTCGGCCATGCCGCCCCGGCCCGGTCCGGCCTGGCCGGGGCGGTGGCCGAAGCGGTGGCCGCGGCCCTGGCGGACGGCACCTGGTCGCGGCTTCGCCGATGCCCGGACTGTAAGCTGGTGTTCTGGGACCGCACCCGCAACGCCAGCAAGGTCTGGTGCGGCATGTACGCCGGCGCGGACGGCCGGGCCTGCGGCAGCATCGCCAAGGTCCGCCGCTACCGCGCCCGCCGGGCGGGCACGACCTCCTAGGCGGCCGCAGCCCGACGTTTCCCGGTTGCGAGGGCGGGCAGGCTGCCGGCATGGATGCGGTCCTGGCCGCGGCCGAGCAGTTCGGGCCCTTCGACGGCCGGGCATGGTTCAACACGGCACACCAGGGGCCGATGCCCCGCCCTGCGCTCGAGGCGGCGCGGCATGCGGCCGGGCTCAAGGCGGCGCCCCACCGGATCCGGGACGATGACTTCAGCGAGGTCCCGGAACGGCTGCGCGGGCTGCTGGCCCGCCTGGTCGGAGGCGACGCTGAGCAGGTCGTCCTGGGCAACAGCACCTCCTATGGGCTGCACCTGGTCGCGAACGGCCTCTCGCTCGGCGGCGGGGACGACGTGCTGGTCGTCGAGGGCGACTACCCGGCCACCGTGCTGCCCTGGCGGCGGCTGGCCGGGGCCGGCGTGCGCGTCCGGGTGGTGCGGCCCCGCCACCGCCGGCTGTCGGCAGACGACGTGGCCGGGGCGATCGGTCCGGGGACCCGGGTGCTGGCGGTCACCTGGGTCGACTCCTTCACCGGCCGCGCCCTCGACCTCGACGCCTTGGGGGCCGTCTGCCGGGACCATGAGGTGCTGCTGGTGGTCAACGCCTCCCAGGCACTCGGCGCCCGGCCGCTCGACGTCACCACCACGCCGGTCGATGCGGTCGTGGCCTGTGGCTACAAGTGGCTGTGCGGCCCCTATGGCACCGGGTTCGCCTGGCTGCACCCGGAGCTGCTCGCTCGCCTGCAGCCACAGCAGGCCTACTGGCTTGCCATGCAGGCCGGGCGCGGGCTGGAGGACATGCGCGACACGACCCTGCGGGACGACCTGGGAGCGCGCGCCCATGACGTCTTCTGCCCGGCCGCCTTCGCGACCACCCTGCCCTGGATCGCCTCGCTGGAGCTGTTCCTGGGGGCCGGGGTCGAGGCCATCGAGCGGCACGACCAGCGACTGGTCGACCTGATCGTTGACGGCCTCCGGCGCGACCAGTACGACCTGGTCAGCCCGGCGAACGGGCCGGGCCGTTCGACCCTGGTGGTGCTGTCCAGGCGGGACGGGAGCAACCAGGACCGGTACCGGCGGCTGACGGCGGCCGGCGTCGACGCCGCCTACCGCGAGGGGAACATCCGGCTGTCCGTACACCTGTTCAACGACCACGACCAGATCGACAGGGCGCTCCAGACCCTGCACGCTCGCTGACGCCGACTCACCGCCGGCAGGCGACCGGAGCTCAGAACAGCCGCAGGAACGCCGACTCGACGCCCCTGAGCTCGTCGTAGTCCACCTGGACGCAGGCGATGCTCCGTTCGGCGGCCAGCACCTTGGCCTGCGGCTTGAAGTCCAGGGCGACCAGGATCCCCTCGACGGTGCCGAGGGCTGGCCGGAGCCGGGCCAGGTAGCGGGAGAGCTGCTCGACGCCGTCGATCTCGGCCCGCCGCTTGATCTCCACCGCCACGTACCCGCCGGCGCTGTCGCGGCAGAGCAGGTCGACCGGACCGATGTCGGTGGGGTACTCGCGCCGGACCAGCCGCAGGCCGGGCCGGACGACGTGGCAGCGTTCCGAGAGGAGCTCCTGGAGCTGCTTCTCCACACCGTCCTTGACCAGGCCGGGATCCGGGTCGAGATGATGGGCGGAGTCGTGAAGGACCTCGTCGACGGTGATGGTCATGGTCTCGCCGCCGCGGTTGGTGATGCGCCAGACCTGGGATCCGGCCTGCTCGCCCTCGTGGCCGTCCAGGGCCGCCGGAGCGGGCTCCTCGACCATGGTGCAGGGTGCGGACATCCAGTTCAGCGGCTTGTAACCACCGCCGTCGGTGTGCACCAGCACCGAGCCGTCGGCCTTGACGATCAGCAACCGCACCGCCGGTGGCAGGTGGGTCGAGAGCCGGCCGGCATAGTCGACGCTGCAGTGGGCGATCACCAGGCGCATGGACGGCATCGTACCGTTCCGATGTGACCGGCCACGGCCGGTTCCCGGAACCGAAGGGAAGTGGTAAACAGGTCACACCTCCCGGGAGCGCCGATCCCGGACCGAGCGGACGGAGGTCGAGGTGGTCGCGACGCTGGACGGCCGGACGCCTCCGGGGCCGCGGGGGAACCTGCTGCTGGGCAGCCTGGCCGAGATCCGCCGGGACAACGTGCTCGCGTTCCTGGACGCCTGGCGCCGCTACGGCGACACCGTCCGCTTCCGGGGCCCGGTGACCCTGTACCTGCTCGCCCACCCGGACGCGGTCAAGCACGTGCTCCAGGACCAGGCGGCCAACTACCCGCGGCCGCCGTTCGTGCGCGACCGGCTCCAGGCGATCGTGGGCGGCGGGCTGGTCGGGGCCGAGGGTGCGGGCTGGGTCCGCTCCCGCAAGCTGGCCCAGCCGGCGTTCCGGCGCCACTCGCTGGAGGGCTACGGCCGCCAGTTCGCGGAGGCGACCGGCGAGGTGCTCGACTCCTGGGGGGCCGGCGCCGACACCGGCCGGCCCCTGGACGTCGAGTCCGAGATGGTCCGGGTCAGCCTGGCCAACCTGGCCGCCTCCCTGTTCCAGGCCGACTGGCGGCGCGAGATCGCCCGGGTCGGACCGGCCGTGGGCGAGATCCTGGCCTTCGCCAACTCGGCCGTGACGTCGGTGCTGGACACGGCCCGGCTGCCGCTGCCGGCGACCCGCCGCTTCCGGCGCAACCTGGACCTGCTCGACGGCTTCCTGTACCCGCTGATCGCCGAGCGCCGGCGCAACCCCGGCGGCGACGACCTCGTCAGCATGCTGGTCTCGGTGGTCGACTCCGAGACCGGGACCGGCCTGACCGACAAGCAGGTCCGGGACGAGACGATCAGCTTCTTCATCGCCGGCCACGCCACCATCGCCTCGGCCCTGACCTGGGTCTGGTACCTGCTCTCGACCCACCCCGAGGCCTGGCGGCGGCTGCGGGCCGAGGTCGACGAGGTCCTGGGCGGCCGCCCCCCGGCCGTGGCCGACCTGCCCCGCCTGACCTGGACCACCATGGTGGTGCAGGAGACCATGCGCCTGTACCCGCCCATCTACCTGATCCTGCGCCGGGCCACGGCCGGCGACGAGGTCGGCGGCTACCGCATCCCGGCCGGGGCCAACATCGCCTTCTGCCCGTACGTGACCCACCGCCACCCCGGCTTCTGGGACAACCCCGAGGGCTTCGAGCCCGAGCGGTTCGCCCCCGAGGCGGCCCGCCGCCGCCACCGCATGGCCTTCTTCCCGTTCTCGGGCGGCCCCCGGCGCTGCATCGGCGAGGGGTTCGCCCAGCTCCAGCTGCCCCTGGTGGTGGCCATGGTGGCCCAGCGCTACCGGCTCAGCCTGCTCCCCTCCCGCCCGGCCGAGGTCGAGGCGGCCGTGACCCTGCGCCCGCGGGCGCCGATGCTGATGCGGGTGGAGCGGGCCGCCTGAGCGGGCCCTACGCCACCGGGTTCCAGATGGCCTGGCCGGTGTGGGGGTCGAACAGCGACAGCTGGCTCACGTCGACGGCCAGCTCGACCCGGTCGTCGCGGCGGACCGGGTGGTTGCGGGGGAACCGGGCGATCAGGTGGGCCTGGCCGCCGGGCTGCTTCTCGACCCCCGGGTGGTCGGACACGGTGACCGCGGTGGTGGCCAGCGGGCAGCTGACGTGCAGCTCGTAGCCGAGGCGCTCGATCCGGCCCGCGGTCGAGAACAGCACCGGCAGGCCGGGCTCGGAGCCGGCGTCGGTCACGTACTCGGGCCGGATGCCGACCGTGACCGGGCCGCTGCGGCCCCGCACCAGTCCCGAGGGGGTGCCGGGGAAGGGCAGGCGCTGGCCGCCGATGACCACGTAGGTGCGGCCGGCGTCCTCCTCGATGAACCCCGAGATCAGGTTCATGGCCGGCTCGCCCATGAAGCTGGCCACGAAGGTGTTGGCCGGGCGCAGGTAGAGGGTGCGCGGCTCGTCGATCTGCTCGATGCGGCCGCCCCGCATCACCGCCACCCGGTCGCCGATGGCCATGGCCTGGGCCTGGTCGTGGGTGACGTAGATGGCGGTCACGCCGAGGCCGTGCTGGAGCTGGGCCAGCTCGGTGCGGAGCCGGATCCGCTCGCCGGCGTCCATGTGGGTCAGCGGCTCGTCCAGCAGGAACACGTCCGGCACCCGGACGGTGGCCCGGCCCACGGCAACCCGCTGGCGCTGCCCGGCCGAGAGGGTCTTGGGCTTGCGGTCCAGGAACCGGCCCAGCCGCAGCACCCGCGACTCGGCCTCGACCCGCTGGCTGATCTCGTCGTCGGGGAGCTTGCGCAGGGCCAGCCCGAAGCGCAGGTTCTGGGCGGCGGTGAGGTGCGGGTACAGGGCGGCGGCCTCGAACACCATGGCCAGGTTGCGCTCGCCGGGGGTGAGGTGGTTGACCACCCGGCCGCCGATGCTGACCGTGCCCCCGCCGAGCGGGTCCAGGCCGGCGATCAGGCGCAGGACCGTGCTCTTGCCGCAGCCACTGGGGCCCACGATCACCAGCAGCTCGCCGTTGCGGACGTGCAGGGTCAGGTGCGAGACGGCCAAGCTGCCGTCGGGAAACACCCGGGAGACATCATCGAGCAGGACGTCGGCCATACCGCTGCAACCACCACCAGACCTTTGCCTTGCCCATGGTAGAGCACGGCTACCACCCCAGGGGGCGCGCCGGCCGTTGGGTGGCGGCCACCGGGTCGCCGCTCCCGGTCTCGGGGGCCAGCAGGTCCTCCCAGGTCTCCCGGCGCCGGGCGACCCTGGCAACCCCGCCGGCGACCACGATCTCGGGCGGGCGCGGCTGGCCGTTGTAGTTGCTGGCCATGGTCATGCCGTAGGCCCCGGCGTCGAGGAAGGCGAGCAGGTCGCCCGGGGCCAGGTCGGGCAGGTCGGCGCCGGTGGCGAGCACGTCGGTGGACTCGCAGATGGGGCCGACGACCTCGGTGGGGCCGGCCAGCGGGGCCGCCCGCAGGGGCCGGACCCGGTGCACCGCCTGGTACAGGGCCGGCCGCAGGAGGTGGTGCATGCCGGTGTCGACCACCAGCATGCGCCCGGCGCTGCGGTGCTTGCGGTAGAGGACCTGGGCGACCAGGGCGCCCGCCCTGGCCACAAGGGCCCGGCCGGGCTCGACGGCCAGCCGCACCCGCCTGCCGGCGACCACCGGCGCCAGAGCGGCCGCGAACAGCTCGGGGCCGGGGGCCGCCCCGCCGGCGTAGTGGACCGGCAGCCCCCCGCCCACGTCCAGCCAGTCCAGCTCCAGCCCGGCCGCCCGGCCCGCCTCGAGCACGCCCAGGCCGACCCTGGCCCCCTCGGCCACCCCCTCGGGGTCGGGGAGCTGGGAGCCGACGTGGACGTGGACCCCGACCGGCCGGCACCAGGGCAGCCCGTCCCGGGCGGCCCGGCCCAGCAGCTCGGTCGCCACCGCCGCCGGGACGCCGAACTTGGCCTCGTCGTGGCCGGTCTGGATGTTGACGTGGGTGTCGACCTCGACGTCGGGGTTGACCCGGACGGCGAAGCTGGCCGGCCGCTCCAGCCGGGCCGCCACCGATGCCAGGGCGTCGAGCTCGTCGGCCGACTCCACGTGCACGGTGACGCCCTGGCCGACCGCCAGGGCGAGCTCGTCGGCGGTCTTGCCCACGCCCGCGAACACCGTGGAGGCGGGGTCGCCACCGGCCCGCAGCACCCGGACCAGCTCCCCGCCGCTGACCACGTCGAAGCCGGCGCCGAGCCCGGCCAGGGTGGCCAGCACGGCCAGGCTGGCGTTGGCCTTGACGGCGTACAGGACCCGCCCGCCGATGGGCTCGAAGGCGGCCGCGGCCCGCCGGTAGGCGGCGGCCACGGCGTCCAGGTCGTACACGTAGACAGGGGTGCCGGTGGCCGCCACCACCTCGTCCAGGGGCAGGCCGCCGACGCACAGGCGCCCGTCGCTGTAGGAGAAGGGGTCGGGGGGCCAGGGGACGCGGCGGGAGCTGGCGCCGTTGGGGGCGGGCGCGGCGGCGCCGGACGCCGGGTGCCGGGCGGCGGGGGGTGACGTGGTCATGACAGCAGGCCTCAGTAGATCGGGCAGGAGGGGCGGAGGACGACACGAGGATCCGGCGACCGCCCGTAGGCTGCCGCCCGGCGCATCCGTCCTGATCGAGCCTTGCATATCCATGCGTCACCTGCAAGGACGACGTCGCAGCGCGGATGGGCGATTCCGCGAGGTGTTGCATATTCTCAGCACCTTCTGCATAACTATACTCATGCCTTCCACTCGCAACGTCGGCGTGCTCGGCGCCTCGGGCTACGCCGGGGCCGAGCTGCTGCGCCTGCTCGCCCGCCATCCCGACCTGGAGGTGGCCTGGGCGGCCGGGGACGCCTCGGCCGGCCAGCCGCTCGCCGCCCGCTACCCCGGGCTGCGGTCCGTCTACGGCGACCTCGTCTTCTGCTCGGTCGACGAGGGCCTGGCCAAGGGCGCGGACCTGCTCTTCTGCGCCCTGCCCCACGGCCGGTCGGCCGAGCTCGCCCCCCGGGCCGTGGCCGCCGCCGGGGTGGTCGTCGACCTCTCGGCCGACTTCCGCCTGCGCGACCCGGGTGCCTACCCCGTCTGGTACGGGGCGGAGCACCCGTGTCCCGACGAGCTCGGGGCCTGGCCCTACGGCCTGCCCGAGCTGCACCGCGACCAGCTGCGGGGCGCCAGCAGGGTGGCCGTGCCCGGCTGCTACCCGACCGCCGCCCTGCTCGCCCTGGCCCCGCTGGTCGCGGCCGGGCTGGCCGCCACCGACGGGATCGTGGTCGACGCCAAGTCGGGGCTGTCGGGGGCCGGCCGGTCGCTCGCCGACGCCAACCTGTTCGTCCAGGCCAACGAGAACGTCGCCCCCTACAAGGTGGGCACCCACCGCCACACCCCGGAGATCGAGCAGGAGCTGGCCCTGGCCGCCGGCGCCCCGGTGACCGTCACCTTCACCCCGCACCTGGTGCCGGCCTCGCGGGGGATCCTGGCCACCTGCTACGCCAGCCTGGCCCCGTCGGCCGGCGACGAGGAGCTGGCCGCCTGCTACGCGGCCGCCTACGGCGCCGAGCCGTTCGTCGACCTGCTCCCGCCGGGTGGGGGGTGGCCGGCCACCCGGGCGGTCGCCACCACCAACCGGGCCCAGGTGGCGGCGGCGGCCGACCGGCGGACCGGGCGGGTGGTGGCCGCGGCGGCCATCGACAACCTGGTCAAGGGGGCGGCCGGGCAGGCGCTGCAGTGCGCCAACCTGGCCCTGGGGCTGCCGGAGACGGCCGGGCTCGACCTCGTGCCCCCGGGGCCGTGAGCGGGGTGGCGGGAGCCGCCCGGCGCGGGGCCGGGGCCGACCGGCGGCTCGGGGTGACGGCGGCCGCCGGGTTCGGGGCGGCCGGGGTTGCCTGCGGGCTCAAGCCCTCGGGAGCGCCCGACCTGGCCCTGGTCGTGGGCGACCCGGGGACGGTTGCGGCCGGGGTGTTCACCACCAACCAGGTGGTGGCGGCGCCGGTGGTGTGGTCCCGGGACCGGCTCGCCGCCTCGGCGGACGCCCGGGTGGTCGTGCTCAACTCGGGGAACGCCAATGCCTGCACCGGGCCCTCGGGGGAGGCGACGGTGCGGGCCACGGCGGAGCGGGCGGCGGCCGAGCTGGGGTGCCGGGCCGAGCAGGTGCTGGTCTGCTCCACCGGGGTCATCGGGGTGCCGCTGGACGCCGGCCGGGTCGCGGACGGGGTCTCCAAGGCGGCCGCCGCGCTGGACCGGTCGGGGGGGCTGGCGGCGGCCGAGGCCATCCTGACCACCGACACCGTGGTGAAGCAGGCGGGGGTCCGGGTGGTGGGGGGCGCCACCGTCGGGGGGATGGCCAAGGGGGCGGCCATGCTGGCCCCTTCCCTGTCGTCTGGCGGGGTGGCCCACGCGACCATGCTGGCCGTGCTGACCACCGACGCGGTCGCCGACCCCGGCGTGCTGCGTGAACTGCTCGCCCAGGCGACATCGACGACCTTCAACCGGATCACGGTGGACGGGGCCCAGTCGACCAACGACACCGTGCTGCTGCTGGCCTCGGGGGCGTCGGGGGGGCGGCCCGACCCCGCCGATCTTGCCGAGGCGGTGCGGGCCGTCTGCGCCGACCTGGCCGGGCAGATGCTGGCCGACGCCGAGGGAGGGACCAAGGTCGTCAGCGTGCGGGTCGGGGGGGCCGGCTCGGTCGAGGACGCGGTGGCCGTGGCCCGGCGGGTGGCGGACAGTCCGCTGGTCAAGACGGCCGCCTACGGGGGCGACCCCAACTGGGGTCGGGTGCTGCAGGCGGCGGGGACGGCCGGGGTCTCCTTCGACCCGGGTGCCGTGCGGCTGGAGGTCGCGGGGGGCCCGGGGGCGGCCGGGATCGAGCCGGCCGCCGGGGTGCTGGAGCGGGTGGTGCTGGTCGAGCGGGGGCGGCCGACCGGGGCCGACGCCGCCGCGGCCATGTCCCGCCGGGAGATCGAGCTGCGGCTGCACCTGGGCGGCACCGGGCCCTGGGCGGAGATCCGGACCAGCGACCTGACCCCCGAGTACGTGCGGCTGAACTCGGAGTACACGACGTGACCCTTCCCAGCTCGCTCGACGACCTGCAGGCCAAGGCGGCGGCGGTGCACGAGGCCCTGCCCTGGATCAAGCGGCTGTCGGGCCGAACGGTGGTGGTCAAGTACGGCGGGGCGGCCATGGGCACGGCCGGGTTCGACGCCTTCGTCGACGACGTGGTGCTGCTGCGGTACGTGGGTGTGGACGTGATCGTCGTCCACGGGGGCGGGCCCGAGGTCAGCCAGCTCATGACCCGGTTCGGCAAGGAGCCGGTGTTCGTGGACGGCCACCGGGTCACCGACGCCGAGACCATGGACCTGGCCCGGATGGTGCTGGTCGGGCGGGTCAACAAGACGCTGGTGGGACGGATCAACACCCACGGGCGGCTGGCCGTGGGGCTGTCCGGCGAGGACGGGCTGCTGCTGGTGGCCCGGCCGCGGGTCGACCCGGGCGGACGCGACCTCGGGTTCGTGGGCGACGTGGAGGCGGTCGACCCGACGGCCCTGCGGGCCCTGACCGACAAGGGGCTGGTGCCGGTGGTGGCGACCGTGGCCGCCGGACCGCGGGGGCAGCCCTACAACGTCAACGCCGACGCCGCCGCCGGGTCGCTGGCGGCCGCGCTGGGAGCCGAGAAGCTGGTCTACCTGACCGACGTCGATGGGCTGTACGCCGACCTTGCCGACCCCGGGTCGCTGCTCGAGCAGCTCACGGTGGCGGAGGTCGAGGCCATCCTGACCAAGGGCGACATCGCGGCCGGGATGGTGCCCAAGCTCACCGGAATCGTGACCGCCCTGCGGGGCGGGGTGCGGCGGGCCCACATCCTCGACGGGCGGCGCGAGCACGCCCTGCTGCTGGAGCTGTTCACCGACTCCGGGGTCGGGACCATGGTGTCCGCCGAACAGGAGGAGGTGGAGGCGTGACCAACCTGCCCGAGCGGGAGGCGGCGGTGCTGTGGCCGACCTACGCGCGACCCCAGGTCGAGTTCGTCCGGGGGCGGGGGGTGCGGCTGTGGGACGCCCGCGGGCGCGAGTACCTGGACTTCCTCGGGGGGATCGCGGTGGTGGCGGCCGGCCACGCCCACCCCTGGGTCGTCGAGGCGGTGACGGCCCAGCTCGGCACCCTCGGGCACACCTCCAACCTCTACTTCACCGGGCCCCAGGTCGAGCTGGCCGAGCGGCTGGTCGGGCACTTCGGCGGCGACGCCAAGGTGTTCCTGTCCAACTCGGGGGCCGAGGCCAACGAGGCCGCCATCAAGGTGGCCCGGCGCTGGAGCAAGGCCAACCGGGGCGAGCAGGCCACCGGGATCGTGGCTACCCTTGGCGGGTTCCACGGCCGCACCCTGGCCACCCTGGCCGCCACCGGCAAACCGGCCATGCACACCCCGTTCCAGCCGCTGCCGCCCGGGTTCTCGCACGTGCCGTTCGGGGACACCGACGCCATGGCCGCGGCCATCGGCCCGGACACGGCCGCGGTGCTGGTCGAGCCCATCCAGGGCGAGGCCGGGATCCGGGTCCCGCCCGCCGGCTACCTGCGGGCCGTGCGCGAGCTGACCACCCGGGCCGGGGTGCTGCTGATCGTGGACGAGATCCAGTCGGGGATGGGCCGCACCGGCCGCTTCTTCGCCCACCAGCACGACGAGATCCGGCCCGACGTG
>Ga0307415_100000572_pt1 | contig 16174 bp, 19 predicted proteins | sample DK1Cmetagenome_FD_204524 | JGI IMG/M metagenome (GOLD analysis project Ga0307415, IMG submission 204524) | Maize rhizosphere microbial communities from greenhouse at UC Davis, California, United States - DK15-C-2 | ecosystem: Host-associated > Plants > Roots > Rhizosphere > Soil | place: USA...
AGACGTTCACCACCGCCGAGGACAACCAGCCCTCGGTGGAGATCCACGTCCTCCAGGGCGAGTCGGAGATGGCTGCCTTCAACAAGACACTCGGGAAGTTCCAGCTCGTCGGCATTCCGCCGGCGCCGCGGGGCATGCCCCAGATCGAGGTCACTTTCGACATCGACGCGAACGGCATCCTCAACGTCTCCGCGAAGGATCTGGGGACCGGCAACCAGCAGCAGATCCGGATCGAGGGCGGCTCCGGGCTCGACGAGAAGGAAGTCGAGCGCCTGGTGGGCGAAGCCGAGTCCCACGCGGACGAGGCGCGGCGCCTGCGTGAGCTCGCGGATGCTCGCAACCAGGCCGAGTCGCTCGTCTACTCGACCGAGAAGAGCCTCAACGAGCATCGCGACTCCCTCGACGAGGCGACCGTGTCCGAGATCGAGTCCAAGCTCGCCGAGGTCCGCACCGCGCTCGACGGCGAGGACGCCTCCGCCATCCGCACGAAGGCTGAGGACCTCATGCAGGCCTCGCACAAGCTCGCCGAGGCCGTCTATCAGCGCGTCCAGGCGGATCAGCACGCATCCGCGTCCAGTCAGACGGACGGTAGCGACGGAGCCGGCGAAAGCGACGACGAGGTCGTCGAGGAGGCCGACTACGAGGTCATCGACGAGGAAGCCAAGAAGCCGTAATGACCACGGAGAAAGTACCGACGAAGGCCGAGCTCGAAGAGCGGCTCGCGGAGGTCGAGAAGGAACGGGATGAGCATCTCGACGACCTGAAGCGGGTCGCCGCCGAGTTCGAGAATTACCGCAAGCGGGTTGCGCGCGACCAGGCGAGCCTGGCCGCGCGCGCCCACGAGCGGCTCGTCAAAGAGCTCCTTCCGGTGCTCGACGATCTCGAGCGGGCCCTTGAGGCGGCGTCCGAGCATCAGGAGGGGAAAGTGGAGGAAGGGGTCCGCCTCGTCCAGCGCGAGCTCCAGGAGGCGCTCGGCAAAGAGGGTCTCGTCGAAATCGAGACGAACGGCAACTTCGACCCGCACGTCCACGAGGCGCTCCTCTCGCAGCCGTCCGAGCAGGACGACGGCGCCATCCTCGAAGTGCTCCAGAAGGGCTACCGCCTCGGCGACCGCGTCCTGCGGCCGGCGCGCGTGGTCGTCTCCCAAGGCGAATGAAAGATCTCTACGAGACCCTGGGCGTATCCAAATCGGCGTCGCAGGACGAGATCAAGAAGGCCTACCGCAAGCTCGCCCGGAAGTACCACCCGGATAAGAACCCGGGAGACACGGAGGCCGAGGAGCGCTTCAAGGAAGTGCAGGGCGCCTACGACCTCCTGTCGGATCCGGCGAAGCGCAAGCAGTACGACCAGCTGGGTTCGCGCGTCTTCAGCGGGGCGGGCGCGCCGCGCGGAGGCAACTACCAGTGGTCCGGGAACGCCGAAGACCTCGGCGATCTGGGGGACCTTTCCGACCTCTTCGGAGGGCTGTTCGAGAACTTCGGCGCCGGGCACCGAACGACGACTACCCGCTCGCGGCAGCGCGGCGAGCGCGGACGCGACGTCGAGGTCGCCGTCAACCTCTCCTTCGAGGACGCCCTCAAGGGCGTCACGATGAAGATCCCCGTCGAGCTGGAGACGACGTGCTCGGTGTGCAATGGAACCGGCGCGGAGCCGGGCACCTCGCCGAAGATCTGCCCGGAGTGCCGCGGGCGCGGGGTCATCTCCGAGAGCCAGGGTCTCTTTGCCCTCTCGACGCCATGCCCCCGCTGCGGCGGCAACGGCACCGTGATCGAGCAGCCCTGCCGCAACTGCCAGGGCACGGGTCGCGAGCGGCGGACGAAGCGCTACACAGTCAAGATCCCTGCGGGGGTCAAGGACGGGACGCAGATCCGTCTCAAGGGCAAGGGAGAGGCCGGCCATGCAGGCGGCCCGCATGGCGACCTGATCGTCACGACGCACGTGACTCCCTCGCCCCTCTTCCGACGCAGGGGAGCCGATCTCGTCATCGACGTGCCCGTCACGTACGCGGAAGCGGCGCTCGGCGCGACCGTCGAGGTGCCGACCCCCGACGGCGGGCGCATCTCGCTCAAGGTTCCGCCGGGCTCGCAGGACGGGAAGCTCCTGAAAGTGAAGGGCCGCGGCGCTCCCAAGCTGAACGGGGGTGGGAAGGGCGATCTGCTCGCGCGGTTGCGGGTCGTCGTCCCCACGAAGCTGACCAAGGCCGAGCGCGAGGCGCTCGAGAACCTTCAGAAGGTCTCGCGCGAGGATCCGCGGGAGAAGGTGTTCTCGTGAAGAGGCGGCGGCTACTCCTGTGGGCGGGAATCGCGATGGCACTCGGCGTCGTGCTCTTCGTGGCCCAGGCTCTGATCGGCGCCAACTACTACGGCGAGCAGGATTCCTACCCGTGGTTCCTGCGCGCCCTGCAGTGGACCGCGCTCGGGCTCGTGCTGCTCAGCGTCCCGCTGTCCATGCGCGCGCTGACGCTGACCAGGTCCGAGAGGAGGGATGCGTGATGGACGAACGGCCTCGCTACATGATCTCTGTAGCCGCCGAGCTGGTCGGCATGCATCCGCAGACGCTTCGGATCTACGAAGCGAAGGGGCTCGTGCGCCCCAAGCGCACACCCGGTAATACGCGCCTCTACTCCGAGGCGGACCTCGAGCGGCTCCGCCTCATCCAGCGCCTCACCGGCCGGCTCGGTTTGAACCTCGCGGGGGTCGAGACGGTTCTCCGACTCGAGGACGAGCTCGCCAGGCTGCGCTTGCGCTTGGAGCGCGTCGAGGCGCAGATGCGCCAGGAGATTCGCGACGTCCACCGCCAGTACAAAAGGGAAGTTGTCCTCTACCGTAGGGACGGCGACGAGACCTTGCCGTCCAGGCACAGGAGCTCATGGACTTCCTATGAGGGGGGCAGGCCCCCCTCATCCAGCCCCCGCGGTTGACGGAAACGGACATGGACTTCAACAAGCTCACTATTAAGTCCCAGGAAGCCGTCGGCGCTGCGATGGAGATGGCGCGGCGGCGCGGGAACCCCGAGGTCTATCCCGAGCACCTTTGCCTCGCGCTGCTCGACCAGGAGCTGCCGCGGACCCTGGTGGAGCGGGCCGGCATGTCGGTCGACTCAGTGCGGCAGGAATGCGAGGCGCGGCTCTCGGCCAGGCCGGCCGTGGGAGGAGCGAGCCAGCAGCCGCGCGCTTCGACGGCGCTTGCCGAGCTGCTCGACCAGGGTGAGGAGGAGATGCGCGAGCTCGGGGACGAGTACGTCTCCACCGAGCACCTCTTGCTGGCGCTCCACCACGTCCCTCGCGACGCGCTGATGAAGGCGCTCGAAGAGGTGCGCGGCTCGCAGCGGGTCACCTCCCAGGATCCCGAAGGCAGCTACCAGGCGCTCGAGAAGTTCGGCCGCGACCTCACGGCGCTCGCTGAGGAGGGCAAGCTCGACCCGGTCATCGGCCGCGACGAGGAAGTCCGTCGCGTCATCCAGGTCCTTTCGCGGCGGACGAAGAACAACCCCGTTCTGATCGGCGACCCCGGAGTGGGCAAGACCGCGATCGTCGAAGGGCTCGCACAGCGGATCGTCGCGGGCGACGTTCCTGAGGGTTTGAAGGGAAAGCGGGTCTGGGCGCTCGACGTCGGCTCGCTACTCGCCGGGTCGAAGTACCGCGGCGAGTTCGAGGAGCGCTTGAAGGCCGTCCTCAACGAGATCAAGGCCTCGGACGGCCAGATCATCCTCTTCATCGACGAGCTGCACACGATCGTCGGCGCGGGCGCGGCGGTGGGTGCGGTCGACGCGGCCAACATGCTCAAGCCGATGCTCGCGCGGGGCGAGCTGCGGTGCGTCGGCGCGACGACGCTGGACGAGTACCGCAAGCACATCGAGAAGGACGCGGCGCTCGAACGGCGCTTCCAGCCGATCTTCGTCGGCGAGCCGTCGGTTGCGGACACGATCGCCATCCTGCGCGGGCTCAAGGAGCGCTACGAAGCGCACCACGGAGTCCGCATCCGAGACTCCGCTCTCGTCGCCGCGGCGATTCTTTCCGACCGGTACATCTCCGACCGCCAGCTACCGGACAAGGCCATCGACCTCGTCGACGAGGCGGCTTCGAGGCTCCGCATGGAGATCGACTCCTCGCCGCTCGAGCTAGACGAGGCGGAGCGCCGCGTGCGTCAGCTCGAGATCGAGCTGGCCGCGATGGGCAAGGAGTCGAAGGAAGTGCGCGAGCCCGTCGAGCGTGAGCTCGCCAACGCGAAGGCGCAGCGAGACGAGCTCGCCGCGCGCTGGGCGAAGGAGAAGGAGGTCCTCGACCGCGTCAAGGACATCACCCAAAGGATCGACGAGCTCAACATGGAAGCCGAGCGCGCCGAGCGGCAGGGCGACCTCCAGCGCGTCGCGGAGATTCGCTACGGCGAGCTCCCGGCGCTCGAGCAGGAGCTGGCCGAGCGCGCAGGCACCGACTTCGAGCCGATGGTCAAGGAGGAGGTCGACGAGGACGACATCGCCGCCGTCGTCTCACGGTGGACGGGCGTCCCGGTCTCCCGGCTCCTCGAAGGCGAGACCGAGAAGCTCATCCACATGGAGGAGCGGCTACACCAGCGGGTCGTCGGCCAGGAGGAGGCTGTCGAGGCCGTCGCAAACGCCCTTCGTCGTGCTCGCACGGGCCTGCAGGACCCGAACCGGCCGATCGGGTCCTTCATCTTCCTCGGGCCGACCGGCGTCGGAAAGACCGAGCTTGCCCGCGCGCTCGCAGAGTTCATGTTCGACGACGAACGGGCCATGGTCCGGATCGACATGTCCGAGTACCAGGAACGCCACACCGTTTCCCGGCTCGTCGGCGCGCCCCCGGGGTACGTCGGCTACGAGGAAGGCGGCCAACTGACGGAGGCCGTGCGCCGCCGGCCGTATTCGGTCGTCCTCCTCGACGAGATCGAGAAGGCTCACCCGGAGGTCTTCGACATCCTCCTCCAGATCCTCGACGACGGCCGCCTCACGGACGGGCAGGGCCGCACGGTCGACTTTCGCAACACCGTGATCATCATGACCTCGAATCTGCGCTCGGAAGAGGATCTGCGCGCCACATTCCGGCCGGAGTTCCTGAACAGGATCGACGAGACGGTCGTCTTCCATCCGCTCTCACGCGAGCATCTCTCGGAGATCGTCGGGCTCCAGCTCGGCCGCCTGGAGGAGCGCCTCGCGGAACGGGGGATCCGGATCGAGCTCACGGACGCGGCGACGGAGTTCCTCGCAGAGGCCGGTTGGGATCCGACCTACGGGGCACGTCCTCTGAAGCGGGCCATCCAGCGACTGGTCGAGAACCCACTCGCCATGAGGCTCCTCGACAACGAGTTCGCCGACGGCGACACCCTCCTGGTCGATGTGAGGGACGGCGAGCTCGTGTTCGAGAAGGCCCGGGCCTCCGAGCCCGCGGCCGTCGCCTAGACCGGCGCCGGGCACAACGAATCGCGCCCGATTTCAAACCGCTTGTGTTCCACGAGCACAAAGTCGGTGTGCTCGTTTTCCCGGCCTTTGATCACTCCGCCCTGTTCGTTTTGGGGGAACGAGAGCTTGTGCCGGTGAAACACAAGCACGTTCGGCGAAGGCGCTCCGCGAACAAAGGCTGTGCTCTGAGCGGCTTCGTTCCGAGCGCCCGCCCAGCCGCCCGGCCGTTTGGCTTCCGCAGCTGTCAAGGCGGACCTCGGTCGGACGCGCCTAGTACGTTGTGTCGCGGTGTCGTTGACCGTCGACCGGCCTCTCGGGCTGAGTGAGCTCCTCGCGGAGACGATCCGCCTCTACGGCCAGAGGTTCGGGGCCGCCGTCGGCATCGGGATTCCGATCGGCGGAGCCTTCCTCGCCACCCTCGTTGCGCCGACCGCCGTTGACGTCGTCATCATCGCGCTGGCCTTCACGGGTTCCTATGCGGCCGCGGCGCGGGTGGCCGCGGGGGACCCCCTGGCGGAAGCGTGGGCGCAGACGGGCCTACGGCTTCCGACGCTGCTCGTCCTGGCTCTCGTCGTGGCCGTCCCCTTCGCGCTGGCCGTGACGCAGCTCTACCTGTTCCTCCTCGCGGTCGCCTGGCTCGGTCTGATGGGGTTCTCGATCCCCGTGGCGATGCTCGAGCAGGATCCGGAGGGGAAGACGTGGTTCGACCGCCTGGGCTACACCCTCTTTCGCTCCGTCTCGCTGGCGCGGGCCGAGTACCTCCACGCCGTGGGGATCTCGGCAGCTCTCGTGATCGTCTACGTCGTGCTCGGGATCGTGCTCGCGGCGACTCTCGTGGGCTTCGCGGACAACGGCCGCGCGGTCGCTGTGGCCATTGCACAGGTCATCCTCGCGCCGCTCTTCTTCCTCGGTCTCAGCGTCCTCTATTTCGAGCAGAAGGTGAGGGCGTTATCCTCGCGGCCGGCGAAACCGCCGACCTAGGAGGCCAGATGCCGAAGTATCTGATGCTGTCGCGCCTGAGCGAGCAGGGGCTCCAGACGCTGCGCGCGAATCCCGAGCGGATCAACGAGGTGAACAAGGACGTCGAGGAGCTCGGCGTCAAGGTGCTGTACCAGTGGTTCCTCCTCGGACCGCACGACTTCGTCAACATCGTCGAGGCGACCGACTCCTCCGCCATCGCCAAGGTGTCGGTCATCCTGGGCGCGCGCGGGAGCGTCCACACCGAGTCGTACGAGATGCTCGACGTGGACGACGTGATCGAGCTCCTCGGGAGCTGAGTGCTGAGTGCCCGAGCCGCCCCGGCTGCCGGACTGGCTCCGGGCCGAGGTGGCCGAGTGGCCGCAGGACGCTTTCGGCGCCCACCAGGCGCGCCTGCTCCTGCGGGACGGGACTGTGATCGCCCCGGTGGCGATCCTGCCGAGCGGCGACATCGTTGGATGGGGCGAGGCGGGCGAGGCCGAATTCGACGGGGACGACATCGTCGCCATCGAGCGCGTCGACGAGTAGAGGAGGCTAGCGGGCTAGTCCCAACGTATAGATCCAGACGTAGTCGGTCTGCTGCGCGCCCATGTGGCAGCTCCAACAGACGGAGTCGCTTGCCGTCTCGGCGAACCGTGCGCCGGCCGAGTCGCGGGTGTACTCGACGAACGCCCAGTCGTTGTGGGCCCGGTCGAGGCCGCGCTCCTTGCGCATGATCGCGATGAGGCCGATGAAGTCCTTCCCGGGCCGCACCGCTTCCTTCACGAGAATGGTCCCGTTGGGGAAGTCACCGCTCGCTCGGCGCTTCTTCGAGGCGTACACGTTCTTCTTCCCGCTGTGTGCATCGCCCGACTGCCTCGGCGGAATCGGTTTCCGGTTCAGCTTCAGCCAGCCGTCGTAGCCGGCGGTGAAAGCCGGGAGGCCCGAAAGCGGCTTGGGTCCCGTCGGCGTGGGCGGGGGTGCCGTCGTGGGAGGAGCCGGATTCGTCGAGGGGGTCTCGACCGCCGTCTTGGTCTCCGCCGGCGCCGCGGTTTCGGGTGGCGAGCCTCCGCCGCACCCGGCCGCGAGGGCGACTAGCGCAGCGGCTGGCGCCGAAGACAACCTCACGGCAGCTTCGAGTACGCGACCGCGATCTCGGCCGCCAGTCCCGCGTTCTCGGCGATGAGCCGCTTGTTGAGCTCGATCGTGCGCCCGTCGCTCTTCTCGTGAAGATACGAGAGGACGAATGGCGTGAGCGCCTGGCCTCGAATACCGCGCTGGTTGGCCTCCGCGAGGCCCTCCTCGATCAAAGGCTCGACGTCGAGGCTCTCGTCGGGCGGGCGCGCGAGGACGATCCCCGAGTGGCGGCCCAGGCGCCAGTGAAACTGGGCCATCTGCGCGGCCTCCTCGGCGCTCTGGACCCGCTGCGAGACGGGTGGGCCGCCTCCCGCCCGGTAGAAGAGTGGGATCTCGTCCGTCCTCCAGCCGAGGACCGGGACGCCGAGCGTCTCGAGCACCTCGGCCGTCGCGGCGACGTCGAGGATCGACTTCGCGCCCGAGGAGACGACCAGGGCCTCCGTTCGGGCCAGCTCGCCGAGGTCGGCCGAAACGTCGAGCGTCTCCGCGAATCCGCGGTGAACACCACCGATCCCTCCTGTGCCCATGAACCCGATGCCCGCCGCGCGGCAGACGGCGAGTGTCGCCCCGACCGTCGTGGCGCCGAGCTCCTTCTTGACCGCGCACGCGGCGAGATCGCGCGGGCCCACCTTGCGCGCTTCCGGCGCCGAGGCAAAGCGCTCCAGGTCGCCTTCCTCCATGCCGACGCAGATGCGGCCGTCGATGACTCCGACTGTCGCCGGCACGGCCCAGGCGACCCGCACGCGCCGCTCGGCCTCCGCGGCGACGTCGGCCCCTACTCCCCCCGGAAAGCCGTGCGCGACGAGCGTCGTCTCCAGGGCGACCACGGGGCGGCGTGCCTCCAGGGCCGCTCGCACCTCCGGATGTATGCGGAGCAGCTCCACTACGGCATGGCTCCCATCTGCGCGACGCAGCGAGCGGCAGCGTGCACCGCGAGCCCCGGGCCGCCGAGCAGGAAGCCCGCGGCGAAGGCGTCGCCCGCTCCGGTGGAGTCGACAGCTTCTGCGGGCTCAGCCGGGTATGCACGCTCCTCGCCACCTGCGTAGACGGAGCAGCCTCGTGCGCCGCGCTTCACGACGAGCGTCTCCACGTCAAGCCGGCCCACGAGCGCCGCCTCGTTCTCGTTGGCGAAGACGATGTCGGGCGCTAGCTCCGCGATCACGTGGCGCAGCTGCTCGACCCCCGCCGTCCGGATTGCGGCGGTCGACGACAGGTCCACGCTCACGGCAGCGACGAGCCTGCCGGCAGCGAGCGCCGCCTCGCGAATGGGAGAGAGCAGCAAGCTGTAGGCGGGAAGGTGCAGGCGCTCGCAGCTCTCGAACCACTCGCCGTCCAACTCCTCCGGCCGAAGCTCGGGAGCCACGCCTCGATCGCTCAGCATCGTCCGCTTCCCGTCGGCAGTCGCGATCGAGACGACCGTGCCGGTGCCGGTCTGCACCTCGGGCCCGGCGACCTGGACTCCCCGAACCTGGAGTTCCTCCGAGACCAGGCGTCCGGCGGTGTCTCGCGCACGCTTTCCGACGAAGCGCGCCTGGCCCCCGAGAGCCACGAGCCAGGCCGTGACGTTCGCCGCCTGGCCGCCCGCTCCGACTCTCGTGCGCCCATACGTGTCCGTATCTTCCGCGATCGGACCCTCTAGGCGGACGACGACATCGAGGAGTAGATCCCCCACCGAACAGATCATCTGTGGCATTTTTCGCCACATGGACAACGAGCGCGGCCGGCGCCTTCGCTCCTTTTTGATCGGAGGGCTCTTGGGGAGCCTCGCCGGGGTCGCCGCGGCGGGCCGCATGCGGGTGAAGCCGCGACCCGGACGCCGGCCCTCGCCGGCGGGCCTGGCCGCATTCGAGCAGGCTCCGTGCTACCAGGAGCTCGTCGAGGAGGAAGCCCGCGCAGACGAGCGCTAGCGCCGGCCCTGGATGCGGGCCAGCGCGGTGACGGCGGTCTGGTAGTTGAGACCCACATCGCCGATCCCGATCAGCTTCCCTTGATACTCGACGACGGCGGTGTCCCGGAAGAACGTTTCCGCGGTGAGTACCGGCTTCGGCGTGCGGATCACGAGAAACGGGCCGAAAGCCCTGACCTCGAACTGCGGCCCCGGGCTGACGCTCGCAACACTGAAGCGCTGCTTCGAGGCGTCGAGCTGGTCGGTGGCGTCGAAGATCCAGACACCGCGCCCGAGAGGCTTCCGCGCCTCCGCGACCGTGTCGAGCGCAAGCTTCGGGTCGGCCCGCTGCACGATCACGTGGCCGATCGGCGCTCCTTTCTCGAACGCGTCGAGAGCGAGCGGCTCGTAGCCGAAGAGGACGTCGTCGGAGCGACTCGTCGCGGCGAGCCAGGCGGCGGCCCGGTCCCGCGCCTCCTTGCGAACTCCGGGCTCGCCGCCGTACATCCACGGAGTCCTGTGCCAGCCCCACGCGATCTCTGCCGAGAGCAGGAGTGCCATCCCAACGGCGAGGCTGGGGAGCGCCCAGGCGCGGGCGAGCGCCGCCAGCCGCAGGAGGCCGGCTGCGACGAGCATGGCGAAGAACGGCAGGGCGAAGATGAGGTGACGGCTCTCGAGCGAGACGCTGCCGCCTGAGCGGGTGACGAGGAAGGCGGCCGTCGGCACGAGGACGACGGCTCCGGTCAGCAGCGCGGCTTGTGGCCGCTCCCGCGCGAGCACGACGAGCCCGACGAGCGCCACCGCGAGGACGATCGCGACGGCGGGAGTCCAGCCCGTGGTGAAATCTCCGGCAACGCGCACGAGATAGGCGAGCACGTCGACGGGAGAGCCGAGCTTCGAGCCGCTCGAGCCGGTAATCCCGACGTCGAACCGGTTCGCAAGCACCCTGTACACGAGCCAGAGCGGAAGGGCGAGCAGGGACGTCGCGACCACGGCGACGAGCGCGGGGCGGAGGGGAGCCGGATCCCACCGCCGGCGTACGACCACGAAGAGAGCGCCGGCGCCGAGGACGAAGGCACCGTAGGGCTGGGTCGCAATGGCTGCGAGGGTGACGAGGCTCCATGCCACCCATGGCCAGAGGTCGCGTCGCCCGAGGGCACGCAGCAGGAGCAGGAACGAGAGTGCGGTCGTGAACAGGAAGAGCGAATACATGCGTGCGTAGATCCCGTGGTAAATGGTCATCCAGCTCGCCGCCGCAATGGCCGTGGCAATGAGTGCTGTCCTCTTGTCCGTCAGGCGCGCGACGAGCGCGGCGATGACGGGAACGCTCGCCACGGCGAAGACGACGGAGATGAGCCGGAGTCCGAGAAGGCTCGACCAGACGGAGTCGACTGCGTGCGCGAGCAGGAAGTGGAGCGGGGCGCCGCCTCGCTCCTCCAACACCGTCGAGAAGAAATTCGTGAACGGCTCGCGGCTGACGAAAAAGACCAGCGTCTCGTCCTCGTGCGGCGGCCAGTGGATCGCCTGGAGGAGCAGGAATGCCGCCAGGGCGCCGGTGATCGCCCCGACGCCGAGGCGGTACGCATCTGCAAACCCCCACCGCCGGCTCCGGCCCGATTCGGCTGGCACTCCCTCGGCGCGAGTGCCGGGGAGAGCCGTGCTCCCTGCTAGCATTTCTCGCCGCACCGCGGCCCTTTCTCCGATGCCTACTTATGAGTACCGCTGCCCGAACGGCCACACGTTCGAGCTCTTCCAGCGGATGAGCGATCCGTCTCCGTCAGAGTGCCAGATCTGCGGTGCGGCACCCGTCGTGAAGGTGCTCTACCCCGCGGCGATCCACTTCAAAGGCTCGGGCTTCTACAGCACCGACTACGGCCGTGGGGGTCGGAAGAAGGACGGGGCCCGCGACGGCGAGAAGTCGGACTCGCAGGCCAAGGACAAGGCTGCGGACAAGTCCTCAGAGAAGTCCTCGGAGGCCAAGAAGCCGGCCGAGACCTAGTAGGACGGCTACTTGCCGACGAGACAACCGGGCCCGAACGGGCCGGAGCCCGGAAGCGGCGGCTGGGGTGCCGACTTGCCGGTGACCATGGCGATCACGGACACGTTCTCCTCGCTGCCGATCACGTAGGAGGCCCCGCCGATGTCGGCGATCGTCCCGCCGAGCCGACAGCGCAGCCATCCGCTGCTCGGAGTCCGCCGCTTCACCCACCCGAGCTGGAGGATCTGTCCCGCGGAGAGATCCGTCGCGAGCGGCCTCACGAGGTCGTCCCCGATGAAGGGCGCCTTGAGGAAGGTGCTGAAGCTGGTGGTCTTGTCCGCCATCGCCTGGATGACCGCCTGCTGGCGCTCCCCTCGTGTGAAGTCGGACTCGCTCGGATCGAGCTTGTTCTCCCGGATGCGGGAGTAAATGAGCGCTCTGTGGCCATCCATCTTCTGCGGCCCCTTGCGGAAGCGCCAGCCTGGCCAGCGGGCGCATTGGGCCTGCGTGCGGCGGGGACACTCGAACTTGTTCGACAGGATCGGGCGCGGGACGTTGATCGTCACGCCGCCGAGCGCATCGACGACCTCGCCGAACGTCGAGAAGTCCACGACCACGACGTGGTTCATCCGGAGGCCGGTCACGCGTTCGACTGTCTTGACAGCGAGCGTGGGGCCACCGAACGCATAGGCCGCATTGATCTTCTGCGTTCCGTGTCGCGGGATCTCCACGCGGAGGTCGCGCGGGATGGAGAGGAGCGCGATCTTGTGGTTGTCTGGGTCGGTGCGGATGAGGATGATCGTGTCGGAGCGCCCCTGCGTGCCCTGCCGGCTCTTGCTGCCCGCGTCGGCCCCCAGCACCAGGATGTTGCTCGCGTTCGAGAGCAGTAGACCTTTCTGGGGCGTGAGGGCGCGGGCCGCCAGGGGATCGAGCCGCTTGTTCGCGTCCTTGATTCCGCTTCGAAAGGCGAGGTACCCGAGGACGGCCCAGACGAGAAACAGGAGGATGACGCCGATGAGCGCCCAGAGCATCCGTCGCCGCCAGCGCCTCGGCTTGCGTGCGGGCCTCGGCCCTTTGTAGGTGTACCCGTCGCCGTCGCGGCGGCCGGCCTCCTTCTTCGGAGGCTCGTGGCGGATGGGCCCTTTGGCGCGACCCCCCCTGTAGACGCGGTATGGCTTGTCCTTGCCGGCCACCGGGACGGGTTATGGTAGCCGCCGGACGATGGCCGCCTCCCGTGTGATCGCTGTCGACCTCGGCGGGACCAAGCTCCTGACCGGCGTCCTGGACGAGGAAGGAGTCATCGTGCAACGGACCGTGCGACCGACGGCGCTCGGGAGCGAGGAAGAGCTTCTCGCCCAGGTCGACTCGGCGATCGAGGAGCTGCGCGCGGAGCAAGCCGTCGCGATCGGGGTCGGCATCCCCTCCACGATCGACCAGCAGCGGGGCTGCGTGGTCAGCTCCGTGAACATCCCCCTGGCAGGCGTCGACTTTCGGGACCACCTCACGAAGCGCTTCGAACTCCCGGCGGCGATCGAGAACGATGCCAACGCGGCCGCGTTGGCCGAGCACCGTTTCGGCGCCGGCCGCGGGACGCGCCACATGGTGATGCTGACGCTCGGCACCGGGATCGGCGGCGGGCTGATCCTCGACGGAGAGCTCTACCGCGGCGCCCAAGGGGCGGCGGGAGAACTGGGTCACATCACGCTCGATCTCGACGGGCCGCCGTGCCAGGGCACCTGCCCTGGCCTGGGGCACCTCGAGGCTCTCGCCTCCGGGACGGCCACCGACCGCATGGCGGCGGAGGTGGCCGCAGAGCGTCCTGAGGGCGACCTCGGCCGCGCCCTCGCAGCGGGGAAGACCGTTGACGCTCGCCTGGCCGTCGATCTTGCCGCTGAGGGTCCCGGGGACGCCCGCGACCTGCTGGAGCGGGTCGGCTTCGTCCTCGGGAACGGCATCGCTTCGCTCGTGAACGTGTTCAATCCCGAGCTCGTCGTCATCGGGGGCGGATTCGCCCGCGCGGGGAACTTGCTCCTCGATCCGGCGAGGAAAGTGGTGGCGGAACGTGCGCTGTTGCCGGCGCGCGAGTTGGTTCGCATCGTCCCGGCGCTGCTCGGTCCGGAGGCAGGGCTGGTGGGCGCCGGGCTCGTCGGCTTCGAGGCGATGTCAGCGGCTTCGGTCTAGATGCCTCTCGTCGTTTGCCCGACCCCGATCGGGAACCTCGAGGACGTCACACTGCGCGTGTTGCACGAGCTGGGTGAGGCAAACCTCGTCTTGTGCGAGGACACGCGCAGGACTCGGATTCTCTTGGATCGGCACGGTGTGCGCGCCAAGCTCCTCAGCTATCACCGGCACAACGAGGCTCAGCGCGTGAAGGAGGCGCTACCGCGGCTCGAGGCGGGCGAGCGGATCGCGCTTGCCAGCGACGCGGGTCTCCCCGCTCTCAACGATCCCGGGGCACGGCTGATCGCAGCGGCGCTCGCTCGTGGTCTGGAGGTAATCGTGCTCCCAGGACCGTCGGCCGTCGAGACCGCCCTCGTGGCGAGCGGCCTCGTCGGCGACCGCTACGCCTTCGCCGGGTATCTCCCGCGGCAGGCCCGGGCGCTCTCCCGCTTCTGGAAGGAGACGGCGGCGTGGGGAGGCCCCGTCGTCGCGTTCGAGTCGCCGCGGCGGCTGCCGACCACCCTCGCCTCGCTCGCGGCCGAATCGCCGGACCGCCAGGTGGCCGTATGCCGCGAGCTCACGAAGCGGTTCGAGGAGGTCGTGCGCGGCCCGGTGCGGGAGGTCGCCGAGCGTTTTCGGGAGGCGCCGAAGGGCGAAGTGACGCTGGTGATCGGGCCGGCCCCGCATGGCGGAGCGGGGGCGGACGAAGAAGCGAGCTTCGCTGCCGTCGCTGAGCTCGTGGCCGCGGGAATCCCCCGCCGGCGCGCGGCGGATCTCGTCGCGAAGCTGACCGGTGTCCGGCGGAACCGCCTGTATCGCAGCTCTCTGTAGCCTGTATTGACAACAGCCGGTCGAGTTGCTACGGTGCCTCTGTTTCCATAACTGACAACGAGGAGGAGCAGACGATGAAGCGTCTCGTCATTCTGCTTCCGGTCCTCCTCGCGTTCCAGGTCGGCGTGCAGCCCGCGCTCGCCTGGACCTGGCCCGTGGATGGGCCGGTGCTACGACCCTTCAAGCTCGGCGACGACCCCTACGCCGGCGGGCAGCATCGCGGCGTCGACATCGGAGCGCCCCTGGGAACGTCGGTGCGCGCGCCGGCGGGCGGCAAAATCAGCTTTGCCGGGACGGTGCCGACGAGCGGCAAAAGCGTGACGATCCAGACGCCGGACGGGTACTCGGTCACGCTCGTCCAACTGGGGACGATCGGCGTAACGCGCGGGGCGGCGGTTGCGGAAGGCGCGATCGTCGGGATGATTGGGCCGAGCGGGGAGCCGGGAGCCGCCGCGCCGCATGTCCATCTCGGCATTCGTCTCACGTCGGACCCGAACGGCTATCTCGATCCGCTTCGCTTCCTGCCGCCGCGGCCGGCCGTGACGCCGGAGACCGAGCCGGCTCCTGCCCCGGCTCCCGAGCCCGCGCCTGCTGCCGACGCTCCGTCCCCGCCGGCGGCTTCACCGCAGCCCACACCTCCTTCACAGCCCGTTGCCGAGCAGCCGAGTGTCCCGAGCCACGTTCGCCCGGCCCAGGCTCCTGCGGGTGGGCATCTGGAAGCGAACAGGAGCGGCCGCCTCCTGGCTCAGCGCGCGATCGAGCACGCGGTGCGGCGAGGTCCCGTCGGGACTCGCCCAGAGCTGCAACCCTCTGTGCTCCCGGTACGGATGGAACCGCGCTCGTTCGAGCCCTTGGTGAACCCTGCCCGCCAGGGGGTCACGGCGATCGACGCGCGGGGTCAAGGCGTTCGTTGGCCCTGGGCACTGCTTCCCGCTCTCCTCGCCGCTGCCGCGGGACTAGCCGTCCTGCGTCGCCAGCTCCGCGATGCAGGAGCGACAGACCGATCGGCCGCGGTATTCCTCGAGCGGGCTTTCGCTTCCGCAAAAGACGCAGGTGCTTTGCGGCTTCGAGAGGAGGATCGTCTCGTCCTTGATGGAGATCTCCAGGGGATCCTTCTCGCCCAGGCCGAAGCTCTTCCTGATCTCGATCGGGATCACGATGCGACCGAGCTCATCGATGTGGCGGACGATCCCGGTTGTCGTCACCCCTCGCGGCGAACGCGTCGCCGATCTCATCGCCTGTCTCGCGCCCATGGCCTCCGACCCTTGTGTCCGCCCGTGCGGGCTCACATGTGAGCTTTCCTCCGCTTTGCCGTTTCTAACCCTGTAAAGGAGCCGAAGCCCGGTGTGGCGCGAGGCCGTCCCTATGATTGCGCGCAGTGCGCATCTACCTGACCACGCCTATCTATTACGTCAACGCGACGCCCCACATCGGCCACGCGTACACGACCATCGCAGCGGACATCCTCGCCCGCCACCATCGTCAGCGTGGGCACGAGACGTTCTTTCTCACCGGCACCGACGAGCACGGGACGAACATTCCACGCGTCGCGGCCGAAGCCGGGCTCGACGTCAAGGAGTTCGTCGATCGCAACGCCGCCGCGTTCCGCCAGATGACGGAGCGGGTGAATGCGTCCAACGACTTCTTCATCCGCACCACGGACCCACGCCACGAGGTGGCCGTCCAGGAGTTCGTCCAGAGGATCTACGACGCCGGTGCGATCTACGAAGACGTCTACGCGGGGCTTTACTGCCCTCGGTGCGAGGCCTTCTACACCGAGGCCGAGCTGATCGACGGGAAATGTCCCGTTC
>Ga0307415_100000574_pt1 | contig 16161 bp, 9 predicted proteins | sample DK1Cmetagenome_FD_204524 | JGI IMG/M metagenome (GOLD analysis project Ga0307415, IMG submission 204524) | Maize rhizosphere microbial communities from greenhouse at UC Davis, California, United States - DK15-C-2 | ecosystem: Host-associated > Plants > Roots > Rhizosphere > Soil | place: USA...
GCCAGCGGGTGGCCATGGGCCGGGCCATTGTCCGCAATCCCCAGGCGTATCTGATGGACGAGCCCCTGTCGAATCTGGACGCCAAGCTGCGGGTCAGCATGCGGGCCCAGCTGAGCTCGTTGCATGAGCGCCTGGGGGTGACCACCGTCTATGTCACCCACGATCAGATCGAGGCCATGACCCTGGGGAGCCGGGTCGCGGTGTTGAAGGATGGGGAGTTGATGCAGGTCGACACCCCCCAGATGCTGTTCGACGCCCCCGCCAACCTGTTCGTGGCCACCTTCATCGGCAGCCCGGCGATGAACCTGGCCGACGCCAAGCTGGTGCGGGATCAGGGGCCGGCGCTGGTGTTCGCCGACAAGATCCCCCTGGCCGACAGCCTGATCTCCGGCCGCGAGGGCCTGGACCGCTATGTCGACAAGGACCTGATCATCGGCCTGCGCCCCTCATCGTTGGAGGATGCCGCCTACGCCCCGGCGGACTGGCCGCGGATCAAGGGTGAGGTCGCGGTCACCGAAGAGCTGGGCTCGGAGGTGAACGTGATCTTCACCATCCAGACCCCTCAGGTCCATCACGACATCATGATCGCCCGCTTCGACAAGGCGGCCAAAGACGAGGTCGAGGCCGAGGAGTTGGCCGGGGAGGGCCAGAGCCTGTGGACAGCCCGGGTCAACCCCAAGACCCAGGCCAGGGTCGGCCGCACCGTCGAACTGGCGGTGGATATCAGCGGGTTCCACTTCTTCGACAAGCAAAGCGGCCACGCCATCGGCCACCACAACGTGGCCGGTGAGGGGAACGGGTCTAACCCCGCCGACCGGCTCCGATGAACAACGAGACACCGGACCGGCGGTGGCGACACGCCGACCGGCCCGCGAACGAGCGCGCCCGCCGGTTACTGGCTGAGATGACCTTCGAGGACAAGGTCGCGGTCGCCCTCGGCGACTTCGAGGCCGTGGCCCACCTAGGTATCCCGGCGCTGCGGTACACCGACGGGCCCAACGGCATCCGCGGCCCAGACAACGTGACCGCGTTCCCGGCCTCCTTGGCCCTGGCCGCGACCTTTGACGAGGGCCTTGCCGCGGCCTACGGGACCGCCGTTGCTGAAGAGGCGCGCGACACCGGGTCCAACGTCCTGCTCGGCCCGGCGGTCGACATCGCCCGCGTCCCGCTGGGCGGCCGGCTGCCGGAGGCAATGGGGGAGGACCCTTACCTGACCGGCCGGCTCGGCACCGCCGAGGTCCGGGCCATCCAGGACCGGCACGTCATCGCGATGGTCAAGCACTTCATCGGCAACAACGCCGAGACCGGCCGCACCGGCTACGCGACCTCGGGCGGCCGCACCCCGGCCATCAACACCGTGGTCGCCGAGCGCGTCCTCCAGGAGCTTTACTACCCGCCGTTCATGGCGGTGGTGGGCGACGGCGGCGCCGGGTCGGTGATGGGCTCCTACAACCGGCTGAACGGGACCTACGCCTGCCAGCACCCCGGCATCCTGCGCACTCTCAAGGAGGAGTGGGGCTGGGACGGCTTCGTGGCCCCCGACTTCCTGCATGCCGTGCGCGACCCGGTCGCGGCCGCCAACGCTGGCCTCGACATCCCCGGCCTTGGCGTCACCGAGGGGCGCACGGCCGAGGACTTCACCTCGGGCCGCATCCCAGCCGACCGGCTGGACGAGGCCGTCCGCCGCATCCTGTTCGCCATCTTCGACGCCGGCCTCGACCAGTATCCGGTCCCGGACGAGGGCGAGCGGCCAGCCCTGGCCAGCACTCCAGAGCACGTCGCCCTGGCGACCCGGATCGCCACCGATGGGATGGTCCTGCTCACCAACCGCGACGGCCTGCTGCCGCTCGACGCCGGGCAGGTCGGCTCGGTGGCGGTGATCGGCACCGCCCGCGACGACGCCCAGTGGGTGATGGCCGGGTCGCCGTATGTCCGGGTGTCGCCCGACCGGCGGGTCACGCCCCTGAACGGGATCACCGCGAGGGCAGGAGAGCGCGAACGGGTGGAATTCGCCCAGGGCTCCTTCGGCGACGCGGCGCTCCTGCCCGTGCCGACCGACGTGCTCAGTCCGCCGGACGGAGAGGGGACGGGCCTGCTGGGGGAGTACTGGAACGGTGACACACCCGACGGAGAGCCGGCGCTGACGGTCGTCGACCCGACCGTGGACATCGCACAGGCGCCCGACGGAGTGGACAGCACGCTCTGGTCGGCCCGGTGGACGGGCATGGTCACCCCCATCGTGGACGGGCCGCACCGCTTCACCGTCCTGGCCGCTGGGGCCACCCGGCTCGAGATCGACGGGGCCGTGCTCGCCGCGGCGGAGCAGGAGTTCGGCCAGGTGTTCGACGGCCCGCCGCTCCCGGTTTCTGGCGTGGCCGAGCTGCGCGCGGGCCGGCCGGTCAGCATCCGGCTCGACTACAACAGCAGCACCGCCTGGCCCGTCATGGAGCCCGGGGTCGGCGGCGGGAACGTCCAGCTGGGTTGGCAGCCACCGGACACGCGGATCCAGGAGGCCGCGCAGCTGGCCGCCGCCTGCGACGTGGCAGTGGTGGTCGCCAGCCACGCCCTCGGCGAGGGGATGGACCGCGCGTCGCTGGCCCTGCCGGGCGACCAGGATCGGCTGATCGCCGCCGTCGCGGCCGCTAACCCCCGCACGGTGGTGGTGCTCAACACCAGTGGGCCGGTCCTGATGCCCTGGCTCGACCAGGTGGAGGCAGTGCTGCAGGCCTGGCACCCCGGCCAGCAGTTCGGTGAGGCGGTCGCGGCGGTCCTGTTCGGCGACTCCGACCCGGGCGGCCGGCTGCCACTCACGTTCCCGGCTACCCCGGACCAGGGCCCGATCACTGGTCCTGAGCGCTGGCCGGGTATGGATGGCGACGCCCGCTACGACGAGGGCGTCTTGGTCGGCTACCGCTGGTTCGACCAGCACGGCCAGCAGCCGCTGTTCTGTTTCGGCCACGGGCTTTCCTATGGCGAGTACGAGTACGGCCGGCTCGGCGTCGAGCAGGACGAGGCCACCGGCGCGGTCACGGTCACGTTGCCGGTCACCAACGCCGGTGGCCTTGCCGGGGCCGAGGTTGTCCAGCTGTATGTCGCGGCGCCGGCCGCTGCGCAGCAGCCACCCAAGCAACTCAAGGGGTTCGCCAAGGTCCGCCTCGAGCCCGGCGCCACCACGGATGTGTCCGTGCGCCTGGACCGGGACGACCTCGCGGTGTTCGACGAGGCCTCGCGGACATGGATCGTCCATGCGGGACGCTACGAGGTTCTGGTCGGCCGGTCATCGCGGGACATCCGTGGACATGCTGAGTTCGAGGTGGGGGCAAGGATGCCGGTGGGGTCATGACGGCCCGAGCGGTGGTCGCCGTCGACCTCGGCGCCGAGAGCGGCCGAGTGGTGCTGGGCCGCTTCGACGGCGACCGGGTGGCGCTCGAAGAGGTCCACCGCTTCCCCACGCCACCGCGCCAGCACAACGGCCACCTCCGCTGGGACCTGCGCGGCCTGTGGACTCAGATCAGAACCGGCCTGGCCGCGGTCGGCGAGGCGGCGGGGAGCATCGACGCCGTCGGGGTGGACGCCTGGGGGGTGGACTATGGGCTGCTCGGCCCCGGCGGGGAGTTGCTCGGCGACCCCGTCAGCTACCGCGACCCCCGCACGGCGGGCTTGCTTGCCGAGGCGATCGGCCGGGTCGGCCGCGAGCGCCTGTACCTGGCCACCGGCATCCAAATCCTCGAGCTCAACACCATCTTCCAACTCATGGCCGAGGCCCGGACCGGGTCGCTGGGGCAGGCGGCCCGGCTGCTGCTGATCCCCGACCTGTTCCACCACTTGCTGTCGGGCGCCACCGTGGCCGAGTACACGGTGGCCAGCACCACCGGTGCCTACGACATGGCCCGCGGCCGCTGGGCCACAGAACTGCTCGACGAGCTCGGCGTGCCGACCGACCTGCTCCCGGAAGTCGTGGACGCCGGGACCGACCTCGGCCCGGTCAAGCCGGAGCTGCCCGGGTTCGCGGCGACCAAAGTGATCGCGCCCGCGAGCCATGACACGGCCAGCGCTGTGGTCGGGGTGCCTCTAGCCGACCCTGACGCCGCCTACATCTCGTCGGGCACCTGGTCGCTGGTCGGCGTCGAGACCACCGAGCCGGTGATCAACCAGGCGGCGATGGCGGCCAACCTAACCAACGAGGGCGGGGCGTTCGGCACCATCCGGCTGCTGCGCAACTCGAGCGGGATGTGGCTGCTGCAGGAGAGCCGACGCCAGTGGGCCCGGGAAGGCCGGGAGTACAGCTATGACGACCTGGTCCAGCTGGCCGCTGCAGCCCCCGAGGGGGTCAGCATCGTGAACACCGACCACCCCGACTTCGTGGCCCCTGGGAACATGCCGGCGCGGATCCGGGCCTACTGCGCCCGCACCGGTCAGCGGGTGCCGGCCGAGGACAGCAGCTTTGTCCGCTGCATCGTGGACAGCCTCGCGCTCGGCTATCGGAGCGCCATCGACGACTTGGCGATGGTGACCGGCCGGGCGGTGACCGCCGTGCAGGTGGTCGGTGGGGGCTCGCGCAACCAGCTGCTCAACCAGACGGTCGCCGACGTCACCGGGCTGCCGGTGATCGCCGGTCCGGTCGAGGCGACCGCCCTCGGCAACCTGCTGGTCCAGCTGATCGCGCTCGGAGCGGTGGAGGATCTCGCCCAAGCGCGAGCCGTGGTGCAGGCGAGTGCCGGGCCGGAGATCCGACGGGTGGAGCCGTCGGGCGCCGATCGCCTGGCCGAGCGCTACGGCCACTACCACGAGCTGGTGGCAGCCGACCGGGCCGCAGTCAGCGTCTGAGGAGGCCAGAGCAGATGCAGAACCACCCAGCCCAGGAACCACACGACGGCCCAGTCGGTGTCTCAGCACGTGAAGGGAACCAGCCATGACCCAGCAACCTGACACCAACGGTCCCAGCCGCGACGACGTCCCCGCGGGGACTCCGGCTGAGGTCACCGCCATGCTGGACCGGGCCAACCGCCTCGGCGCCGACCCGACGGTCACCAACTACGGCGGCGGCAACACCTCCTGCAAGGTCGAGGTGACGCACGCCGCCACCGGCGAGCCGAGCACCCTGCTGTACGTCAAGGGCTCCGGCGGCGACCTGGGCACGCTGCGCTACCAGGGGCTGGCCACCCTGGAGCTGGACCGCCTGCGCGGCCTGGACGGCCGCTACCGCGGCCAGGCCCACGAGGACGAGATGGTCGGGCTGTTCGGATGGTGCGCCTACGGGCCCGGCGGGGCGGCGTCGTCGATCGACACCCCCATGCACGGGCTGGTGGAGCGGCCCCACATCGACCACCTGCATCCCGACAGCGTGATCGCCCTGGCCGCCTCAGCCGACGGCGAGCGCCTGACCGCCGAGTGCTACGGGGGCCGGGTGGCCTGGATCCCCTGGGTCCGGCCGGGCTGGGAGCTGGGCCGGCTGCACCGCCGGCTTTTGGAGGAGAACCCCGAGCTGGAGGGGGTGGTCCTGGGCGGCCACGGGCTGACCTGCTGGGCCTCGACCAGCGACGAGTGCGAGCAGCGGGCCTTCAAGCTGATCCGCGAGGCGGCCGAGTTCATCGAGCGCACCGGCCGCCCCGAGCCCCTCGGGCCGGTCCGCGCCGACCGGGCGCCGCTGGGTGAGCCCGAGCGCCGTGCCCGGGCCGCCGAGCTCGTCCCGCTGCTGCGCCGGATCGCCTCGACCGACGCCCGCACGGTCGGCCACTGGAACGACAGCCCAGTCGTGCTCGACTTCCTGTCCCGCGACGCCCTCGACCGCCTGGTCCCGCTCGGCACCTCCTGCCCTGATCACTTCCTGCGCACCAAGGTCCGGCCGCTGCTGCTGGACACCGCCCCCGACGCGCCGCTGGAGCAGGTCGAGGCCCGCCTGACCGAGCTCCACGCCGCGTACCGGGACGAGTACCGGGCCTACTACGAGCGCCACGCCGGCCCCGGCACCCCGCCCATGCGCGGGGCCGACCCGGCGATCGTGCTCGTGCCCGGGGTCGGGATGTTCTCCTTCGGCAAGGACAAGCAGACCGCCCGGGTCACCGGCGAGTTTTACGTCAACGCCATCAACGTCATGCGTGGGGCCGAGGCCGTCTCGGTCTACCAGCCGGTGCCAGAGGCCGAGAAGTTCCGGGTCGAGTACTGGGCCCTGGAGGAGGCCAAGCTCCAGCGGATGCCCAAGCCAAGGCCCCTGGCCGGCCGGGTCGCGCTGGTCACCGGCGGCGCGTCGGGGATCGGGCGGGCCACCTGCCACGCCCTCGCCTCGCAGGGGGCGTGTGTCATCGTGGCCGACCTGGACCTGGCCGGGGCCGAGGCCCTGGCCAAGGAGCTCGGCGGCCCGGACGTGGCCGTCGGGGTCGAGATGAACGTGGCCGACGAGGCGGCCATCAAGGCCGGGATCGCCGCCGGGGTCCTGGCCTTCGGCGGCCTCGACCTGGTGGTCAACAACGCCGGCCTGTCCAAGTCGGCCGCCCTGGAGGAGACGACCGCCCAGCTGTGGGACCTGCAGCACAACGTGATGCCCCGGGGCTCGTTCCTGGTCTCCCGGGAGAGCGCCCAGGCCATGCGCCGCCAGGGTCTGGGCGGCGACATCGTGTATGTCGCCAGCAAGAACGCCGTCGCCGCCGGGCCCAAGAACATCGCGTATGCCTCGGCCAAGGCGTCCCAGGCCCATCAGGTCCGGCTGCTCGCGGCCGAGCTGGGGGAGTACGGGATCCGGGTCAACGGCATCAACCCCGACGGGGTGGTCAGGGGCTCGGGGATCTTCGCCGGCGGCTGGGGCGCCGACCGGGCCCGGGTGTACGGGGTCAAGGAGGAGGACCTGGGCAAGTACTACGCCCAGCGGACCCTGCTCAAGCGCGAGATCCTGCCCGAGCACGTGGCCGAGGCGGTGCTCGCCCTGACCAGCGGGTCGCTGGAGGTGACGACCGGGCTGCTGGTCCCGGTGGACGGCGGCGTGCCCATGGGCTTCCTGCGCTGAGCCTCGAAGGAGGAATGGACATGACCACCGACGTGAACGCCGTCAAGGCCGCTCTGGGAACCCAGCGCATCGAGCTCCCGTCCTGGGCGTTCGGCAACTCCGGGACCCGCTTCAAGGTGTTCGGCCAGCCAGGGGTGCCCCGCAACGCCTTCGAGAAGGTGTCCGACGCCGCCCAGGTCCACCGTCACACCGGGATCGCGCCGACCGTGGCCCCGCACATCCCCTGGGACAAGGTCGACGACTACGGCCAGCTGGCCAAGCACGCCCAGGACGAGGGCATCGAGCTGGGCACCATCAACGCCAACGTCTTCCAGGACGACGACTACAAGCTGGGCAGCGTCTGCAACCCCGACCCCCGGGTCCGCGCCAAGGCCCTGGATCACCTGCTCGAGTGCGTCGACATCATGGACGTCACCGGGTCGCGCGACCTCAAGCTGTGGTTCGCCGACGGCACCAACTACCCCGGCCAGGACGACCTCCGCGACCGCCAGGACCGCCTCGCCGACGCCCTGCAGGCCGTGTATGCCCGGCTGGGCGACGACCAGCGCCTCGTGTTGGAGTACAAGCTGTTCGAGCCCGCCTTCTACCACACCGACGTGCCCGACTGGGGCACCGCCTACGCCCACTGCCTCACCCTGGGCCCCAAGGCGCTGGTGGTGGTCGACACCGGCCACCACGCCCCCGGCACCAACCTCGAGTTCATCGTCGCCTTCCTGCTCCGGGAACAGAAGCTGGGGGCGTTCGACTTCAACAGCCGCTTCTACGCCGACGACGACCTGATGGCCGGGGCGGCCGACCCCTTCCAGCTGTTCCGGATCATGTACGAGGTCATCGGTGGCGGCGGGTTCGCCCCCGAGGCCGGGGTCAGCTTCATGCTCGACCAGTGCCACAACATCGAGCGCAAGATCCCCGGCCAGATCCGCTCGGTCCTGAATGTCCAGGAGCTGACGGCCAAGGCGCTGCTGGTCGACCGTGACGCCCTTGGTGCCGCCCAGCAGGCCGGCGACGTGCTCGGGGCCAACGGCGTGCTGATGGACGCCTTCGCCACCGACGTCCGCCCCCTGCTGGCCGACCTGCGCAGCTCCCAGGGCCTTGATCCCGACCCGATGGGCGCCTACGCCCGCTCCGGCTACGACGAGCGGATCGTCGCCGAACGCGTCGGCGGCACCCAGGCCGGCTGGGGCGCCTAAGGGTGCAGGTCGGGCTGTTCATCACCTGTTTCAACGACACGCTGTTCCCGCAGGTCGGCCGAGCGACCGTTGAGGTGCTGGAGCGGCAGGGCGTCGAGGTGGAGGTGCCGCTGGCGCAGACCTACTGCGGGCAGATGCACTTCAACAGCGGCTACCGGGACGAGTGCATCCCGCTGGTGGCACGCTTCGTCGACGCCTTCGCCGGTTACGACGCGGTCGTCACCCCGTCGCCGTCGTGCGCCTCCATGGTGCGCCACTACCACCCCACCGTGGCCCGGCTGGCCGAGGACCGCGGACGCGTCCCGGGCCTGACCGACCGGGTCGCCGAGATCGGACCGCGGGTGTACGAGCTGTGTGAGCTCCTGGTCGACGTGCTCGGCGTAACCGATGTGGGCGCCTGGTTCCCCCATAGGGTTACCTTCCATCCAACCTGCCACTCGCGGCGGCTGCTGCGGATCGGGGACCGGCCCGAGCGGCTGCTGCGGGCCGTCGGTGGCCTGAAGCTGGTGGACCTGCCCCGCTCGGAGTCGTGCTGCGGCTTCGGCGGCACCTTCGCGGTCAAGAACCCTGACACCTCGACCGCCATGGGCGACGACAAGGTCCACGACGTCCTCGACGCCGGCGCCCCGTGCTCTGTGCGGCGGACACCTCCTGCCTGCTGCACATCGGCGGGCAGCTGTCCCGCCTCGGCGCCGGCGTGCGGATCCTGCACCTGGCCGAGATCCTGGCCAGCAACGACGGCGCGGTCGTGGGCACGTGACCGGCGACATGGGATCGCCGCGGGCCAACCTGCGCCATGCCACCACGATCATCCGCACCAAGCGCCTCGCCGTCGTCGAAGAGCTCGAGGACTGGGAGCAGCTCCGGCTGGCCGGGGCGGCCATCAAGGACCAGGTGCTGGCCAACCTGCCCCACTACCTGGAGCAGCTGGAGGCGGCCGTCACCCGGGCCGGCGGCGTGGTCCATTGGGCTCGGGACGCGGCCGAGGCCAACGCCATCGTCGCCGAGGTCGCCAAGGCCCGCCAGGCCACCGAGGTCGTCAAGGTTAAGTCGATGGCCACCCAGGAGATCGAGCTCAACGAGGCCCTGGCCGCCCACGGCATCGATGTGTGGGAGACCGACCTGGCCGAGCTGATCGTGCAGCTGGCCGGCGACCTGCCCTCCCACATCCTGGTCCCGGCCATCCACCGCAATCGGGCCGAGGTCCGCGACATCTTCCGGCGAGTGATGGGCCGGGTGGGCCGGCCCGCCCCGGACGGCCTGAGCGACGACCCGCGGGAGTTGGCCGAGGCGGCCCGGCTGCACCTGCGCGAGAAGTTCCTCCGCGCCCGCTTCGCTGTCTCCGGCGGCAACTTCGCCGTGGCCGAGACCGGAACCATCGTGGTCGTCGAGTCCGAAGGCAACGGCCGCATGTGCCTGACCCTGCCCTAGGTGCTCGTCACCGTGCTCGGCATCGAGGAGCTGGTCCCGACTTGGCAGGACCTCGAGGTCTTCATGCAGCTGCTGCCGCGGTCCTCGACCGCCGAGCGGATGAACCCCTACACCTCCACCTGGACCGGGGTCACTCCAGGCGACGGCCCCACCGAGTTCCACCTGGTCCTGCTCGACAACGGCCGCACCGACACCCTGGCCGACCCGCTTGGTCGGACGGCACTGCGCTGCATCCGCTGCTCGGCCTGCCTGAACGTCTGCCCGGTGTACGAGCGGACGGGGGGCCGTGCCTACGGGTCGGTCTACCCGGGCCCGATCGGGGCGGTGCTCACCCCCCAGCTGCGCGGGATCAACCAGCACCCAGTAGATGCCCAGACGGCGTCGCTGCCGTATGCCTCCTCGTTGTGCGGGGCCTGCTTCGACGCCTGCCCGGTGCGCATCGACATCCCCGACCTGCTGGTGCACCTGCGGGCCAAGGTGGTCGACCACAAGCGGGCCACACGGCGGTTACCCGGTGGCGAGCAGCTGGCCATGACCGGGGCCGCGCTGGCCAGATCGTGGCCACCCTGTCGGAGGGCCTGGCCCGCCTGGACCCGGTCAGACCGCAGACCTGGATCAGCGGGCCCTCGGCCACGAGCGACATCGAGCTGGACCGGGTCGAAGGCGTCCACGGGCCACGAACCCTGGAGGTTCTGATCATCGCTTAACCCGGTTCGAACGCCTTGCAGGCGACAAGTGTAGGGACGGTGACGGTGGACGCTTCGACAGGTCGTAGGCCTCAATGCCAAGGAACCGCAAGGCATCCTGACGACATCGATGTTGAGTGCCCCGCACCGCCGGCTAAAGTCGGTCAGGCAACGCAGGTCTGGTCAGGTCTCAACGAAGCACCGTCTTCGGCAGGCACTGCTGCTCGTCCGATGGGCGCCTCGGGTCAGATCCCGTCGGCGCTGTTCGGGGAATTCCGACACTGACTATCGTTCGAAGGAGAACTCCATGTCCCTCGACGACCTCGTCCGGCTGATCAAGCACCCGTCCATCGAGTACCGTCCGGAGCTGCGCTGGTGGCTAGCAGAAGGGCTGCACACCGACGAGACCCTGCGGTACGAGATCGACACCGCGTACCGCCTCGGGTTCGGTGGCATGGAGTTCCTGGCGATGGACGAGGGGAACATCGACCATGCCCGCTACGGCTGGGGCGCCGAGGAATGGGTGCACGACTCGCAGATCGTCGTCGAGGAGACGACGAGGCGGAACATGTCGGTGAGCTTCACCTCCGGCACGGGCTGGTCGAACGCGAACCTTCCCACCATCGACCCCGATCACCCCGCAGCCTCCAAGGAGCTGGACGTCGTCAGCGAGGACCTGGCCGCCGGAGCCTCCCGCCTAGGACCGCTGCTGAGGATCGACCTGGAGGCTGAGCCAGCGGAGCTCCTTCCCGGTCAGCAGCGGGGTCCCGTTCGGGAGCAGGTTCTGGTCGCCGTCGTAGCGGCGCGGGTGCTGGAGGACAAGCCGGAGGGGGCGATCCTGGACGTCGACTCGGTCGTCGACCTCACCGCCCAGGTACGGGATGAGGCCTTGAACTGGACAGCCCCGGACGACGGGACGTGGCGGCTGTTCGTTTACTGGATGCGCGGTACCGGTCAGACGGCATCCCCGTCGGCGTCGGTCAACTACACGGTCAACTACCTGGACCCGGACGGCGTCCAGGCAGTGATCGACTACTGGAACTCGGTGGTGCTCACGCCGGAGCTGCGGGAGCAGATTAGCCGGAACCCCCGGGCCCAGATGTACATGGACTCCCTGGAGCTGTTCACCACCGGCGCCGGCGGCCTGTTGTGGGGCCGGACCGTCGCCGAGGAGTTCTGCGCACGTCGCGGTTACGACATCACCCCATGGCTGCCGTTCCTGACCCGCAGCGTGATGTTGTTCGCCGCAGCCACCAGCTACCACTACCAGCCGTCCGAGGCGCACCGGGTCACGATCGAGAAGGTCCGCTTCGATTATGTGCGGACCCTCACCGACCTGTACATCGAGAACATGCTGCGACCGTTCGCGGCATTCCTGCACGACAACGGGATCACGCTTCGCGCCGAGATCAGCTATGGCCTGCCGTTCGAGCTCACCCGGCCCGGTCCGGAGGTGGATGGGATCGAGACCGAGTCGCTGGAGTTCGGCGCCCAGATCGACGCCTACCGGCTGATGGCGGGTCCGGCGCACCTGTTCGGCAAGCAGTACTCCTCCGAGACCGGCGCCACCACCCGCAACTACATGCTCGACCACCGGTTCTATGACCAGATCATCGCCACCCAGTTAGCCGCCGGCATCACCAGGACGGTCCTGCACGGCTGGGCCAGCACCGCCGGCGCCGAGGGTGCCACCGAGTGGCCCGGACACGAGGGCATGTGGCCGCAGTTCTCCGAGCGGTTCGACACCCGGCAGCCGGCGTCAGAATTCTACCCGCTCTGGACTGCCGCCCTCGGCCGCTATCAGTGCATCCTGCGCCAGGGCAAGCCGCGCATCGACGTCGGGATTCTGCGCACCGACCACTTCACCGACAACCTGTCCGGCACGGCGTTCCTCGACGAGGACGGTGACCGCGTTCCCGACGAAGACGCCTACGGCCGCTGGTGGATGCGCAACCGCGAGAGCCACTGGTGGCAGGACCTCGGGATGCAGGACGCCGGCTGGACCTACGAATTCTTCGACGGCTCGCTGCTGCTCCGCGACGACGTCTCGTTCGCCGACGGCCTCGTCCAACCGGACGGCCCCGGCTACCAGGCGCTGATCGTGTACCAGAGCCAGCTCGACCCCGACGTCGCCGCCAAACTCCTCCACTGGGCCCGCCAGGGCCTGAAGGTGCTGATCGTGCACGGCACGCGCGAGCTGCAATTGCTCATGCAGCGCCTGTACACCACCCATGAGCGTGCTGCCGTGCGCACCCCCGGCCTGGACGGACGAGACGAGGAGCTCGCCTCCGCCATGGGGGAGTTGCTCGGGCTGCCCACCGTGGCCGAGATCGACAACTCCGCCCGGACCGTCGAGGCGCTGCGGAACCTCGGCATCGTGGGACGCGCCGAGTTCACCAGCGAGAACCGCAGCGTCCTCACGCATCTGCGCGAGGACGGCGACCTGCTGCACCTGTACCTCTACCACTTCCTCTACGAGACCGGCGAGCCGACCACGGTCGAGGTCGCCCTTCCCGGCGCCGCCGCGGCGTATCGAATCGACGGCTGGACCGGGGCCATCCGGCGGCACCTCGGCCACCGGCGAGATGGGAACCGGACCATCGTGGCGGTCACCCTCACCCCGGGCGAGACGGCGCTGCTCACCCTCGACCGGTCGGCCGCGGCCGCTCCCGACTCCACCCCGAGCCGACCGGAAACGGTCGCCGAGATGCCGGAATGGGCGATCGCCGTCGAAAGCTGGGACGCCGGAGCGTCCCAGCTCATCACCGAGGACCGCGGACTCGGCTACCAAACGCGCGAGGTCCGCCCGACCACGGCGGTCACCCGCATTGACGCCGGCAGGGGGCCGCTGCACCCGTGGAAGGACCTCCCAGCGGTGGGGCCCGAGGTATCCGGCGTCGCCGAGTACACCGCCACCCTCCGTCTCGAGCAGGACCCAGACGAAGGAAACCGGTACATGCTCGACCTCGGCTCGACCGCCGGTGGCCTAGGCTCCATACGGGTCAACGACGGTGCGACCAAGGGCTTCGACACCTCACGTCCAGTCGTGGACGTCACCGAGGACCTGCATACCGGTGACAACACCATAACCGTCCGGGTGGCCAGCTCGCTGAACAATCGGGTGCTCGCCCGCGGCTACTACCAGCGCGTGCCCGACATCGTCATGGAGCTAGCCGGCGACTCGCGGATGCAGATTAGTCACGTGCGCGATCACGGCCTCCTCGGTCCCGTGCGGCTCGTGCGCGAAGCAATAAGCCAGTAACGATCCTTGAGTCCCTGAAGTGTTCTGCTGGCGCGGGCCGCGCAAACGAGTTGCTCCAGCAGAACCCGGGGTGTGGCGACCGCAGCGCCGAAGTAAGCGCCAACGCGCGGTTGCGGCCGCCTGAAGGCCCGTGGGCTTGGCGGGGTGCAGCTGGTCATCGCCGGCGTCCAGCTGGGCCTGCGCCAAGCGTGGCCTCGGTCATGGCCGGCGCGGCCCTCCAGCGCTGCCGGGTCCACTTCCTCAGAGACGTCCTCACCAGGGTGCCCAATGGCTCGGCCGAGATGGCCGCCGCGGCCATCCCGGACCATCTTCGCCCAACCTGATGTGACCCATGCCCATGACCAGCTCGACATCCTCGTCAGATGGTGGGCCGCCAGTTCCCCAAGCTCGAGGCAATGCTGCGCGACGCGGCCGAGGACCTGCTGGCCTTCACCTCCTTCCCGCCCAGCGGGCCATGCTGTTGGCGATGTCGGTCGAGTACGAGGAGTGGGCCCCGGAACGGGGCGTACTCACGAGGGTGAGGCAGCTGCAGACGCGATCAACAGGACGATCGCGGTGAAACAACGCATTCGGAAGGCCGAGGCATGGCGACTCTTGGACTGGGTCCGCCAGACAGTGTCAACCGATCTACAGTGACGTGTGAAATGATCTTGATACTCGATGACGAGGGGGCGGTGCCGATGTCTGAAGATCAGGTCGACTCCAGGTTCAGGAAGCGGCCGTCCATCTCCGACGTCGCGCTCGAGGCTGGCGTATCGCGAGCCGCGGTCTCGAAGGTCATCCGAAACGCGTACGGCGTCAGCCCTGCCATGCGCAAGCGCGTCGAGACAGCCATCGACAGGTTGGGCTATCGTCCGCGGGTTGCGGCTCGAGCGATGCGCGGCGCGAGTTTCACGATTGGATTTGAGATCCCTCACATTGGGAATGACTTCTTCACGCAAATCATGGAGGGCGCCACCACAGGCTTGGCTGCCTCCAGGTATCAACTGATCATCGCTCCCGGTCTCGGCTACCTCAACGAAACTACGGTGCTTGAGGCTCTTGTTGACCGCCAGGTGGACGGGGTCATCGCCATTTCATCCGACGTGACGGCTGATTGGCTTGGACAACTTGCCAAACACGTTCCCGTGGTTGTCCTCGGTCGTCATGATCATTCCGGGGAGTGGGATACGATAACCGATGATGACGCTGCCGGGGTCGACCTCGTCATGGACCATCTCCTGGGACTCGGCCATCAACGGATCGCACATCTGACGCTTCGTCCATCGACCGACCTGGGGGCCCACGCCGTCCGTCTCATGGCGTACCGCAGTCGGATGGAGCAAGCCGGATACGAGCCTCAGGTGGTCTACTTGCACACCTCCGAGCAGAGCGCATTTGATGCGGCTCGGAAGCTTCTCAAAGGAAACAATCCGCCGACCGCCATCTTCGCCGGCCACGATACGCTCGCGATTGGTGTACTGCGCGCCATCGCCGAATTGGGATTGGATGCGGAGGACGTGTCCGTCGTGGGCTACGACAACATCAACCTGGCCGGGCATCCCCTCATCTCCCTGACGACGGTCGACCAGTTCGGGTTCGAGGTGGGAGTGACCGCGATCGATTTACTGATGGAGCGAATTCGCAATGGACGAAGGAGCCCGAGGCACCATCAACTCGATCCGCAGCTACGCATCCGCAACTCGAGCCGACCTGTTCGATCGGGATAACGACCCAAGACGGTCGATCGGGACAGGGCCGATACCCACTGGAGCCGCTCCTGGCTCCAGGGCAAATCGGTGACTGGCCCGGTAAGGATGGCTGCACGCGGTGGTGGCGGCGGTCGGGTTCGCCCAGCTCGCCAAGCATCCTGGCCAGCGAGAGGGCTCGCAGCAGGCGTTGACCACCGCCCATGGCGGTAGTGCGTGGGTGATGCAGGGCACGACCGTGCTGGCCTTCCCGAGGCTGGTGCTTCGGCTGTCGGGAGTTCGAGACTGGGGTGAGCATGATGCCGCTGGTCAAAGCCGTCGGGCGTCACCGCAAGGAAGCGGCTGGCGGTGCGGATCCGCAACACCCGTCGTCTGCTGACGGTGGCCGCGGCCATCATAAGCGTGTACCTGCTGGCGACCGGGGTGGTGACCATCCGCTGTACGCTCGACCCGAAATCGTCTGAGGGCAATGCACCGGAGGTGCCCCAGTTGCATGTGGTCAAGCGCTGCGGAGACGATGGCACCGGCGATCTCGCCAAACGACCACGCAAGGGCCTTGCCAGAGATTCGCCAGAAACTACGCTACACGTAACCTGGCGTCGCCCCACGACCCATCCCTTGGCAGCGCCTTTCACCTGCTCGGTTGCGTGGGTAGGTGAGGTGATGCATGGCGACGTGAACCACCCGAGTCTCGAGACTTGCCCGCAGCGTCGAGCCCTTGGCCGACAACGCAACGATTGCTAGGTCGCCAGGCTGCCGGGGACGGTGGCGGTGGCGCCGTCCAACGGCAGGTCCAGTGGACTGGCGCTCGGCCGGCCGGGCCGCCAGGCAGCGACCACATCCGGCGGTGGCCCTCCGGAGAGGAAGAAGAGCCAGCCGTCGGCGCTCCAGCCCAGACAGGGCT
>Ga0307415_100000576_pt1 | contig 16121 bp, 9 predicted proteins | sample DK1Cmetagenome_FD_204524 | JGI IMG/M metagenome (GOLD analysis project Ga0307415, IMG submission 204524) | Maize rhizosphere microbial communities from greenhouse at UC Davis, California, United States - DK15-C-2 | ecosystem: Host-associated > Plants > Roots > Rhizosphere > Soil | place: USA...
GTGAACCCGAAGTGCTGGTACAGGACCTTCGCCGGCGCGGAGGCGCCGAAGCCCTCCATCGCGACCACGTCGCCGGCCTCGCCGACCCAGCGGTGCCACCCGATCGGGCTGGCGGCCTCGACCGCGACACGCGCCCGGATCGCCGGCGGCAGGACGCCGTCGCGATAGGACGCGTCCTGCTCGGCGAAGCGGTCGAGGCACGGCATCGATACGAGCCGTACCCGGATGCCGTCCGCTTCGAGCAGCTTGCGGGCATCGTTGGCGATGTGGACCTCCGAGCCTGAGGCCATCAGGATCAGCTGCGGCTCGCCGCCGTCGCTGTCGTGCAGCACGTAGGCGCCGCGCTCGATCGCGTCGTCCGGGACGGCGGACGGATCCCAGACGGGCAGGCCCTGGCGCGAGAGCGCGAGCGCAGTCGGGCGGTCGGTCTGGCGCAGCGCGTGGCGCCAGGCGAGCGCCGTCTCGTTGAACCCGGCGGGGCGCACGACGTCGAGGTTCGGCGTCGCGCGCAGCATCACGAGCTGCTCGATCGGCTGGTGCGTCGGGCCGTCCTCGCCCACGCCGATCGAGTCGTGCGTGAACACGAACGTCGACGGGATCCGCATGATCGCGGCGAGCCGGATCGCGCCCTTCATGTAGTCGCTGAAGATCAGGAAGCCGGCGCCGAACGCGCGCAGGCCCGTCAGCGTGAGGCCGTTGACGATCGCGCCCATCGCGTGCTCGCGGATGCCGAAGTGCAGATTGCGGCCGCCGTACTCGCCCGCCTCGACGCTGCCGCCGCCGTCGATCAAGGTGAGCGTCGAGGGCGCCAGGTCGGCCGAGCCGCCGACCATCTCGGGCACCCGCGCCGCCGCCCACTGGATGACCTCCTGCGACGCCTTGCGGGTAGCGATCATGCCGGCGTCGGGGCCCTTGCGCGGCGGATCGGCGCCGAAGCCGTCGGGCAGCCGCCGGGCGAGGTAGCGCTCCAGCTCGGCCGCCTCGGGGCCGTGGTCCGCGCGGTAGGCGTCGAAGCGCTCCTCCCACTCGGCGGCCAGCTCGCGCCCGCGCTCGACGCAGCCGCGGAAGTGCTCGAGCGCCTCGTCGGGGACGAAGAACGGCTCCATGCTCGGATAGCCGTAGACCTCCTTGGTGAGCCGGATCTCCTCCTCCCCGAGCGGCGATCCGTGCGCGCCGTGCGTGTCCTGCTTGTTCGGCGAACCCGGGGCGATGTGCGTGCGGACGACGATCAGGCTCGGACGGTCGGCGGCGTCCTGGGCGGCGTCGATCGCCGCCTGCAGGGCGTCCAGCTCGAGGTCCTCGTGCAGGTTTTGCACATGCCAGCCGTAGGCCTCGTAGCGGGCGCCGACGTCCTCGGAGAACGCCAGCTTCGTGTCGCCCTCGATCGAGATGTGGTTGTCGTCGTAGAAGCCGATCAGCCTGCCGAGGCCGAGATGGCCCGCGATCGACGAGGCCTCCGACGCGATCCCCTCCTCCATGTCGCCGTCGGAGGCGATGAAGTACGTGAAGTGCTCGATCGGGAAGTCGTCGCCGCGGTTGAAGCGGGCCGCCAGCATGCGCTCGCCGAGCGCCATGCCGACCGCCGTCGAGATGCCCTGGCCGAGCGGTCCGGTCGTCGTCTCGACGCCCGGGACGTGGCCGTACTCGGGGTGGCCGGCGCACGGCGAGTCGAGCTGCCGGAAGCGCTTGATCTGCTCGAGCGTGACGTCGTAGCCGGAGAGGTACAGCGTCGAGTAGAGCAGCATCGACGCGTGGCCGCACGACAGCACGAAGCGGTCGCGCCCGGGCCAGTCGGGCCGCTCGGGCGAGTGCCGCATTACGCGCGTGTAGAGGAGATACGCGATCGGCGCCAGCGCCATCGGCGTTCCCGGATGACCGGAGTTCGCCTGCTGGACGGCATCCATCGAGAGCGTGCGGATCGTGTTCACGCACAGCTCGTCCAGCGTCCGCTGGTCGGTATCGACCGTCATCTGGCTCCTCTGCGTCGATTGCCTGGCCGGAAACTATCGAAGCCCGGGCAGATCGCGGCATCGCGGATCCATTTCCGCTGACGAACTTGAAGTACAGTCGCCGCGTGGAGCTGGAGCTGCCGGCGGGCGAAGGTCCGCAGCGTGAGATTCCGCTCGGCGGAAGTCCGTTTCCACCGATCGCGGACTACGCCCTGCTGTCCGACTGCGAGGTCTGCGCGCTCGTCGCGCCGGGCGGGAACATCGAGTGGCTCCCGCTGCCGCAGATGGACGGCCCAAGCGCCTTCGCGGCGATTCTCGACCGCTACGCGGGCGGGTTTCGCGTCGGGCCGGTCGACCGGACGGTCCCTGCCGGCCGTCGCTACTTGCCGGGAACGATGATCCTGGAGACGACGTGGGGCACCCCCACCGGCTGGCTCGAGGTAAACGACGTTCTGCTGATCGGTCCCTGGCATCACGACGAGGACCGCTCGCAGCGGTATGTCCGCGCGCCGCGCGACCGTGCGGCCGAGCACGTGCTGCTTCGCGTCTTCCGCTGCCTGGACGGTTTCGTCGACGTCGAGATCGACTGCCGACCCGCATTCGACTACGGCCGCAGCCCGGGAGAGTGGCGGCACATCGGAGAGGCGTACGGGGACGCCGTCTGCGAGGCGGACGGGATCGAGCCGTGGCTGCGGCTCCGCACCGATCTGCGCCTCGGATTCGAGGGGCATAGCGCGCGAGCGGAGACCACCATGCGCGCCGGCGAGTCCGCGTTCTGCGCGCTCGGCTGGAGCGAGTACGCCCCGCCTGCGACCTATGACGAGGCGCAGTTCCGGCTCGCCGAGACGAGAGCCTTCTGGCACGAGTGGATAAGCCGCGGTCGCTTCCCGGATCATCCCTGGCAGATCCACCTGCAACGGTCGGCGCTCACGCTGAAGGGACTGACCTACGCTCCGACCGGAGCGATGATCGCCGCGGCGACGACCTCGCTGCCCGAGACACCCGGCGGCGAGCGCAACTGGGACTACCGCTACAGCTGGCTGCGGGACTCGACCTTCATGCTCTGGGGACTCTCCACCTTGGGCTTCGACCGCGAAGCGAACGACTACTTCTACTTCATCGCCGACCGGGTGGAGGACGAGGAACTGCAGATCATGTACGGCATCGACGGCCGCGGCCAGCTCGACGAGGAGACGCTCGATCATCTTTCCGGCTACGAGGGCGCCCGTCCGGTCCGCATCGGCAACGACGCATGGCACCACGCGCAACACGATGTCTGGGGAGTGCTGCTCGACTCCGTTCGGCTCCACACGCACTCGGGTGATCGCCTCGACGACCGCCTCTGGCCATTGCTCGCCCGCCAGGTGGACGCGGCGCTCGAGCACTGGCGTGAGCCCGATCGCGGAATCTGGGAGGTTCGCGGCGAGCCCAAGCACTTCACTTCGTCGAAGCTGTTTTGCTGGGTTGCGGCGGATCGCGGGGCGCGGCTCGCGCGCCTGCGCGGCGACACGGAAGCGGTCGAGCGCTGGGAAGCCGCCGCCGAGGAGATGCATGCCGACATCTGCGAGCACGGCACCGACGGTCGCGGCGTCTTCGTGCAGCACTACGACACCGATGCGCTCGACGCCTCATTGCTGCTGATCACGCTCCTGGGGTTCCTGCCTGCGTCCGACGAACGCGTGCGCGCCACCGTGCTGGCCATCGCCGACGAGCTGACGGTCGACGGCCTCGTGCTCCGCTATCGCGTCGAGACCACCGACGACGGGCTCCAAGGCGAGGAGGGGACGTTCACGATCTGCTCGTTCTGGCTCGTCTCCGCGCTCGCGGAGATCGGCGAGATCGATCGAGCCCGCGCGCTCTGCGAGAAGCTGCTCTCCTACGCGAGCCCGCTCTTGCTGTACGCCGAGGAGATCGAGCCGCACAGCGGGCGTCACCTCGGCAATTTCCCTCAGGCTTTCACGCATCTGGCGCTCATCAACGCGGTGATGCACATCGTCAGCGCGGATCAGGCTCTGACCGAGGGGGCCGTCGATCAGTCTGTCGATCTGGGCCTACAGCTCGCTCCGGCAAGCGACCCGGCGAGCGGTGACCGCGGCGATCGGCCCTAGCGCCCGCCTACTCGGCAACTCGCCCGGACGGAGCCACGCCCGGCGAGCCCGGCGCGCCGGTCGGCGGCGGTGTCTCGGGGATCAGCTCACGCCAGATGCCGGCCAGCGACTCCTCGCGCGGAATGACCGCCTCCTGCATCTCCTCCGCGGGCGTCATCGGCCAGTTGAGACGGCGCTCGACCGCCGTAGCGACCCACTCGCCCGGCTGCGAGACGCCGATCTTGCGCACGACCTCGACGACGGGGAAGAGACTGCGCAGGTGGCGCAGATAGCGGTCGGGGTTGGTGGCCGCGAGGTGCTTCGGGAAGATCTGGGCGAACCACAGCACCGTGAACCCCGTCCACGTCACGTCGAAGACCTTCAGCAGGATGCCGTGATCGATGCTCGCCCCGGTGCCGGGGACGATGATCGTCGATCTGTTCGCCAGCAGCGTCGCGGTTGTAACGATCAGGGCCACGAAGAGCTGCCTGGCAGCCAGCCAGCCGGCGAGCTGGTTGGTGGTGCGGTCCGGGAAGTTCACTCGCCAGCGGTCGATGACCGCGACCTCGAGACCTTCCATCCCTGCGAGCAGGGCCATCAGCAAGATCGCCACGACCGCCGTTATGACCGGCGAGATCTCGCCATCGGCAGCGAGATCGATCGTGCTCGCGATCCAGAGGATGGTTAGGAATCCCCAGGCGACGAACAGCACGACGCCGAACGTGACGCGGGGGGCGCTGCGAAGGCCGGTACCGTCTCCGCTGGACATCAGCTAGCGAAACGGTCGGGGAGACGACGGGCGGGGGGAATGGCGCACGGCTCCTTCGATACGTCGGCCGCCCGGAGACGGCAGCGGCAGGAACCTGCCGACCCTCTCAGCAACGAGTGCCCACGTCAAGGGTCGGAGTCTCCCGCTATCTGATACGCCGCGGCACATGCTGTTCGGGACCGTCGAAACCGGGCGGCAATCCCGCGAGTTACGGCCGACCGCCCATGAGCGCGTGCTCTCGATGCGGCCGAAGTATCTCGCGGGCAAGTCGCGCGAACCGGTGGACGCGGAACAGATCTATTTCGCGCGCTGGACAGTGAAGCTGTCGGATCACGGCTCTCGGCGGGCAATACTGGCAAGTTGCTTGCGACGGCAGATTGCGGCCGCGCTGGGCGTGACCGGGCCACCAGACCATCCGCCCGGCCCGCGCGACGTCGTCGTGACTGCGATCCACGACATCGCGTGACGTGGACTCAACGCTCGATGGCGTTCACCTCGCCGGCTGCCGGTGCCCACGAGTCGGTCCCGAGGAGCTCTTGGGAGCCGGCGGTCACAACCCCCCAAACAGGCCCGCGGCCGGATGATCTCGTTTCAGGACGCCGCGACGGCGGGAAGCCGGCTCGCGAAGGACCGGACAATGGAGCGTCTTTGAGGGAGGAAAACGCCGACTGGATTGTGCAGATTGCTCTTGCGCTGCGCGTCGCACACCGGTATTGGTTGTCGGAGGCTTCCCATTAGGCTCCTAGAAAGGAGGCCCTCCGATGGCTGAATCGGCGGTGTGGTACGTGGTCGGCGCTCCTGAGCCCGCCGGGCCGATCGAAGACATCGTGGAGTTCCTCAAGAGGCAACAGAAGGCAGCGCTCGCCGAGCGGGTGCAGCTGACCTTGAGGGAGCTGGCCGTCTCGCAGGGCGGCGCCACGAGCGGGGACTGAGGAGACCGAAAATGGCTTACGCAACGCTCTCCCCGAACGGTGGCAACGGCGAGTACACCGTCAATGGCGACGTGCCTGCCTTCAGCAACCTCCCGCTCTCCGGGCCGGTCCGCACCATCCAGGCCAAGAGCGACCTGATCGTGTTCGAGCAGTCGAACTACCAGGGCCGCCAGTGCCTGGTCGAGTGTCCCCCTGGATCGACGGTAACGGTCGACATAACCTCACTCCCGGTCAACTTCAGTGCGGGTTCGCTGGCCTACGTCCGGCCATAGCCGACCACCGCCTCCGGGTTGCGCAAGGGCGACGCGCGATCGTCCAGCCGTCGGCCTTGATCTGCTGGCGCAGCCTCGTGGCAGCCGCGTTCTCAACCTGTAGAGGCAGGACAGCTACCTAGTGCTCACCCGCGGCCGGGCGCGCGGGCAAGGTAGCTCCCGCCCGCGGGCACCAAGATGGTCCGCTGCCGAACGAAGTCGCGGACGGCGACCGTGCCGCTGAAGACGCGCGTCAGGGTGCCACTGCAGCGGTCCTCGGTCAGCCACCGGGTGCCGTGCGAGGCGCCCGAGCTCCAGTGGCCGCGCATCCGGAACCGTGGGCGCCGGCGCCCGCTACCCCGGCGCGGCTTCACGTCCACACTGAGCCGACGCACCGAGCGTCCGCGCGCTCCGGGGGCGGAGCAGGCGCGGAACGCGCCGCCGGCGAGGCGGGCCTCGGTGATGCGGCGTCCGCGAGCCGGCCGGCGGAGCTTGAACGCGCCGCCCGACAGAAGTGCGACCTGGGGCGAGCCGGCACCGCGCATGGCTGTAGTCACGCGCGCCCGTCCGCCGGCTGCGTCGACGGTAACGCGAAGCGGCACCTCGACCTGGTCGCGCAAGGGAAAGAAGCGCGGCCCGGAGGGGAGTCGCAGCCGGACCCTGCCTCGAGCAGGCTCCAGCAAGGCCGCACGGTCGGCGGCCGGTCGCCGGCGCGTCCGGCGCGACACCCACTCGCAGTCACGAACGACGTCCAGCGCGTCGACGATTGCGAGGTCGGCGGCGGTGCCGCACGCCACCTGGTCGCGGACGCCGTCGCGTGCGTTCAGCATGTCGCTGGCCGTGCCGCCGGCGAGGATGTCGGGCCCCGCGCCGCCGATGACCCGATCCTGGCCGGAGGCGCCGTTGAGCGTGTTGGGCCTGGCGTCGCCGCGCAGCGTGTCCTCCAGCGCGCCGCCGATCACCGCCTCGATGTCGCTCAGGACGTTGTCGCCCTCGCCGCTCTCGCCGTCGTTCGGGAGGTCGTCGAACGTCACCGCGATGGGCGATCCGCGTTCGCGATAGCTCACGGTGTCGCGGCCCGCCCCACCGCTCATGCGGTCGGCGCCCGGGCCGCCGTCGAGCATGTCATCGGCCGGGCCGCCGGCCAGGACGTCGTCGCCCTCGTCGCCGTTGAGGCTGTCAGGCCCGTCGGCGCCTATGAGCATCTCCTCCGCCCCTAGCAGCTTATCGTTCCCCGCGCCGCCCGCGAGCGTGTCGATGCCCGGGCCGCCCTCAAGCGTGTCCGCGTCCTCGTCGCCGGCGAGCGCGTCCGTGCCGCCTCCGCCTGCGAGCGCGTCATCGCCCGGCCCGCCGAGCAGAGCGTCGTCGCCCGGACCGCCTTGGAGGCTGTCGGCGCCGGCGCCGCCGTCAAGCCGGTCGCTGCCCGGATCGCTTGCGCCGCCCAGCAGCACGTCGTCGCCGCCGCCGCCGGCCACGGCGTCGTCCCCAGGACCGCCGTCGATGCGCTGGGCGAACCTGGAGCCGGTCAGCGTGTCGCTCTCACGGCCGCCCAACACGACCTCGAAGTCCTCCGCCGCGTTGTCGCCCTCGTTCGCCTCACCGTCATCGGCGACACCGTTGAGCGAGATGGTGAGAGGGTTCTCGCGCGCGGACCAGTCCAGCGCGTCGATGCCGTCGCCACCGCGGAAGCGGTCCCCGGGGTCGGGGTACGGGCCCGAGAAGACCGTGTCGTCGCCCGGCCCGCCGTCGACCGCATCGGCGCCGACGGCCACCTGCTTGCCGGGCTCAGGCGTTGCGCCCTCGAATTCGGGGTCGAGCCGGTCGTCGCCCGGGCCCCCGGCGAGGTCGTCGTCGTTCTCCCCGCCGCGCACGATGTCGTTGCCCTCCCCGCCATCGACCCTGTCCACTCCAGCGTCGCCGCGCAGGTCGTCATCCCCCGCGCCGCCCTGGACCTCATCGTCGCCACTCCCACCGAAGACCAGCTCGTTCGAGCCCTCCTCCGCGTCGAGGACGTCGTCTCCGGCGTCGCCGGACACAGTGTCTGTGCCCGCCCCGGACCTGATCCGGTCGTTGCCGTCGTCGCCGAAGACGGTGTCCGACCCCGGGCCGGAGACGATCTCGTCGTCGCCGCTGCCGCCGAAGGTCGTCACGCGCGTTACAGCCGGCGCGTACGCGCCGGCGTCGATCGTCGCACTGTCATTCAGGTTCCCGAGCGTGATCCGAATGGCCACGACGCCCGCGGCGCCACAGCGCGCGGTGCCGCCGGTCACCGCGCAGTTGGGGGAGGTGAGCGTGGCGGTGTCCGTGATGGTGAACTCGCCGGCGTCGGTGGAGACGACCACCTGGTTCGCCTCATCGGGGGCTGCCTCGAAGACGAGGCGGAGCTGCTCACCGAACGGCTCAGTTCTCACGGTGGCCGCCTGGGCCGGGCCGGTGCCGCCTAACGCGAGCACCAGCGTGACCGCCAGGCATGTCGCTGTGAGTCCCTGTCGGCGGAGGCGCGCCGCGCGATGTTCCTTACCGCGCATGAGCGCCGGCGACCCGAAGGGAGAGTTGGGCCGCGATCACGCTCACTTCCGCGGTCATATCACTTAACTCAAGCACGCCCGGATCAGCCGTCCACGACTTTCGGTCTCCGACTCAGCGTTCTGATTCGACGTTTAGACAGGCGATGGACTCCTTCTTCGCCATGCTATAGCGGACGTCTGTCGCTGCAAAATCCGAGCGAGGAGAGTCGAATTACTCTCTCAAATGGCTAACCAATTTGCCGCAAAAGGGCTAATAATCAAACAAGAATTAGGAAACTACGGCGGCGCCTGATCCACGTACGGTCCTCGTGTCGCGCCAGTTTGAGGCGTCTACCGCCGGGCGACGTATCTCTGGCCGGCGGGCACGATGACGGTGCGGCGCTTGACGCGGTCAAAGACCTTGACCCGACCCCGGCGGACGATCGTAATCGTGCTCAAGCAGCCCTCGACCGTCGTCCAGTCCGTTCCGAGGGACGCACCGATGCTGAAGTTACCCGCCATGCGCCAGCGGCCCGGCCGCCTGCGCGTCTTGAAGCGCACGCGCCGCTCGCCGGCCGCGAGCGCCGCGCTCCGCGCGCCATTGACACAGCGGGGCGGCTTGACGGTCAGCGTCGTTGCCACCCGGCGTCCCGAGCTCTGGTCGACCGTGACTGCGGCGCCCGACACGTCGGCGGATGCGCTTCGGCGCCTCCCGGGCGTCGCCGTTACGCGAACAGGGCAATCGGAGGCGTCTAGGGTCGGCGCCGGCCGCCGCCGGTAGCCGCTTGGCAGAAGGATGGAGTAGCGCAGCGGCACGAGCCGGTGCATAGCGACCAGGCCGAGCTCGACGGCCTCCGCACCGCAGCGCTGGGGGCGAACATAGACCCATCCCGGTCGCGGCTTCGTCTGGCTCCCGTCGTCGACGCGCTCACAACGTCTGCTCCCCCGCCGCACGACACGATCGTTCCGGTCGATGATCGCCAAGTCTCTGCCACGCCCGCAAGACACCGGCTGGTCACTGGTGCCGTCGCGAGCGACGACGACATCCGCACCGCGCCCCCCGTCGAGCCCGTCCACGCCGCGAAGCCCGTCCAGGTAATCCTCGCCGCTACGCCCGTCCAGGTCGTTTGCGCCGGTGGAGCCCGTGACCGTATCGCCCTGAGCGCCGCCGCGGACGTTCTCGATTTGGTCGATGCGGTCGCGGTCGTCCGGCAGACCGGTCGCCGCTGAACCTGCGTGGAGTCTCACAGACACGTCTGGCTCCGTGCTGTATGCGACAGCGTCTCGCCCCGGCCCGCCGAGCAGTTGATCTGGACCGGGGCCGCCGTTTAGTGTGTCGTCGCCGCCCTCTCCCTGCACGACGTCCGCTCCCACGCCTCCGCTGAGGTTGTCGTTGCCGGCGTCGCCGCGCAGCGTGTCGTCTCCATCGAGTCCGTCGAGCGTGTCGTCGCCCAGCGCGCCCTCGAGCAGATCCGTTCCGGGGCCGCCGTGCAGTGTGTCAGAGGCGAGTCCGCCGCTGACGCGCTCCACGTCGAGCCCGACATCGTCGCGCTCGCCCAGTCCGCCGTCATTGGCGGCGGCGTCCTTGCTGACGTCAACCGGCGTCATGCGTGCGGCATAGGTCACCGTGTCAACGTCTGCGCCACCGGTCAGGCTGTCGGCGTCACCGAGCGGAGTGCCCGGTCCCGGAACGAGCGTGTCGTTTCCCGCTCCACCGACGAGAGCGTCGTCGCCGAGGCCACCGTCCTCCATGTCGTCGCCGTCGCCCCCGATCAGGCTGTCGGCTCCGTCAGCACCCTGCAGCATGTCCGCGCCGCCGGCCCCTTCCAGGCTGTCCGCACCCGGCCCGCCGTCGATGCGATCACCGCCCCCGCTGCCTAATATGCGGTCGTCGCCCGACCCGCCGGCGAGCTGATCCGAGTCCACCCCGGCGCCCGGGTTCTGGAGCGTCGCGCCGTAGAGGAGGTCGTTGCCGCTGCCGCCGTCGACGTTGTCCGGGCCGGCTCCGCCCTCCAGCTGGTCATTGCCCCCGCCGCCTTGCATGATGTCTTGCCCGCCCTCGCCGGAGGCCTGCATGGCCCACGAGCTCGTGTTCACGAGAACGTCATCGCCGTCGCCGAGAGTCAGAACGATCTGTACGACACCTGCGGCAGAGCACGATACGACCTTCGGGTCGCTCCCTGTCGGCCCGGTGCAGTTGCCCACCATTGAGACCAGGGGCGTCTGGCCGCGCTGCGTCAAAACGATCTGATCGCCGCTGGTGCTTAGGGTCACATCGTTGGTCTCGCCGGACGAGGCCGTGTACGTCATCTGGAGAGCTCCCGGCTGGCCCGGCATCGTGACCTCCGCACCGAGCGCCGCACTTGGACACGTCGCCACGAGGACAACCGCGACGGCCACGCTCACCGGCAGGCGCCAGCGCATCACCGGGGCCCCGGTAGCCGACGGCCGATCACGAGAGCGGATGCAGCGCGTGGCGCGCCTCGGGGTGCGGGCGGTCGGCGGTCGCCCATGCCGACCTCCGTGGGCAACATCGCTTACAGCCACGACAAACTGGCATCAGATCCATCTTGCGAGCGAGCCGCCCGGCGCCGCAGCGCGCGCACGGCCACCAGCACTCCGACGCCGATGGTTGATGCGGCGAGCGCCGCAAGCGGCACCAGAACCGGAATGATCCAGCCGCCGTTGAAGGCGACCTGTGCGACGGCGAGGAAGACGGCCGCCAGCCCCACGATTGCCGCGATAACGGCGATACGAGAGGCACTGACGCTGGCCAGCGCAGGAACGCAGGCCAGCACGAGGATCGCGAGTATCTCGACGAGCCGGGAGACGTCCCGCAGCGGCGCGCCGCGGAGGATCGTGTCGACAGCGTTCGCCTGCACCTCCGGCCCGGGCATGCCATGACCGGCATCGAAGGGCGTTGGACGCACATCTTTGTCCCCGCGCCTGATGACGCCGATCATGACGACCTTGTCGGCGAATTCTCCCGGCGCGACGCGGCCTTCGATCACGTCGAGCGCCGACACTCGCCGAATGGTCCCCGGAGGGCCTAGGAAATCGATCCACGTCGTGCTCTCGCTCTGTCCTCCCCAAGCGCGCCGTGCCGCGGTGGGCAGCCGATCCGCATCCAGGGCGCCGCGGCGGGCGACGTCCGCTGCGGCGAAGGCGAAGGTGTCCGTGCTCACTCCGGCGGTCGTGGTGACCTCGTAGTTGGTGCGGCGGCTGTGGTGATCTATGTCGTCTGGCAGACCGGCAAAGCCCGTTCGCGCCTGAAGCACTCGCGGCCGGACGAAAAGATCGGCGCGGACGACTTGCCTCTTTCCCGCGGTCACAACCGTGAAGTCCTCGAACGGCAACACGAGGCGATCGCGCGTCGCACGGATAGCCTTGAGCAGGGTGCGATCTCCCCGAGGCTCAACCGGATCCCGGAAGATCACGTCCAGCGCAATTGCCGCTGGGCGGTCCTCGCGCAGCCGATCCAGCATACGGGCGTATCCGACCCGCTGGAGGATGCGGGGATCGTCCGGGCGATGCAGGCGCGCCAGCGTCTTGTCATCGACCGCGATCAGGACGAGCCGGGGGTCGGGTTCGAGCGTCCCGCGCACGGAGAAGCGAGCGTCGACCGTCCGCAACTCGAGCCGCTGCATCGGCAACGGATCCCAGATGTAGAGCGCGAGCGCGATGGCGACAGCCGTTAGAGCGATCACCGCTGCACCCAGACGCCGGTTTCGCACCTCCAGCCGCCGCGTCCGCTCGCGCGCCTGCGCCAGCCCGCGCTCGGTTCGCTCCTCGACGTGGCGTCGCCGCCACTCGAGGATCGCCGGCGCGAGTACGTCGTGGTAGAGCTCGTGGCGGGTGACGCCGTTCGGCTCCGACGACGGGATCGGTCGCAGGATGCGCTCGCGCTCGAGATGCTCGAGCGCCGGTTCCAGCGGGGCCGCGGGCGTGTCGGAGAATTCGCGCAGCTCGTCGGAGCTCAGCGCGATCTTCCTGCCGCCCGACGTCACGAGGAAGCGGAAGGCCGCGGCCGCGGCGTCGCGCTGGTCGGCGGGCAGCTTGTCGATGACCTCGTCGAGATGCCCGTGGACGATCGTGTCCGCGCCGCCCAGACGCCGCAGCGTCTCGAGCCGCAGTCGCTGCGACCCGGCGCCGACCTCTTCGTCCCATAAGCGCTTCATGACGAGCTGCAAATACGCCGTCTCCACGCGAGCGGGACCGCTGGCGTCGACGTCGGGGGTCCCTCCGTCGCCGATCGTGAGCCGTCCGTGGCGCACCTGCTCGAGCACGGCGTCCACGAGCGCGGTCTGGATCTCGTAGCGCGGCGCGTCTGGCGGCAGGCTGCGGTTGAAGGCCTTGACCGGTTCGACGACCGCGTCGCGGGCGGCCCGTGCGTCGAGGTAGTCGAGATGCAGGTAGTTGCCGTAGACGTTCGGGATGCGCGGCTTGAAACGAGAGCCGATCAGCGAATAGGCGTCCTCGCGGACGGAGATGAGGAAGTTCGCCCGCAGATCGCGACGATTGATGCAGTGCGCGAGCTCGTCGTCGAACTCGTCGTCGGCCTCGTAGAGGACGCGCTCCTCGAACTGGTCGAGGATGACGAGCGGCGTCGCATCCACCGTCGCGACGACATTCTCGATGGCGTCTTCTAGCGCGTCGCGTGGAAGGGCCAGCTTCGCGTCCTCGTGCATCAGCGGCCGCGCGGCGGCCTCGAGCGCGGCGATCAGCTCGGCCTTCGAGTTGCCCTGCCACGTGCTGAAGACGACGGGAACGTAACGCGCCGAACTCCGCTCTGCCGCGCTGCGCGCCGCCAGCGCACGGAGCCGCGCGGCGACGCCGGCGCGCAAGAGCGAGCTCTTCCCCACCCCGCTTTCCGCGTACAGCAGCGTCAACCGTGCTGCGCGGAGGTTGCCGATGATCCGCTTGCGCTCGGCGTCGCGGCCGAAGAAGAGGCCGGCATCCTCCTCGCCGAAGTAGTCGAGTCCGACGTATGGCGCGGGCGCGCTCACCGCTCCGCGTCCACGGGGGCGAGGCGACGACCGAGCTCATCGTCCAGCTGGTGCATGAACTCCCCCACGGGCTCCTCGACGACCTTCACCCCGAAGTGGTCCCAGAGCTCGCGCTCGAGGACGTCGGGCGCCCGATCCACGGCCCACGATCGCGCCTCGAGCGGATGCTCGCCCCAGACGCGCTGAAGGAAGACGCGCAGGCTCCAGTCGCGCATGCGATAGCCGAGGAACAGGAAGTGACTGTCACGGAGCTTGTTGAGGATCTGAAGTGGGATGAGGCTCTCGACCGGGCTCTGCGTCAGGTAGCCGATGTAATCGTCCTCGGTGACGACGAAGTTGTCCCGCAGCTGCGGCCAGCCCGGCCCCAAGTCGGCCGCGCCGCCGTGCAGCTTGACGATGACCGTTCGCTCGAGCACTCCATCTTCGTCGATCGGGAGGTCCACGTACTCGTTCGGCATCGTGATCGGCCTGGCGTCGCGGCTGTCGGGATCCCACCAGGGAATGTGTACGAACCGGCCGCTGTGTCTCCCCGTCGCGATGAAGACGACGAGATCGTACGGCTCGTGGACCGCGTCGAAGGCGCGCTCGAGCGCGCTGTCGTAGTTCGTCGAGATCAGCAGCTGGTAGCCCTCGCGTCCAAGCTCGCGCAGCCGTGCGGGCACGCGCGCGAGCGAGCGATGCACGGAACTGGGCGCCGCCTCTGGCTTCACGAGCAGCTCGCGCAGCGTCCGGCAGAGGTCGACCCTCCCCTCGGTCAGCACGACATGCTCGGAGACCCGGGCAAGGTCGTCGGTCTCGGACCCGAGCTGGAACTGCTGCGCAAGATGGCGCGCCAGCTCCGCGGTGTCGGGCAGCAACCCACTGCCGTGTTGCCAGGGCGTCTCCCGGTCGACCGCATTGGCCCCTGAGCCGAGAACCGTCACGACCGAGCGCTCGGCGATGTAGCTCGCGACCCGCTCGACGTCCGTCCGGGTCGGCGCGGCTCGCTGGCCGGCCGGGGCCTCGAGCAGCGGCCGGGGTCGAGCGGCCACGTGGGCGACGGCCTCGGCGAGCGCATCGACGTCGCGCTCCCACGAGGTGTGGTGAAGCGTTTGCGCCTGGATCTCGGCCAGCGGCCTGAACGGTCGCGGCAGCGCCTCTCGCGCCGGCATCTCGGCGTCGTCCACGAGCACGGGGATCACGATCGCACCGTGCGTGAACGCGGTCTCGACCTCCAGCCGCACCAGGTCCTCGTCCGCGCGGTCGAGCAGGCTGCGCCGGGCGCGGTCCCCTGCCGCCGCCGCCCAGTGAGGTCCGATGATGGCGAGGACGACGTCTGACCCCTGTACGCGCCGGACCGTGTCGCGTCGCCACTCGGTTCCCGCGGCGATGTCCCGGGTGTCGAAGAACACGTCCTCGGGGCCGAAGCGCTGCTTCAGCGCCTCGGCCAGCTGGCGGGAAGCCGACTGCGCATCGGAGCGGCGATAGCTGATGAAGACCTGCACGGGGGGTGCCGCCTACTCTGCACTCCCCGCGCGGACCTTGCAAGTTGCGCCGGGAGATCCCCCCGCTAGCCGAAGTTGACGCCCGCGCGCGCCAGCAGCGGATCGTCGGCGAGGCGCCAGAGCGCCACCGCCTCGTTGTACTCCATGTATCGGCCCGCGAAATGCAGACCGATCACCTGGTGGCTGTCGAGGTCGACGACGCAGGACCCGGAGTTGCCGCCAAGCGTGGACGCGTCGTGGAACATGACGTCATCCGGCTCGGCGCCCGTCGAGCAGGGCTCCATGCGGATGGTCGCGCCGCTCGGAGAGGCCATCGCCGCTCCCGGCTGGAGGCGCTTGACGAAGTACCGGTCGCCGAAGATCGTGCGCTGGACGCCCGCGTTGTTGCGGTAGTCCGGCGCCGGGTAGCCGAGCACGTAGACGTTGCGGCCTTCGAGGGGGCCCGGATCCTCGGACATCACGGTGAGCGGCGCGGCGACGGCGTCGCCTGCCTCCGGCGGCGTGACCCGCAGCAGAGCGAGGTCGAGCGCCGGGTGGATGCCGATCACGTCGTCGATGCGCATGCCCTCCGAAGGAGCGCCGTCCGACCGCCGTGCGTCCGGGTCCTCGAAGAAGTCCAGGTGCGCCTGCAGGCCTGATTGGAAAGACCATTCGCCATCCCGATCGGACTGGGAGAAGACCATGGCGACATGGCAGTTGGTCATCACCACGTCCTCGGCCACCATGAATCCCGTTCCCGCGTAAGGCAGCTGGGGCAACCCGCGGACGCCGATCCGGCCGACGCTTGCGGCGGTGCTCTTGATGCTCTTTCGGTACGGCCCGAGAATGTCGTCCCACGGCGGCGGCGGGTCGCCGAACTCGCCGTCCTGCATCATCAGAGCGGGTCGGGCGACCGACACGATCGCCTCGATGCCCAGCTGAGCCTCAGCGGTGAGCGCCGCCGCGGGCCCTTCGGCGCGCAGGGTCTCGAGGGCCTCGGCGCCGAGCTTCAGCAACCGCTTGCGCTCCACCGACAAAGCGGCGCCGACACGGTCGACCTCGATCGGCGGGAGGCCAGCCCTCGGCCCGACGATCGCGCGCGATCCGGGGCCCGCATCGGTGTCGGGAAACGCGCGTCCGAGCACGGCGGCGGGGTC
>Ga0307415_100000578_pt1 | contig 16109 bp, 11 predicted proteins | sample DK1Cmetagenome_FD_204524 | JGI IMG/M metagenome (GOLD analysis project Ga0307415, IMG submission 204524) | Maize rhizosphere microbial communities from greenhouse at UC Davis, California, United States - DK15-C-2 | ecosystem: Host-associated > Plants > Roots > Rhizosphere > Soil | place: USA...
GTGGTGGGGGTCGAGGGCCGCATCGCGCCGGGCGAGAAGATCACCGTGCGCTCGCACGCCAACCCGGGCCGGGCCTTCCCGGTCAAGGTGACCGAGTTCGCCCCCGGGCGGCGGATCACCTGGAGCGGCGGCATGCCGCTCGGCCTCTTCAAGGGCGTGCGCACCTTCACCCTGGCCCCCGGGACCGACGGGACGACCCGGTTCACCATGCGCGAGGAGTACACCGGGCCCCTGCTGCCCCTGATCTGGCGGTCCATGCCCGACCTCGGGCCGTCGTTCCGGCAGTTCGCCAACGGGCTCAAGCAGCGCGCCGAGCGCTGACCTTGGAACACCGGTCAGCTATCCGGGGTTGAGGCGATTACGTGGCCGCCGGGGGCGGCGCGCAACGGTCCCTGGCTGCACGAACGGCTCGGCGCGGCATGCGGCGCCGGATACCTGACCGCTGTTCTAGGAGATGCGAAGGGCCCCCGCATCGGGGGCCCTTCGTCAGGGAAGACCTACCTGGTCTGGCTCCGGTGGCGGCTCAGGAACAGGACCAGGGCGCCGCCGCCCACCAGGACGATGCCGGCCAGCAGCATCGGGCCCGAGCTGGCCCCGGTGAAGGGCAGGGCGCCACCGCCCCCGGTGGTGCTGGTAGCCGCGCCGACCGCGGTCTCGGTGGAGGTGGTCGCGGCCAGCGTGCTCGACGGGGCGACCTCGGTCCCGGTGGTGGTGGTCGCCTCGACCGTGGTGGTCGTCTCCTCCACGGTCGTCGTGGTCGGCCCGGCGACCGTGGTCGTTGTCGTCGACTCCTCGCACTTGCCGGCGGGCGGGAGGTCGGCGCTGCCGGTGTCGCTGGTGGCCTCGGCGTCCTTCCAGTGGGCGACCGCGGTGAAGGTGATGGTGCCGGTGGTGCCGGCGGGTAGGTCGAAGTGGCCGGTGAACTGGTTGTGCTGGGGTGCGAAGAACTGGTCGTCCTCCTCGAGCACGGTGACCTTGCCGTTGAGCTCGTAGGAGACGTCGACGGTCGCCTCGTGGTCCTTCTCCCAGGCGGCCACGGTGTAGTGGACCCGGACCTGGCCCTCGAGGCAGCGGGCGGTGACGGTGACGTTGGAGTGCCAGGCGAGTGCCGGCGAGGCCAGGACCGTGGCCAGGAGCAGGGCTCCCAGGCCGACGGCGGTGGCCGCGCCGAGGCGGAGGCGGGTCCTCATGCTGTCGTGCTCCTTTCGCGTACAGCCGGGGAGAAACGGCAACCGCCTGCGACCGGGACGAGCCAGGCGCTTGCCGGGTGCCGGCAGAGCGGTACTCAGGGGGACGCAGGCACCAAAGGTGTCGAAACCATAGTCGAAACACCCGAATCAACCGTGCTGATCCGGCATCCACAGCAGCACGGGATGGTTGCGATCCGATAAAGGCGGCCGGTGGGCCGGGTCGTGCTTGACAGCGGGCGCGCGGCGCGGCACCCTCGCGCCTGCCATGCCGCACCGGAACGCCACCCAGGGCTCCCTGGACCGCGACCCCCGCCTCACCCCGAGGCCGAAGGGGTCCTGCGCGTGTCCCCGGGCCCGGCGTCCGGCTCCGCCCACCCGCTGAGGCGAGCCGCCCGCCGGGCCGGTCCCGAGTCCTGCTCTCCACCCGGCGTTCAGCTGCTGCCGCACGGCCACCCGAGCGCCGCCATCCACCTAAAGGACCCGCATGCGCTCCCTCGACCCCGTCGGACCCCCAGCCGCCACCGCCTGGCCGGAGGCGCGGCTGGCCGGCCTCACCACCCAGCTCGCGAGCCGAGTCGCCAGCGGGCACCCCGCAACCCCACCCGCCGGAAGCGGGCACCCCGCAACCCCACCCGCCGGAATTGGGGCCCCTTCCGGGAGGGTAGCCGAACCCGGCGCGAGGGTCGTCGGGTTGTCCACAGGCCCCCCCGACCGGCCCTGGTCGGTGCCCCTCCTCATCAGCCCCGAGGCCGAGGCGTGGCTGCTCGGCTGGCCGGCCGGGTTCACCACGGCGCCCCACGCCCACCGCGGGACCGGCTCGGCCCTCACGGTCGTCGAGGGGTCGCTCAGCGAGGAGTGCCTGGACATGACCATCTGGACCACCGGCCGCCGGACGACCTGGAAGGCGGGGACGACCACCCTGTTCCCGGCCGGGCACGTGCACCTGCTGGGCACGGCCGGCGGCCGGCCGGCCGTGGCCGTCCACGCCTGGAGCGTCGTCGCCGGGTCAGCCGGCGGTGGTGCAGGCCGGACCGCGCCGGTTCGTGCTGGTCGTGCCGCCGGTGGCCGGGGGCCGGGTGGTGGCCGTGGACCCGCCGAGCCCGTCGGGGTCGAGCGTGGTCGTGGTCGGGGTCGCGGGTGCTGGGCTGGTCAGCCGGCGCACGGCGCGGCGGATCTTGTCCACGTCCGGGATCGGGTAGCCGGATGACCAGCCCGAGTTGTAGGTCGGCGGCGTGAACCCGATGGTCGCCACCTTGACCGGCCGGTCGCCGGCCGCCTGGATCAGCGCCGGCAGCCGGTTGGCCGGGATGTCGGTGGCCACGGTGTGCTTGAGCACCTTGACCAGCCGCGGGAACGCCGCCAGCAGCTCGGTCGGCTGGGTCTGGCGGGCCAGCGAGCCGATGACGCACCGCTGGCGCTGCATCCGGTCGTAGTCGCTGGTCGTCTCCCTCGACCGCGAGTAGGCGAGGGCGGTGAACCCGTTGAGCTTGCGGCGCCCGGGCTGGATCTCGAACGCCGGCCGCGGGCCCGGGCGGCCCAGCCGGTCGATCTCAATGTCCAGCGGCTTGAGGTTGTTGACGATGACCCCGCCGAGGGCGTCGACCAGGTCCACGAACCCAAGCAGGTCGACCAGGGCGTAGTGGTCGATGGGCAGCCCGAGCAGCTCCTCGGCGGCCCCGGCCACGGCCGCGATCCCCGGCCGGCGGCTGTGCGGGAACAGGTCGGGCCGCTCGTCCTCGGCGAAGGCGTACAGCTCGTTGAGCAGCCGGGGGAAGCAGCGGCACTCGCCGAAGAAGTCGGCCGCCGGCCCGTCGGGCAGCGGCACCTGGACCATGTTGCGGGGCAGACCGAACAGGGTCACCTTGCCGGTCGCCAGCTCGTAGCTGGCCACGATCATGGTGTCGGTGCGCAGGCCGCGGCGGCCCGGCCCGGCGTCGCCGCCGATGAGCAGCACCGTCATCCGCCCGGGGATGGCCGTCACCAGGCCGTTGGCGCCCTCGTGGCGGGGCCGGTCGCGCCCCAGCCACTGCGGGTCCTCGCCCGCGAAGACCGAGGTCAGCAGGTCACGGGCCTGAAGGTCGTAGTAGGCGGCGGCGGCGTGCGGGGCCGCGGTCACGGCCAGGATGGCGACCAGCCCGGCGGCCGCTCCCTTGCGCCAGCGGCGCGCCTCCGCCGGCGTGCGCCGCTCCCAGGTGGCCAGCAGGTAGGCGTCGACCACGGCCACCGCCCGGAACACCAGCAGCCCGAGGTCGGCCACCAGCAGCGCGACCAGGGCCCGCGGCTGCACCACCATCCGCGACAGGGCCGAGGGGTCGCTCCAGAGCCCCACCCCGACGGCCAGGAACAGGGCCGTGATGACCAGCATGGCCGCGCCCCGGCGCCGCTCGCCGAGATAGAGCTGGCCGGCCCCCGGCAGCAGGCAGGACAGCAGGGCCGCGATCAGCGGCCGTCCCCACGGCTCGCGCGCGGGCCCGCGCGGCGGCCGCCGGCCCGTGGGCTCGTCCGAGCCCCACCAGACCGAGCTCGCGCCGTCGCCGCCCTTCGGCAGCACCTCCGGTTCGCGCACGCGCCTCCGCCCAGGTCGACGACCCCTCGGCGCAGCGTGGCGCGCCGCGCAGAGAAGATCGTGTCAACAGCGCACTAGCCTGAGTGGCCGGGATAACCAGGTCGGCCACAGATAAGCATCCCACGCGAAGCGGAAATCCGCGCAACCATGGGCATCGGCGCGTGCGGACGAGCCCTATTCGCGGGCCAGGGCGACCACCTGGTGGATGGCGTCGGGGTTGGCCAGGGCGCCCTCGCTGACCGCCTTCTCCAGCGGGACCCCGGACAGCACCCGCTTGACCGGGACCTCGAGCTTCTTGCCGGACAGGGTCCGGGGGACCTCGGCGATGGCCTCGATGCGGTCGGGGACGTGGCGCGGGGACAGCTCGGTCCGGACCGCGGCCCGGATGCGGCTCTGCAGCTCCTCGTCCAGCTCGGTCCCGGGGCGCAGGACCACGAACAGCAGCAGCCGCCCCTCGCCGCCGGGGTCGCTGGCGTCCACGACCAGGCTGTCGGTGACCTCGTCCAGGCCCTCGACGACCCGGTAGAACTCGGCCGTCCCCATCCGGACCCCGCCCCGGTTCAGGGTCGAGTCCGAACGGCCGCTGATGATGCAGGTGCCACGCTCGGTGACCTCGATCCAGTCGCCGTGGCGCCAGACCCCCGGCCAGGTCGAGAAGTAGCTGTCGCGGTAGCGCTCGCCGTCGGGGTCGTTCCAGAAGAACAGCGGCATGCTGGGCAGCGGCTCGGTGACGACCAGCTCGCCCACCTGCCCGACCACCGGGCGGCCGTGCTCGTCGAAGCTCTCCACCTTGGCCCCCAGGGCCCGGCACTGGATCTCGCCCGGGTACACCGGAAGCAGCGGGCAGGAGGTCACGAACGAGGTGCACACGTCGGTGCCGCCGCTGGTCGACCCGACGAGCACGTCCGGGGCGACGTGCTCGTACAGCCAGGCGAAGCCCTCGGGAGGCAGCGGCGAGCCGGTCGACCCGATGGAGTGCAGGGCCGACAGGTCGACCTCGCCGGCCGGCTCGACCCCGGCCTTCATGCTCGCCAGCACGAAGGCGGCGCTGGTGCCGAAGTAGGTCATCCGGGTGCGCTCGGCGAAGCGCCACAGCGCCCCCATGTCCGGGTGGCCGGGGCTGCCGTCGTACAGCACCACCGTCGCCCCCAGCAGCAGCCCGCCGACCAGGAAGTTCCACATCATCCAGCCGGTGGTGGTGAACCAGAAGAAGCGGTCGCCCGGGCCCAGGTCGAGCTGCAGGGAGACCGACTTGAGCAGCTCCATGGCGATGCCGCCGTGGCCGTGGACGATCGCCTTGGGCAGCCCGGTGGTGCCCGAGGAGTACAGCACCCACAGCGGGTGGTCGAAGGCGACCGGCTCGAAGGCCAGCTCGGCCCCGGCGCCGTCCTCGAGCAGCCGCTCCCAGGTGAGGGTCCCGCCGGCGGAGGCCTCCGGTCCGGTGACCAGGACCGTGGCCTCCAGGGTGGGCAGCCGGCGGCGGATCTCCTCGAGGGCGTCGCGGCGGTCGTGCCAGCGGCCGTTGTAGCGGTAGCCGTCCACCGCCACCAGCACCTTGGGCTCGATCTGAGCGAAGCGGTCGACCACGCTGGAGACGCCGAACTCGGGGGCGCAGCTCGACCAGACGGCGCCGATGCTGGCCACGGCCAGCAGGGCGATCACCGTCTCGGGCACGTTGGGCAGGTAGGCGACCACCCGGTCGCCCTTGGCCACCCCGAGCCGCCGCAGCCCGGCGGCGGCCGCCGCCACCCGCCGCCCCAGCTCGGCATAGGAGATCGTGCCCAGCTCGCCGGTCTCGTTGCCGTGCAGCAGGGCCGGGTGGTCGTCGCGGCGGCGCAGGGACAGCTCGGCGTGGTTGAGGGTGGCGCCCGGGAACCAGCGCGCCCCCGGCATCCGCCGCCCGGCCAGGGCCGGCGCCGGGGCCGTCGTCGCCTCCGGCCCGCCGACCTCGAAGAACTCCCACAGCGAGGTCCAGAACCCGTCGAGGTCCTCCACCGACCAGCGCCACAGCTCGTCGTAGGACGCGAACCGCAGCCCCCGCCGGTCGCGCAGCCATCGCAGGCAGCGGGTCACGTTCGCGCGCTCGACCCGCTCCGGGGACGGCGTCCACATCGGCTCGACACCCACCAGCCGCCTCCTTTTCGGGCGTCCGTTCCCTCGCATGACGCTACCACCGCCGATCGGCCGGGAATGCCGGGCGGGCACCCGGCGTTCGGTGCCTGCAAAGCTCCCGTAATCATGTAAGCGGAGGCGAGATGGCGAGCTCCACCCGGCAGCGATGGCTGCGGCCGCCGCAGCTGCGGACCCTCGACGACCAGGGCGAACGGCACGCCACCTGGCTCGAGCTCTTCTTCGACCTGGTGTTCGTGATCTCGATCGCCGAGCTCGTCCACACCCTGGAGGACTACCGCACCCTGGCCGACTTCCTGGGCACGGCCGGCCTGTTCGTGGCCGTCTGGTGGGCCTGGGTCGGCTACACCGTCTACGCCGACCGGTTCGACACCGACGATCTCCTGCACCGCGTCCTGGTCCTGGCCGGAATGCTGGCCGTCATCGCCATGGCCCTCAGCGTCCACGACGCCCTGCACGGCGGCTCGGCCCGGTTCGCCCTGACCTTCGTGGCCGTCCGCGGGATCGTGCTGGTGCTCAACGCCCGCGCCCGGCGCCACGCCGCCCCGGCCCGGCCGCTGCTGAATCTGTTCCTGGCCGCGTTCTCGACCGGGGCCGCCCTCTGGCTGCTGTCGGTGTTCGTGCCCGAGCCGGCTCGCTACGTCCTGTGGGGCGTGGCCCTGGTCATCGAGCTGTCCGCCCCCTGGGTCGGGTACCGCCAGATCGCCAGGGCGCCGATCCACGCCAGCCACCTGGTCGAGCGCTTCGGGCTGTTCACCCTCATCGTGCTCGGCGAGTCGGTGATCTCGGTCGCCCAGGGCGCGGCCGACGTCGACTGGACGGCCGCCACCCTCGCCGCCGCCGTTGCCGGGTTCCTGGTCGTGGCCGGCCTGTGGTGGCTGTACTTCGACCGCCTCGAGGAGGGCGCCGTCCGTAGCGTGCTCCGGGCGCTGGTCTGGAACTACGCCCACCTGCCCCTGCTGGCCGGGCTGGTCTCGGTGGCGGTCGGCACCGAGTACGCCATCCGCGGGGCGGCCACCGGCACCCTGGACCGGACGACGACCGTGGCCCTCGGCGGCGGGACGGCCCTGTACCTGCTGTCCACGGTGGTGATCGGCCTGGCCGTCCGCCGCGGCGCCGACCGGCGGCTGGGGCTGTGGCTCGGGGCGGCGGCGGTGAGCCTGGCCGTCGGGCTGGCCTGGCCGGTCGGGCTCCCGGTGGGGCTGCTCGTGGCCCTCGACCTGGTGCTGGCCGCGCTGGTCGCGGTCGAGGCCGCTTGGTTTGCGGCGAGGTTCCACGTGGAACAGGGCCGAGCGTGGGAGGCGCCGGGGCGGCCCGGCGCTGCGATGACGACTCCGGAGGCAACGATGCGCTATCGGGTGACCTGGAACGTCGAGGTCGACGCCGACGACGAGGGGCAGGCGCGGACCGCGGCCCGCCAGTTCCTCCTCGAGAACGAGGACGAGGCCCTGAGCAAGGTCGTCGCCCTGGAGGACGGGTCCGCGCCGCCCGACGTCCCCAAGGTCGACGCCGGCGGCACGCCCACCATCTAGGCGCCCGCTCCGGCACCGGGCCGGCGTCAGGGCTCGAGCGTGATGTCGTCGTAGGCGACCTCGACGTGGTGGCCCTGGCGACCCGTCAGGGCCGCGCCCTCCTCCGGCACCATCCCGACCCACCGGGCGAACCCCGGCGGGTTCGGGACCAGCCGGCCGGTGAAGCTGGCCCGCTGCCCGGACCGGACCCGGAACGGCGACTCGCCATGCCCGATGAGCTGCACCCAGAGCTGGTCGCCGTCGCTCGTCCCGACCCAGAACCCCTCGTCGGCGTAGACGCCCCTGGCCGGGACGTGCTCACCCCGGACCCGCTGGCCGGCGTGCCTGGCCAGGACCTCGCGGCCGGGTACGGGCAGCAACGACCGCCCGGGCACGACCAGCCGCACCCCGACCCGCCGCCGCCACCGCCACCGCCCGGCGCGGCCGACCCTGGAGCGGCTCCCGGTGGCAGGGTGGTCGTGGTCGACGCCGGCGGCGGCGCCTGGTCCCGCCCGACCAGCGGCGGCACCAGCACCAGCCCGGTCACCGCGACCGCGGAGGCGGCCGTCAGCGAGGCCATGACCGGCCGCCGGCGCGCCCAGGCCTGGAGCCGCCGCCACAGCCACCACAGGGCCAGCAGCGGCAGCAGCACCGCGATCGAGCGCCGGCGCTCCACCAGCGGCCGGCTCAGCGAGGCGCAGGTCGGGCACTGCATCAGGTGCCCGCCGGCGTCCAGAGCGAGCTGGCGGCGCCGGTCGCCCGCGGACAGGGCGAGCAGCACCGGCCGGCAGCGCGAGGTCGGCAGCTCGACCCGGCGCAGGGCCAGCAGGTAGTCGAGGCGCAGCCGGGCCCGGGTCCTGGCCAGCTGGACCCCGACCGCGCCGGGGGTCGAGCGCCTGGCCTCGGCCAGGGTGGCGGTGTCGACGCCGTCGACCTCGTGGGCGACCACCGTCTCGCGCTCGTGGTCGGGCAGCCCGGCCAGGGCCGCCTCGACCGCGTCCGCCTCCTCCCGGCGCAGGGCGGCGTCCTCGGGCCGCTCGGGCTCGCTCAGGTCGACCAGGCGCGGCTGGTGGCGCCGGCCCCGCTCCGCCTCCCGGGCCATGGAGGTGACCAGGTTGCGGGCGGTGACGATGGCGTAGGGGGTGACCGCCTCGTCGTCGAGGCGCCCGCGCACGGCGATGACCCGGGCCAGCGCCTCCTGGACCAGGTCGTCGACCGTGTCCGGGTCGCGCGCGCGCGCGCCCACGACCCGCCGGAGCAGCGGCTCCAGCTCCAGGATGTCCTGGTCGCGGGCGTCGGCGGCCGGTGCCCGGAGTCGCATGACGCTTCCTGTGCGGGGTCGATGTCCGTCCGGCCGGTAGTCTCCCCAGCCGAGGGCCGCGTAATGCGAGAGGCCGTTGTGCGTTCCATCCACTAGAGGACGCCACCCGGTCGGCGGCCCGCCTTCCGCGAGCGTCCCGTGGCCTGGGACGGCGGTCTGCGCGGCTCCGCACGGGGGACGGAGCCCCGGTCGCCGTCCCAGGCGGCACCCGAAGGCCAGTAGGAGAGGCGATGGAAGACTACGAGGAGGGACTCGAGCAGGCGGTGTCCGAGCCGGTGCCGGCGCCGCCCCCCGGCGGGGAGGTGCTCGACTCGATGGTGCGCCCGGCCCTGGTCGCCGCGACCCGGCTGTTCCTGGTCGCCGGCGTCGCCCTCGTCCTGGTGGACGAGCGCGGGGAGCTGCAGGGGGTGGTCGTCGCCGGTGACCTCGCCCAGGTCCTCGAGGAGGCCGCCCCCCAGCTCTGGTCCGGCCCGTCCCTCGAGGTCCTGGCGAGTGGCGCGGCCGTGCGCACCACCGACCTGCCCGGCCACGGCCGCTGGCCCGCCCTGGCCGGCCTGCCGTCCATGCGCGGCGTCAACGGCGTGCTGTGCGTCCCGGTCGAGGGCCCGGCCGGCCCCGCCGGGACCCTCACCGCCGTCCGGCGCCCGGACCGGCCCTGGCAGGCCACGGAGATCGACGCCCTGATCATCTACGCCGGCGTGGTCGCCACCCTGCTCAGGGCGGCGACCGACGCCGAGCGCACCGCCCAGATCATCGGCCAGCTCGAGCACGCCCTCCATCACCGGGTCGTGATCGAGCAGGCCAAGGGCATCCTCATGGAACGCGAGCAGCTCGACCCGCCCGGCGCCTTCGACCGTCTCCGCAAAGCCGCCCGGGCCCGCCGCCGCCGCGTCAGCGAGGTCGCCGAGGAGGTCGTCGCCGGCGACCCCCTCCCCCCGCCCGGCCCCGCGAACGGCAACGGCGGCCACCCTCCGGCATGATGTCTCACGGGGCCCGGACCGCGACCGAGGAGGACCCCATGGACGTGCTCTACACGGCCGAAGCCACCGCCACCGGCGGCCGCAAGAACGGCCACGCCTACTCCTCCGACGGCGCCATCGACGTCCAGATCAACCCTCCCAAGGAGGTCGGCGGCTCCGGCCAGGGCACCAACCCCGAGCAGCTGTTCGCCGCCGGCTACGCCGCCTGCTTCGACAACGCCCTGGCCAGCGTGGCCCGGATCGACAAGATCGACCTCGACCCGGCCCAGACGTCCGTCACCGCCCTGGTCAGCCTGACCAAGCACCCCGCGGGCGGGTACGGGTTGGCCGTCGAGCTGCGGGTCGCCGTCCCCGCCCTGCCCCGCGACCAGGTCGAGGACCTGGTCGCCAAGGCCCACCGCCGCTGCCCCTACTCCCGGGCGACCCAGGGGAACGTCGAGGTGCGGCTGACGGTGGTCTGAGGCAGGGCCGCCGGGCCCGGTGGGCCGCCGGCGGTCAGGCGCCCTCGCCCGGGGCCTCCGGCTCCGCCCGCGGCGGCTCCCAGGGCAGGTCGTACCGGAACACCCGGAACGCCTCCCCGTACCGGAACGGCTGCTGCTCCGCCGCAAACTCGGCCATGCCCCGCACGAACCCGAGGTTGTCGTCCAGGTCCTCGCCCACCTGGCTGACATGGCAGGCCAGGCTCTCGATCTTCTTGTCGATGAAGTCGCCGATGTCCACGACCAGGTTGGGCTCGAGGTTCATCATCAGCATGACCCCGGTCAGCTTGACCGGCTCGAGCCCCTCCTCGAGCAGCTCCGGATACGCCAGCCGCGTATCCGACCCCGGGATCACCGCCGCCAGCGTCGCCTCCCCGGCAGCGCGATGGTCCGGATGATTGATGTAGCGGTTCGCGAAGTACCGGGTCGTCGGATCGGTGGTCACCACCACCTCCGGCCGCACCCGCCGGATCAGCCGGACGATCTTCTCCCGAACCTCCAGCGTCGGCTCCAGCAGCCCGTCCTCATACCCAAGGAACTCGACCTGCTCGACCCCCACGACCTTGGCCGACGCCCGCGCCTCCGCCTCCCGGATCTCCGCCAACCGCCCCCGCGTCATCTCCGGGTCACTCGACCCCGCCGCCCCGTTCGTCACCAGCGCATACGTGACGTGCGCCCCCTCGTGCACCCACCGCGCCACGGTTCCCGCACACCCGAACTCGATATCATCCGGATGCGCCGCCACCACCAACACCCGCTTCGGGGTCCAGTACTCCATCCATCCGCTCCCGGTTCTCCTGGTGGTCTTCAGCACGACCAGCGCTCACGGGTCAGGGAGTATTCCACCTCCCAGGGGTGACCGGAAATGGAATAAGGTCGCGTTCACGGCGATTGACGCGCCGTGAACGCCGAGCCCGCATGTGCCGACCCGAACTGTCACGAGCCGATAGGGCCTCGTGACATATAGGTGGGCATCGCCAAGAAGGTCACGGCCGGCCTTGGCAACCGGCCGAGACCGGTCGCCTCCATGAGCCATGGAAGGCCGCTCATCGGAGCGAGATCACCTCGATCCTCGGCCGCAGGGAGTCCCCACCTGGTCGGCACCAACCACTGGCAGGCCGAGGCGAAGACCGGTGGCGATGCAACAGCACTCGGCCAGGGAGAGGTGTGCCCCCGGACGGCGGGCCGTGCGGCGGACCTCGACCAGCAGACGAGCATCCTCATCAAGGAACGGGGCAACCTGTACCCCAAGTGCCTCCAGGTCGCGCTGAAGCGTCCCATCGCCACGCCTTCCCTCGTCGGCTCGATAGAGAACCTCGGCCAGGTTCACGGTCGAGATGGCGGCATGCTCCAACTCTCGTCCTCCCCGCCCCGCTCGCCGAACAGCCAGGCAAGGACGACCGAGGCGTCAAGAACGCAGCGGACCACGCTCAGGACCGACCACGCGGCGAAGGATCCCCGTTCTCCAGCTCCAGATCGACCCGGCGGTCGGCAAGCAGGCGGTCAACAACCCCCTCTGTCCTGCGGGCGGCCGCCTGCGCTCGGATCCGCCGAAATCACCGTATGGCCGTTGGCGTCGGTGTTCGAAGGTGAGGCAGCGAGGCCGATGAAGACAGCGACGTGAACCTCTTCACCTTGCCCAGCGGCCTTCAAGGCGACTACTGCCGGGCCAAGTGGAATGCCTAGAAGCACAGGTCAGGGAGCGGATCGGGCCCCACTAGTCCATCTCCCTCTTGATGAGTGGATCATTTGTCCACAAGATCATCATTGCCGGTTGTAGGTGCTTCGTTGGTCCCCTACCATCCGGCCCTCACCATGAGGGAAGCCATGCCAACCGATGATCCTCCAACATCCTCGCCATCACGGTATGCGGCAGCCCCCCGCGGATGGCTGGTGCCTCTGCTCGCGGTGGTCGCTTCCATGATGGTCATCGGCATTCTGGTTACGCGCCGCGACAGTGGCTCGGAACCCCCAGCATCAGCTACTTCTGCCCCCAGCATTGAAACGACCACAACGACCGGCCTCTCTGTTCAAGCGAAGTGGCATCAAGGCTTCGCGAAATCATGCAGACTCGTGATAGGGCACTTCTTGCGCGAGATGCATCTCTATTGAATGAGGTTTACACCGTTGACTGTCCATGTTTGAAGGACGGTCGAGCCCTTATCGACCAACTCCGCAAGGAGAATATCGTCTGGAAGGGTGTTCGAACAGATATCACCATAATGAATATGGAGGAGGTTAACGAGCGCCTATGGCTCGTTGTTGCAACTGTACGAACTCCAGCGGTGCGTATTGAGACGGAGTCAGGACGTCTGATCCGCATGGTTCCTGCTGAACGTAATAGGGTAAGGTTTGCTATAGCGCGACCGCAAAATGAAGAAGAATGGCTATTAGGTCATGCTTCGAACCTGGAGTAGAAGGCATTCTTCAGTCTTGGGCCCGATAGGCCTTGCTCTTGCGATTCTGCTGTTCGCGAGCAGCGCGCTCGTTGCCCTAAACAATGAGGTATTAGCTGCGGAATGCGGAGCCGAGATCATCGCGGATCTCGTGGGATCTGGGGACCTAGCTGATATCTCAGCTTCTGGCCAATCAGGGTGCGACTCGAAAAGCACTTTGGTGGCTGGGTCCCGAGTTCCCTATTACACATACGAGATCGCTTGCTCGCCAGATAGGACTGCTGCAACACAGGGATTGTGTTCGACGACACCCTGTCCAGACTTTGGGAGGTTCTTTGCCTTTCGAACTCTTCATCGCCCTGATGGTACGAGCGCATCAGCCGGGTTTGAGTGCGTCAGCCTGGAACAGGCAGTTGCCACCCCGGGCTTGACAGTGGCGGACGTCTTCGAGGCGGTGCGGAGGGTGAAGCTCCCGGGTGGGGAGATCGGGGTGGAGCCCGGGATACGGGGGTTGGCGAACCTCCAGTCGTACTTTTGGCTCGAGGGGGTGGAGCAGGGGCCGGTCGATCTACGGGTGGGTGGGTCGACCGTGCATGCGGAGTTTCGGGTGGTGGAGTACCGGTGGAGCTTTGGGGGCGGTGGGGAACCTCTGGTGACCCAGGGGCCTGGGAGGCCGGGGTTGGAGAGTGAGGTGAACACGGTCTTCCGGCGGCGGGGGGTGTATCCGGTTGAGGTGACGGTGGTTTGGGTGGCTGAGGCGTTTCTGGATGGGAGCAGGGTGGGGGAGGTGGATGACCTGGTGTCGCGGGCGGAGACGAGCTACCCGGTGGCGGAGTTGCGGACGGTGCTGACTGGGTGAGTGGTTCCTTGGCCGGGTTGCTTTGGGATAGCCTGCGGTGAACCAGTCCTGGTCAGGGCGCCCTTGACGGGGTCCGGCCCTGGGCGGGTTGGAGTTGTGGTCCCTTCTGGCCGGTGAAAGGACTGCTCGTGACCGCCACCCTCATCGTTGTCGCGGTCGTGGTTGTGGTGCTGCTGGTCGTCTCGGTGCTCATGTACAACGGGCTGGTGCGGCGGCGGAACCAGGTCGACAACGCCTGGAGTCAGATCGACGTGCAGCTCAAGCGGCGCTACGACCTGATCCCGAACCTGATGGAGACGGTCAAGGGCTACGCCGGGCATGAGCGGGGCACGCTGGAGGCGGTCACCGAGGCGCGGGCGGCGGCGATCAGTGCCCAGGGGCCGGCGGAGCAGGCGAACGCCGAGAACGTCCTCACCGGGGCCCTGAAGAGCCTGTTCGCGGTGGCCGAGTCCTATCCGGACCTGCGGGCGAGCCAGAACTTCCTGGAGCTGCAGCAGGAGCTGTCGGCCACCGAGGACCGCGCCGCCTACGCGCGCCAGTACTACAACGACACGGTCCTGACCTATAACAACGCGGTCACCACGGTGCCGCAGAGCATCTTCGCGGCCATCTTCAAGTTCCGGACCCGGCAGTACTTCCAGGCCGGCGGGGAGGAGCGCGGACCGGTCCCGGTCCAGTTCTAGGCCCCGGCCCGAGGGGCGGTTCCAGCGACAGTGACGCTTCAGCGGAGGCGGGGGTCGTCCTCGTCGAAGCCGAGGCGAGCCCGGCGGGCGCGTTCGGCCTCGTCCCGGTCGGCGGAGGAGATGTCGTCGTCGGGGTGGTCCTGGCCGCCGCCGACCAGGCGCTCCAGGCGGCGGCGGGCTCGCTCGAGAGGCGATCGCTCCTCGGGCTGGGCGGCGGCCGCGCGGGCGATGCGCTCGCGTTCGGCGGCCAGCTTGGCCTCGCGCCAGCGGTCACTGGAACCGGCGGGGCGGTCGGCGGGGTCGGGCTCGTCGAATCTGCCGGCGGGGGCCGGGGCCCATTGCGGTTCGTCCTGGTCCCGGAGGGCCTCCTCGGTGTGGGGGCTGTCCGGGTCGCTCCCGTCCTTGTCGACGGTGGTCGGGACGGGACCGGGGGAGGCCGCGGTCGACCCGGGGAGGCCGGGCTCGACCGGTGCGGTTCGGGAGAGGCTGGGGTCGGGGGAGCCCTCGGGGTGGTCGGGCGCCCCCCCGAACCCGCCGGGGGCGATCAGCGTGGCGTCGTCCGGGCCGCCGGCCCCCGCTTCAGGGGGAACCTGCCCGGGACCCTCCACGGTCCCGGGTTCCCCTGCGACCGTCCCGAGTTCTTCCTCGCGCGCCATGGAGGCGGGTGGTTCACTCCCCATCGAGGTGGGCTCGCCGCTCGCGGCCGGGGTGGGTCCCTCACTCATCGGGGCGGCTGCGAGGGCCTCGGCCGAACCGGGGTGGTCCAGGGTGGTCCCCGGGTCCTCTTCAGTGCCGGGCGACCCGGAGACCGTCTCCGGCCCCTCGGCCGTCTCCGGGTTCTCTGTGGTGCCAGGTTCCTCCGGGACGGGTCCTGGGCCCTCGGTGGTCTCCGGCTCTAAGGGAGCCGGGTCGGGTCCCTCGATGGTTCCTGGTTCCTCCGGGACCGCCTCCACGGGCACCGGCCCCGGTCCCTCGGCGGTTGCCGGGCCCGGATCGCCCAGCGGCTCGTAGTCGACCCCGTAGTGGGCGAACAGGGTGGCCTCTTCGTCCGGGCTGAGCTCGTCGTGGAGGTCGACGCGCGGCGAGTCCTTGATGTGCCGCTTCTCGTACGGCACCTGGAGGCCGTCGGTGATCTCGGTGGCGTGGACGAGGGGGACGAAGGTCTGGGTGGCGCCCCAGAGGCCGGTCTCGACCAGGGCCCAGGTGGGGTGGCCGGTCTCGCGGTCGAGGTAGAACTCGCTGATGGTGCCCACCGTGGTGCCGTCTCGGTCGACGATCGCGAGCGCCCGCCAGCGTTCGAGGGTCGCCGGGTCGAAGGCCGCCATGCTCGTCCTCCTTGCACTCGCCATTGCGCGCCGGTGGGGCGGCGCCCACCTCACTGCCCGCCGAGCGGGTCCGCCTAACCGGGCAAAGCCGCAGGACAGGAGGAGGATACCGGGCCGGCGGCCTCAGTCGGGAGCTGACTGCTCCAGCTCCAGGCCACGGGTCTCGGGCAGGCGGGCGAACAGCACCGAGGCCACCACCACCGGGGCGCAGACCAGCACCGCGGCGGTCGCGAAGCTGTCCAGGGCGTCGGTGAGCAGGCCGAAGGCGACCAGGCCGGCGACCGCGCCCACGACCCCGGCGGCGACCAGCCAGCCGGCGGCGGTGGCCCGGGCGCTGGTCGGGAACAACTCGGCCCCCAGCGCGCCGAACGACGGCGCGTAGGCCGAGGCGACCAGGATCCCCAGGAGGTAGCCGGCGGCCACCGCGGTCCGCGAACCGCTGTAGGTGAGCATCCCGGCCAGCGCGACCACGGTCTGGGCACCGGCGGCGGTGACCCGGCGGCCCAGGTGGTCGGCCGCCCACCGCCCGCCCACCAGCCCGACCAGGCCGACCGGCCCGGCGGCCAGGACCATGGCGGCGGTCGACGAGCGCGCCATCCCGAGCGCGTTCTCGGCGTAGACGAACAGGAAGGTGTTCATCGGCCCGGTGACGAACGCGATCGCGAAGGC
>Ga0307415_100000579_pt1 | contig 16085 bp, 16 predicted proteins | sample DK1Cmetagenome_FD_204524 | JGI IMG/M metagenome (GOLD analysis project Ga0307415, IMG submission 204524) | Maize rhizosphere microbial communities from greenhouse at UC Davis, California, United States - DK15-C-2 | ecosystem: Host-associated > Plants > Roots > Rhizosphere > Soil | place: USA...
CGGGGTACGGCGCCGACCTCGGCCCACCCGTCCAGCGCCGCGAGCTCGACCTCGAGCCAGCGCGCGAGCCTGCTCTCGTCCGACCAGATCCTCTGCATGGCCGGGCGGGAATAACGGGAGATCACAAAGCCGATTCTAGAGAGGCCGTCAGGCGACCTTACGCGGTCAGTGGAGGAGGGGGAGGCGTGCCCGGATAGCCGCCGCCCTGGGCGAGAATCTTCGCCGCCAGAACGGCTGCGTTGCGGGCTCCGTTGAGCGAGACGCACGCCACAGGTACTCCGGGCGGCATCTGGACGATCGCGAGGATCGCGTCCAGGCCTCCGGCGGCGCTCTTGGACGACGTGAGCGGCACACCGATCACGGGCAGCTCCGTATAGGCGGCGACAGCGCCCGGGAGCGCGGCGGACATGCCCGCGCCGGCGATGATCACGCGGACGCCGCGGAAGGCCGCGGTGGAACCGTATTCAGCGACCCCTCGTGGGTCTCGATGAGCCGAGAGCACGCGAAGCTCGTTCGAGATGCCGCGTTCGTCGAGCTCCTCGACCGCAGGCTCAATCAGCTCCCGGTCGGATTCCGAGCCGATGAGGATGCCGACGAGAGGCCCTGCGTCCTCGAACTCCTCGAGCACCGGGAACGGCACCTCCTGTAGCCGCTGCTCAGCCTGGGACACGGACAGCCCTCAGGGCGACGTCCCGGCGGAACTGGGCACCCGGGAAATCGATGCGCTCCACGGCGGCGTAGGCGTGCTCTCGCGCTTCCGCCACGGATCCGCCGAGCCCGGTCACGTTCAGGACGCGGCCGCCGGCGCTGACCAGGCGGCCGTCGCGGACGGCGGTTCCGGCGTGGAAGACGAGTGCCCCGTCTGCTTCGGCGTCCTCGATGCCGCTGATCTGCACCCCCGGCTCTGGCGCGTCGGGATAGCCGGCCGCGGCGAGCACGACGCTCACGGCCGCTTCGGGCCCGGCCGAGAGCTCCACTCCCCCGAGCGCTCCCCCGGCCGCCCCCGCGAGGGCGCCGAGGAAGTCGCCCTCGAGCCTAGGGAGAATTGCCTGGGTCTCCGGGTCTCCGAAGCGGCAATTGAACTCGAGGACCCGCGGCCCGTCGCCGGTCAGCATCAGGCCTGCGTAGAGCAGCCCGATGAAAGGCGTGCCGCGGGCCGCGAGCTCGGCCAGAACCGGCCGGTGCACCGTTTCGACGAGCTCGTCGATCTCGTCCGGGCGGAGGAACGGCGTTGGCGAATAGCTCCCCATTCCGCCCGTATTCGGTCCCTCGTCGGCGTCGAGCAGCCGCTTGAAGTCCTGTGCGGGTGCGAGCGGAATCGTGTCGACGCCGTCTGTGAGGGCGAAGAGCGACAGCTCTTCGCCCTCCAGCAGCTCCTCGACGACGACGCTCTCGCCCAGAGCCCGCGCCTGCTCCCAGGCTGCGTCGGCTTCGGCCTGCGTCTGACAGACGAAGACGCCCTTGCCGGCGGCGAGCCCATCCGCCTTGACGACGCAGGGGGCCCGCACCGCAGCCAGCTCGGCAGCCGTCGGAACACCCGCCGCTTCCATGATCTCCTTGGCGAACGACTTCGACCCCTCGATGCGCGCGGCCCCGGCGCCGGGACCGAAGACGGTGACCCCCGCACGGCGTAGGTGGTCCGCGACCCCCCCGACGAGGGGGGCCTCGGGGCCGATCACAACGAGGTCGAGCTCGTGCTCCCGGCAGAGCCCGAGTAGGCCCTCGACGTCGTTCATCCGAATGGGATGGCAGCGCGCGAGCGCGGCGATACCCGGGTTTCCGGGGGCGGCGTGCAGCTCTGCCAGCGCGTCGCTCTGGGCGAGCTTCCACGCGAGCGCGTGCTCTCGCCCGCCCGAGCCGATGACCAATACCTTCATCCCCGCGAGTCTAGAGCGGGTTTCGGGTGGTTTGAAGGAGGCCCCTCGAGCGGTATTGAGCGCGTATGAGCGAACCGGGCCTCGACCGCCACGAGTGGGAAACCGAGTGGGAGCAACTCGAGCCCGACGTCGAAGACTCGCCGGCCGAGGCCCTCCACGATCTCGACGACCTCATCGCGCGGATGCTCACCGAGGCCGGCTACCCGCTGGACACAGCGGATCCGGTCGACGACGAAGGCGTCGACCCCGAGGTTCTGATCTCCTTCTACGCCGCGCGAGAGATCACCCGGCAGGTCGAGCGCGGCGAGGATGTCGATCCGGGCGACGTGGCGCAGGCGGTCAACTTCTATCGCGAGCTCTACGAGCACCTCATCGACCGCGAGATCGACCTCAGCTAGGCCGACCCCATGCGCGGACCTTGCTAGAGCAGAGTCCGCGGTCGAAATAGTATTCGCGGGCAGTCGAGCTCAAAGGAGTCCTACATGGCCACTGTCCAAACCGGCCTCACGCAGGTGCAGAACGTCCTTGCGAAGGGGCCGATCCCGGACCCGATCGCGACGCTCGAGGAGGCCAGGAACGATCCCGGCCGCCGCGAGAAGATCCAGGCGATCCGCAAGGAGATCAACGAGAAGGGGATCAAGTACATCTTCTTCCAGCAGATCTCGGTTTCCGGCCACGTGAACGGCAAGGGCGTCTCCGCGACCCAGTGGGAGAAGGTGGCCGAGGATGGCTACCAGCTCGTCTACGGGGCGACTGCCGATCTCTTCGTCGACCGGAGCGACCGCTACATCGGCTTCGGTCCGGAGGAATCCGAGCTCGCCGCCATCGCCGACTGCGACACCTTCCGTCAGCTCCCATGGGATTCCCGCGTGGCGCGCGTCTTCTGCGATTGCTACGACACCGAGACCGGCCAACTCCTCGAAGCCGACCCGCGCCAGAATCTGAAACGCATCATGAACGAGGTCGAGCAGGAGCTCGGCTATACGTTCCTGTGCGGGGTCGAGCCCGAGATGATGTGGATGAAGCGGCCGAAGGGCTCCACCGACCCGGCTGAGGCGCAGGGCATCACGAAGCCGTGGTGCTACCACATCAATCAGTTCGAGGAGCTGCGGCCAATCATCCTCGACGTGATCGATTACGGCGAACAGCTCGGCATCAACCCGTCCTACGGCGACCATGAGGACTCCCCCGGCCAGCTCGAGCTCAACTTCCTCTTCGACCGCGCCGTTCGCACGGCGGACAACCTCTCGACCTTCCGGCAGCTCTGCGCCGCCGTCGCACGCAAGCACACGTACGAGGGCACGTACGGGGACGGCGTCGAGGTAGTCGCCACTTTCATGCCGAAGCCCTTCACTGGTGTCTCGGCGAACGGGGCCCACCATCACTTCACGCTCGTCGACGAGGACGGCAACAACGTCTTCTACGACGCGGGCGGGCCGGCGAAGCTCTCCGAGATCGGCCTCCAGTTCATGGGGGGAATCCTCGAGCACTACCGCGGCCTGTGCGGAATCACGGCCTCGACCGTCAACTCCTACAAGCGCTTCTGGGACTTCGGGTTCTGGGCCCCGATCTACAAGGACTACGGCTGGCAGAACCGGACGACTCTGGTCCGCGTCGCGAGCGGCGGACGGTTCGAGTTTCGGGCCGTGGACTCGGCGTGCAATCCTTACTTGACGCAGGCCGCGCTCCTGCGCGCGGGCCTCGACGGCGTCCAGCGCAAGCTCGACCCCGGCAAGCCACAGCAGCGGAACGTCTACGACGTCCTCGCCGAAGGCGTCGAGATCCCGCGCGTGCCCGAGCATCTCGGCGAGGCGCTCGCCGCGTTGGATGAAGACGAGGTGGTCAGGAGCGCGATGCCCGGCCGTCTCTACGATGTGTACATGCACTACAAACGAGATGAGTGGGAGCGCTTCCTCTCGGCCGTCACCGACTGGGAGCGTGAGCGCTACCTGGACATCCTCCCCTAGGCCTGGAGGGCCGAACGCGACATGTGCGGGATCGCCGGGATCATCTATCGGGACGGCACTCGGGACGTCGGCCGCGACATGACCCGCATGCTCCAGTCGATGAAGCACCGCGGCCCCGACTCGACGGGCTACGCCCTCTACGGGCAGCCGCACGACGGACAGGTCGTCATGCGCTACACGCTCGCCGACGCCAACACGCCCCGCGACTTCGAGTTCGACGATCGCATCCAGCGCCACCAGACGCAGGTCGTCACGCGCTTGAAGGCTGCCGGCGCCCGGATCGAGGACGTGGAGCCGGAGACGGAGTACGCCTACCGGACGACGCTCACATACGGGGGCGACCTCAAGGATCTGACCGACCGGATCGAGGACATTCCGGACGCTGAAGTGCTCTCGATCGGCCGCTCGCTCGAGATCATCAAGGATCTCGGCGACGCGGACACAGTCTCTGAGCAGTATGGGCTCGGCGGCTTCGAAGGGACACACGCGATCGGCCACGTGCGCATGGCGACCGAGTCCGACGTCGACATCTCCGGAGCCCACCCCTACTGGGCCTATCCCTTCTCCGACATCGCCGTCGTCCACAACGGCCAGCTGACGAATTACTTCCACTGGAAGCGCCGGCTCGAACGATCCGGGCACCGCTTCCAGTCCGAGTGCGACTCGGAGATCATCGCGGTCTACCTCGCCGAGAAGATGAGCGAGGGCGCCGACCTCGAGCAGGCGATGCAGCAGTCGCTCGAGGAGCTCGACGGCGTCTTCACCTACATCGCGGTCACCGCGGACGCGCTCGGGGTGGCGAAGGACGAGATGGCCGCCAAGCCGCTCGTCCTCTACGAAGCCGACGACGTCGTCGCGCTCGCCTCCGAGGAGATCGCCATCCGCGCCATCGTCGACCACGAGATCGACACATACGACCCGTACGAGGGCATGGTGATGGCGTGGCAGAGGTAGGCGAGCGCCGGATCACGTACGACGCTCGCGGTCTCGCCGAGCCGCACGCCGACGCGCCGAACATCGCGCGGATCGAGGACGGGACGGCGACTTTCGATGCCCGCGACCTGACGACGCGCCAAATCAACCTCGAGCTACGCCGGCTCCTCTACGAGGAGGGGATCAAGGAGGTCACGGTCGAGAACCCGGGGGCGAAGCACTCCCTCGGGGTGGGCATCCTCACCCGCTGCAAGATCAGCTTCGAGGGCTCGCTCGGCTACTTCGGGTGTGGCCTGATCGACGGCCCGGAGATTCACATCAGCGGCCGGGTCGGCTGGTCGGCCTGCGAGAACATGATGTCGGGGGTCGTTGTCATCGAGAGCAACGCCGGCTCGCTGGCCGCTGCCGCCATTCGAGGAGGCGACGTCGTCGTCAAGGGGCAAGTGGGCGCGCGCACGGGCATCGACCAGAAGGGCGGCACGATCATCGTCCTCGGCGACGCCGGCTCGATGACAGGGTTCATGCTCCAGCGTGGGCGCCAGATCATTTGCGGAAACGTCGGCGCCGGTCTCGGCGACTCGATGTACGACGGGACGATTTACGTCGCCGGCAAGGTGAAGTCGCTCGGGATCGATTGCGTGCCCGGCGAGTGGGACGAGTCCGACACCGAGCTGATCGAGCGCAAGTTCAGGATCTACGGGCTCGGCTCGCCGCCCGAGTTCCAGAAGTTCGTCTGCGGCAAGCAGCTCTACAACTACGACCAGCTCGAGCCCAGCGAGCGCAAGCTGGTCATCTAGGAATGGGAGCCATGGAGGACGCACCTTCGCGCGAGAACGTTCTGGGGCGGAGCAGGATCTTCACCCCGGAGGTCATCAACGACATCCACATCAAGGCCGAGCTCGGCCGCTACCGCATGCGCGGTTTTTCGGTCTTCAAGCCGATGCCGGGCTGGGACGAGCTCGTCTTCCTGCCGGGGACGCTCACGCGGTTCGTGATCGAGGGCTACCGGGAGAAGTGCGAGACGAAGACGGTCCTCGGCGCCCGCTTCGCCAAGAATCCCATCGAGCTCGACATTCCGGTCTACATCACCGGTATGAGCTTCGGAGCGCTCTCGCTCGAGGCGAAGATGGCGCTGGCCAAGGGCGCCTCGATGGCGGGGACCGCGACCTGCTCGGGCGAGGGCGGGATGATCCCGCCCGAGCGCGACCTCTCGACGAAGTGGTACTACCAGTGCATCCAGAGTCGGTACGGGTTCAACCCGCACCACCTGATGCTCGCCGATGCTTGCGAGTTCTTCATTGGCCAGGGGTGCAAGGTGGGCCTCGGCGGACACCTCATGGGCCAGAAGGTCTCCGAGCAGGTGGCAGAGATGCGGTCGCTGCCGCCGGGCATCGACCAGCGCTCACCGGCCCGCCATCCCGACTGGCTCGGTCCTGACGACCTCTCCCTGAAGGTGCAGGAGGTCCGGGAAGCCACCGACTACCAAATTCCCATCCAGCTCAAGCTCGGCGCCGCGCGTGTCTACGACGACGTGCGCATGGCGGCCAAATGCGGGCCGGACATCATCTACCTCGACGGCGCCGAGGGAAGCACCGGCGCCGGCCCGCATATCGCAACGGAGGAGACGGGCATTCCGCTCATGGCGGCAATCCCCGAGGCCCGTCGCGCCCTCGAAGACGTGGGACTCGCCGACGAGATCGACCTGGTCGTCGCCGGCGGGATCCGGAACGGAGCCGACGTCGCCAAGTGCCTGTCTCTGGGGGCAACGGCCGTCGCCATCGGGACGACCGCGCTGATCGCGCTCAACTGCAACAAGGAGATCCCCGGCGTAACCGACTACGAGGGGACCGTCGGTGTCCCGGCCGGACAGTGCTACCACTGCCACACGGGGCGCTGCCCCGTCGGAATCACGACCCAGAACCCAGAGCTGCGAAAGCGACTCGTCGTCGACGAGGCTTCGGTGCGGGTCTACAACCTGCTGACGGCCATGACGATGGAGCTCCAGATGCTCGCGCGCGCCTGCGGGAAGACGAACGTGCACTCGCTCGAGCCCGAGGACCTCGCTGCGCTGACCGTCGAGGCGGCGGCGATGGCGAAGGTGCCGCTCGCAGGCACCGACTACATCCCCGGGGTCAGCGAGGAGAAGACGCTCGCGGAGATTAAGCGTCTGCTCGAGAAGCACATCGAGTATCCGGTGGACTATCTGCCAGAGCAGCCGGCCGAATTTGCGGGCGCCGGAGAAGACTGATGGCGCAGAGGGGCGAGCCCGAGAAGATCGTCGACATCGACTCCGAATACCTGTCGGGGAAACGCCAGCCGTACCAGGAGGACATCTCCGAGCTCGACGAGGTCGACCTCGAAGCCGCCACACCCGGCCAGGACATCAACTGGCTGGAGGACGTCGAGCTGCTGGAGGAGGAAGGTACGCCGGCCGTCTTCGACCGTTACTCGAACTCATTCATCCGCATCTACTTCAAGATCCCTAAGGGCCGTGAGAACGAGATCGCGCGCAAGGTGCTCGTCAAGCACCTGCAGTCGGGTAACTCCTACGGCATTCAGCTGAAGGAGAAGCACACGAAGTTCCCCCAGCCCGAGCTCGGCCCGTGGGTGGCCGACTCGAAGACGGTGGGCACGAATTACGAGCCCCCGACTCTCGAGGGCTGGGAACCGCCCGCCCACTGACCTTTTAAGACCCCGGGGTCTGACCCCTATCGCGGTCGCCAAGGTCGCGGCCTGCGGGTCATCTGAGACATGCCGGGCTTAGCTCAGACTGCATGAATGCGCACTCCATGGCCCGTTCGAGGCACGCCTGAAAAAGACCCGGGGGTCTGACCCCGAGGTATGTCCCCTTGGAGCCGACGCTGGTTTGGGCAGTGCACCCTAGCTTTCGCCGGACCGAAGGCGTCGGTGCTGCCGTACGGGCCGAACTCCTTCGTCGTCCCGCAGGAGGCCGAGCGTAAAAGAGGAGGGCGGTCCGCGCAGCGCTGCCCTCCCGGGGGCCGACCGGATTTCCGCTGCCGGGCGGCATAAGATCGGCGGCATGGACTACCGCATGTTCATCGCAGGCGAGTGGGTCGAGAGCGAGTCCAGCGCGACGATGGAGTCGACCAGCCCGGCGACCGGCGAGCGCATTGGATCCGTTCCGGAGGGAACCCGCCAGGAGGCCCGGAGGGCTGTCGCAGCCGCCAACTCAGCCTGGCGCGAATGGGCGGCTCGCTCCGCGTTCGAGCGCGCCAAGGCGCTGGACCGGATCGCAGACCTGGTCGGCGAACGCCGCGACGACCTCGCTCGCACGCTGACGCTCGACCAGGGGAAGCCGCTCCATACCGAGGCGTACGACGAGGTCGGCGAGCTGGAGGAGTACTTCCGCATGGCGGCAGCCGACGCGACGCGGATCGAAGGGCTGATGCCACCTTCTGTGGACGCAGCCAAGCGCGTCTTCGTCTACCGCGTGCCGCGAGGCGTCGTCGGCGCCGTGACTCCCTGGAACTGGCCGTACACGATGCCGGCGGAGATCCTGGCACCCGCGCTCGCCGCCGGAAACGCCGTGGTCTGGTCGCCGGCCGCCTCGACCTCGGTCTGCGCGGTCAAGCTCGCCGAGTGCATCGTCGACGCGGAGCTTCCTGCAGGCGTGTTCAACCTGGTCACCGGGCCCGGGAGCGTCGTCGGCGATGAAATCGTGGCCAGTCCAGGCACCAACGCGATCGGATTCATCGGCTCTACCGAGACGGGCTACAAGATCGCCGAGCGCGCCGCCGGGAAGGCGCTCCTGCTCGAGATGGGCGGCAACGGGCCCGTCGTCGTGCTCGACGATGCCGACGTCGGCAAGGCCGTCGAGGCCAGCGTGATCGCCTCTTTCCTCTGCGCCGGACAGAGCTGCACGGCCGGCGAGCTCTTTCTCGTCCACGAGGCCGTTCACGACGAGTTCCGCGACAAGGTGGCCACGCGGGCGCAAGGGGTCAGGCTCGGCGATCCCTTCGACGCTGCGACGAACATGGGTCCGCTGAACAACGAGCCGGTCGCGGCGAAGATGGACGAGCACGTGCGGGATGCGCTCGAGCGCGGCGCGGAGCTCGTTGCCGGCGGGGCCCGTGTGAGCGGGTTCCCGACCCAGCTCTACTACGAGCCGACGGTACTCGACCAGGTCAGCGAGGAGATGGAGGTCGCCCGAGACGAGACCTTCGGCCCGATTGTTCCCATCCGGACGATCCGGAGCGAGGACGATGCGCTCGCGACGATCGAGGAATCCCCGTACGGGCTCTTGGCGGCCGTGTTCACGCGCGACCTCGCTCGTGGACTTCGCTTCGCGGAAGCCGCCCGGGCCGGGTGGGTCAACGTCAACGCGTCTTCGAACTACTGGGAGACGCATCTCCCCTTCGGCGGCCGCGCCGGCTCGCGCAGCGGGATCGGCCGCGTCGGCGGGCGTTTCGCCTTCGACAGCTTCACCGAGCTGAAGAGCGTAGTGATCGATCTGGGTTGATCACCACTTGGTCCGCCGCTGGCTGCGGGCGAACCGTCTCCGCTCCTTCCGAGCCTCGGACCGAAGCCGGACGTCCTGCTTGACCGCGAGCGCGCGGAGCTCGCGCTGGAGCTTCCTGTAGCTCTCCCAGCGGATCTGTGGCAGCGAGCCGTTGCCGAGAGCGGCCCGCACAGCGCACCCGGGCTCTTGCCCGTGGGCGCAGTCCGAGAAGCGACACTCCCGCGCCAGCTCCGCCACGTCGGCGAAAGTCTCGTCGAGGGCCGACTCGTCCGCCCAGAGCTGAAGCTCTCGCATCCCCGGTGTGTCGAGGAGCAACGCTCCGCCCGGAAGGTGGACGAGCTCCCGGTGCGTCGTCGTGTGACGGCCTCGTCCATCCCGCCGGAGCTCGGCGGTCGCGAGCAGGTCCTGACCGAGGAGGCGGTTGACGAGCGTCGACTTCCCGACGCCCGACGAGCCGAGCAACGCCACCGTCTGGCCCGGAAGCAGATACGGGTCGAGCGAGCCGAGCCCTTCGCCGGTGACCGAGCTGACGGCGTGAACGGGCACCCCGAACGCGATCGCCTCGGCTTCGGCCACCGTCTCCGACACGTCTCCAGCGAGATCCGACTTCGTCAGCACGATCACCGGAGCGGCGCCGCTGTCCCACGCGGCGGTCAGGTAACGCTCGAGCCGCCGCGGCTTGAAGTCCCGTCCGCAATCCGTGACGAGGAAGACGGTGTCGACGTTCGCCGCGACGACCTGTTCCTCTGTCAGCCAGGGCTCCTTGCGGGCGAAGCGGGTGCGGCGCGGGAGGACGGCGCGGACGATTGCCCGCTCCTCGCCGGGGAGCTTCTCGGCCGCCACCCAGTCGCCGGTGACGGCGTGACCGCCAGCGGAGAGCGTTCCTGCGGTCGTGAACAGGACCACGGCGCCGCGCTCCTGCACGGCTACGCGGCCCGCAATGAGCCCCTCGGGCTCGTATGGCGCAAAGGCTTCGGCGAAGAACTGGTTCCAGCCGAGCGCCTCCATCGAATGCTGCAAGACAAGACCTCCTGAGGTCAGAGAACGACGACGGCGAAGGGGTCGTCGAAGCTCAGGAGGCGAGAAAGGCGGTCGGTTCCGCTACGCCGAGAGCTTCGCGGCCCGGAATGCGGCAGTGACGGTCATCTGTTCCGAACCTCCTTCTCGACGACGGGACGACCGAACGGTAGCCGAGCGGGCGTCAGCTGTCGAGCTCGGCGAGAAGGCCGCGCAGGTCGAGAGGCCGCGTGTACATGGCGATCTGCTTCCCGTCGTCCGTCCGCGGCCACTCCTCCTGCGGCCGGTCCCAGTAGAGCTCGATTCCGTTCTGGTCCGGGTCCGCGAGATAGAGCGCCTCGCTCACCCCGTGATCCGAAGCTCCGTGAAGCGCGATGCCCCCGTCCCGCAGGCGCCGAAGCGCGTCCGCCAGGGCGCGGCGGGTCGGATAGCGAATGGCGAAATGGAAGAGCCCGGTCGTTCCGGGAGGCGGCGCGGAGCCACCCTTCGATTCCCACGTATTCAGCCCGATGTGATGGTGATAGCCGCCCGCGGAGACGAAAGCGGCCTGGTCGCCCATGCGCGCCTGCTCCTCGAAGCCGAGCACCCCGACATAGAACGCGAGCGCGCGGTCGAGGTCGGACACCTTCAGGTGGACATGGCCGATGTCGACGCCGGGGTCGATGCTCATGGGCCGCTCATGCTTCAAGTCTCGCAGGGTCTGGCGTCAAGGGAAGCCAGCGTCTCCCGCAACAGCCCCGGCCGATCGCTGAAGATCCCGGTGACGCCGAGCTCGGCGAGCTCCCGCATCCTGGCGGGCTCGTTGACCGTGAACACCAGCGTGGCGAGCCCGAGCGAGTGCGCCCGCCGTATGGGGTCCGGTTGGGCCGGCTCCCCGAAGCCGACCCCCCAGAAGCGCACTCCCCTGGACGGGTCAGGTCCGCGGCCCAGGTGTAATCCGGTTCGCACGCCGGGTTGTAGCCGCAGCACCGCGTCGAGCGCATCGGCGAAGAAGGAGAGGAAGATGAGCTCGCGGTCGTCGACATCGTGCTTCCGAAGGGTCTGCAGCGTCCTTTCGGCGAGATTCGGCTCCTTCAGCTCGACGGCGAGGCCGACGCGCCCGCAGAGGAGGCCGAGAGTCTCCTCGAGCGCCGCGACTCCGGCGGGCGGATCTGGGTCGTGGCAGATGACGAGCTCGCCGTCGCGGTCCCGAACGTCGAACTCCACGTAGTCGGCCCCCTGATCGATCGCGAGCGCGAAGGCTTCGAGGCTGTTCTCGGGCGCGTCCCAGCAGGCGCCGCGGTGGGCGATCACGAGCGGCCTCAACTCAAAAGCCTCTCGACGATGTTGCGCTCCAGCCCGGGAACGAGCTCGTCGGCGGCCCCGAGGCGCTTCGCGGGAAGCGTCCCGAGCACGGCGATGCAGCGCATGCCGGCTGTCTTGGCGGCTGCGACACCCGCCTCCGTATCCTCGAAGACCACGACCTCGGCGGGCTGCAGCCCCTCGTTGAGGAGCTCCAACGCTCGGAGGTAACCGTCGGGCTCGGGCTTGCCGTTGACGACGTCATCGGCGGACACGATCACGGAGATGGCGTCGCGGAGGCCTGCCGCCTCGAGCACGGGCTCGATCTCCGCGCGGGCGGCGCCCGAGACCACTGCGACCGGAAGCCGCTCGGCCGCGTAGCGAACTGCCTCCCGCACAGGCTCCGAGACGGTCGAACCGTCCTTGACCGCGATGCGGTAGCGGGCGATGCGCTGCTCGATGACCTCTGGGATAGCGGAGTGGCCCTTGCCGAGCCACGTTTCCACGATCTCGGGGTCCGACAGGCCGGCCAGGCGATCGTAGTACTCCTCCGCCGCGAGTGGCTTACCTTGTGCGGCGAAGAGCTCTCGGAAGATCCCGCAGAGGATGGGCTCGTCGTTCGAGAGCGTCCCGTTGAAGTCGAAGACGACCGCGCGCGGACGCATCGACACGGAAGACTATCCCGATGCCGGCCTCAGCCTTCGGCCTTGCGCTCGCCGCAGCGTTCATCCATGCGCTCTGGAATCTTCTCGTCGCCCGTGCGCGCGATCCGGAAGCAGCGACGGCGGTGGCGCTCCTGGCGGCGGTCGCCCTGTTCGCCCCGGTCACGGCGGTCGTCTGGGAGGCCGAACGAGCAGTGTGGCCGTTTCTCCTCGCGACCGCCGCCCTTCACCTGACCTATTTCGCCCTGCTCGCGGCGGCGTACCGGCGCGCTGAGCTCTCCCTCGTTTATCCGCTCGCGCGGGGGTCGGCGCCCGTGCTCGTCCTCGTGGTGGGAGTCACCGCACTCGGCGTCGGTACGTCGGCGCTCCAGGCGGCGGGCGTCTGCCTTGTCGGTGCGGGAATCCTCCTCGTGCGCGGACTGAGGCGCGCCGCCGACTGGACGGGGGTCGCGTTCGGACTCGGAATAGCCGCCTGTATCGCTGCCTACACGCTCGTGGACAAGGAGGGCATCCGCCACGCGAATCCGATCACGTACCTCGAGCTCGCGACCTCGCTCGCTGCAGTTGGTTACGTGGGCGGGGTGCTCGTCGCCAAGGGAGCGCCCGCGCTGAGGCGCGAGGTAGGCATTGCGTCGGTTGCGGCCGGCCTCGCGATGTTCGGGGCCTACGCGCTCGTGCTCGCGGCCCTCCAGCTCGCGCCCGCGGCGCCCGTCGCGGCCGTCCGGGAGACGAGCATTGTGATCGCGACCGCCGGCGCCGCGCTCGTTCTCAAGGAGCGCCTTGGGCTTGAACGCATCGTCGGAGCGGTGCTCGTCGTTGCCGGCGTCCTGCTCCTCGGCCTCTAGCCACCCACGTCTGCAGCGCGAAGCAGAAGGGCTTCCACCCGAGCCACCGCTTCCGGACCGGCCAAACCGCGGACGGCGACAGTCGTCCGCCGTGTAAGCACGTCGTCCGTTGTGCATGCCCATTCACGCTCTTGTCCGTATACCGCCTGCGCCGCGATGTCCGGCCCTGCGGGGTCGAGGCGCTCTAGGAGGCGGGGGTCGAGGCTCGCCACCCTGAGGACGTCCTCGGCGCGGGCACCATAGAGATGCGCCAGGTGTGATCGCACGGTTGGGTCGAGCTCGGGGTGGACGCTGCCCAGCCGGGCATTCGCCTCGGCCAGCCCGACGGCGCCGGGCAGGGGGGCCGGACTGCCACCGAAACGCGCGACTCCGAGTTCGCTGCGCAGGCCGTTCAGCGCCTCGAGCGCGATGCGCCGGTACGTGGTCAGCTTTCCCCCGGCCACGGTAACCATCCCCCCGCGGCCGCGCAGGAGGACTGTCTCCCGCCGCGCGCGCGCCGTGGGCCCGCGAGCGTTCGGCAGCACGCGGAGCCCGGCGGAGGTCGAGCGGACAGCTTCTCGCCGCACGGCCTGCGCGTCGAGGGCCACCGCTGCCTTGTCGAGCACGCTGCGAATCTCCGCGTCGGTGACACCGAGTTCGTCGGGGTCGCCCTCGTAAGACGTGTCGGTCGTCCCGAGAAGAAGCATTCCCTCCCAGGGAACTGCGAACGAGACCCGCACCTGGTCGTGTGGAATCGTCAGCGCTGCGCTCCAGGGCTCGGTTAACTCCAGGAAAACGTGGACGCCCTTGCTGAGCCGGATCGAGGGCGGTGCTTGCTCGTCTTCGAGCCTGCGGACGTGGTCGATCCAGGGGCCCGTAGCGTTGACGACCGCGCGTGCCGCGACCGAGACACTCTCGCCCTCGCGGCCGTCGCGAATCTCGGCGCCGGCCACCTGGCCGCGGGCTATCCGAAGAGCCGTTGCCTCCGCGTAGTTCGCGACGGTAGCTCCGGCCTCGGCGGCGGCCTGGACGTTCGCCAGGCACAGGCGGCTGTCGTGCGTCCAGGCGTCGGCGTAGACGCCGCAGGCGCGGAGATCCTCGATTCGCAGCGCCGGAACGCTTCGCCGCGCGCGCTCAGGCGCAATGAGCCGGCCATGTCGCTCGCCGGCGAGGGTCGAGTACACCCAGAGGCCGGCCTGGACGGCGAGTGGGTGGTAGGGCCCGTGTCGGTAAAGCGGTAGGAGGAAGGGGAGGCGCCGGACCAGGTGGGGCGCCACGACCTGCATGAGCGCGCGGCGTTCCCGATGGGCCTCCCGGACGAGGCGGATGTCACCGAGGCGGAGGTATCGCAGTCCACCATGGATCAGCTTCGAGGAGGCGCTGGAGGTCTGGGAGCCGAAATCGGTACGGTCGACGAGCGCGACCGCAAGCCCGGCGCGGGCCGCCTCGCAGGCGATTCCCGCGCCGATGATTCCCCCGCCGATGACGAGCACATCGAAGCGGCGCGTCGCGAGCTCCTCGAAGGAGCGGCTCCGGTCTACGAGATCCAAAGCGGATTCGTCCACGCGCGCCCGCCGTCAGCGTCGCGGAGCTCGAGCCGTCCGTAGGGCGTGAAGGCGGGCCGCTCGAGGCGAGCGGCCCTGACCAGGCCTCGGTCGTCGACGTCGAGGATCTCGCTCCGGCACGTGTAGCCGAGGCGGCCCGCGTTGACGCTCGATCCCTTCATGCGTCCGGCGAGCAGCGTGATCGAGCGCGCCGGGCTGCAGCGAACCTCCACCGCGGTCTCGGTCACCTTGACGTCGTGGATCCGGGGCCCCGTGGAGCTGTAGAAACGACCTTCTTGCAGGGCGGAGAGCACGTCTGCCTCGCTTCGCTCCTCACAGCGGGCCCATACCCAGGCGAGGGAGCTGTCGAAGCCGGGGTGGTGAGTGTCGTCGGTGGCGAGGCCGAAGAACGAGCGCCGGCCCTCGAGCACCTCGTCCCAGTGGAGCGCCGCGAGCCCCCGGCCGACCTCGAGCTCGCACGCGGCGTTGTACACCTCGAGCCCCACAAGCCCCTCGCAGGCTTCGAACGCATCCGCCCGCAGGCCGCTCCAGTACGGATGGGCCAGGTACGGAACGCCCCCCGCGCTCCGGGCCCAGGCCACCGCCTCGTTCAGCGAGGGCGGCTCGGTCTCCGGCATCGGCGGGGCGCTGGTAACGCCCAGCGCCAGGACGTGCGCGTCTCCCTTCCCGTCCGCGCGAGCGTCGAGCTCGGTCCCTGCGATGACGAGTAGCCGCTCGGTGGAAGGCGTTGCGGTGCGGACCCAGTGGTCTGTGATCGCGAGGACGTCGAAGCCGGCCCATTCGTAGTGGCGCACGAGCATCTCCGGCGGTAGCGCGCCGTCGGAGTTGGTCGTGTGCGTGTGCAATGCACAGCGCAGCCATGCGCCCGAGCTGTCAAAGGGGTTGGACACAGACCTACGCGGCTGGAACGGCAGCCCGGTCCAGCTCTGGGATGGCCGCGAGGAGCTCCCGGGTGTACGGGTGGGTCGGCGCAACGAAGAGACGTTCCGTCTCGCCCTGCTCGCAGACCTCCCCGTTCTTCATCACCAGTGCGCGCCCAGCGATCGTGCGCACGACCGCGAGGTCGTGGCTGACGAAGATGACCGCAGCCCCGAAGCGGGCGGCCAATTCAGCGATCAGCTCGATGATCGTTGCCTGGACCGACACGTCGAGTGCGGAGGTGACCTCGTCGCAAAGGAGGAGAGAAGGGCGGGCCGCGAACGCGCGCGCGAGGGCGATGCGCTGCTTCTGGCCGCCCGAGAGCTCTGTCGCGTACCGGTGGAGCAGTCCCGTCGGGAGCTTCACCGACTCGAGGAGCTCGATGACGGCGGCCCGCTCGCCCGAGTGACGCACATCGTCCCGGAAGAGCCGGATCGGCCGGCGGACGATGTCGAACACTGTGTGACGTGGATTGAGTGACGAGTCGGGGTCCTGGAACACGATCTGGAGCTCCCGGCGGAGAGCCCGCGGACGCTTGACCGCCTGGGCCGCGAGCGGCAC
>Ga0307415_100000580_pt1 | contig 16031 bp, 14 predicted proteins | sample DK1Cmetagenome_FD_204524 | JGI IMG/M metagenome (GOLD analysis project Ga0307415, IMG submission 204524) | Maize rhizosphere microbial communities from greenhouse at UC Davis, California, United States - DK15-C-2 | ecosystem: Host-associated > Plants > Roots > Rhizosphere > Soil | place: USA...
CCAGGAGGAACGGCGCCTGGACGCTGCGCAGCTCGCCGCGCTCATTGCCGAAGACGACAACGACGCGGCAGCCTAGGCGAGTTCGGGCGCCCATCGCGCGGAACGGGCCGCGTGATCGCCTGCGACGCCTGCCGACGTCTCGCAGGGGATATCGCGACGCGTGCCTACGCGTCCGCCACGCACGCGTTCGATGCGTTCCGCGTTCGCGGATCGGCCTGCGAGCTCAGCGCTGCCGTTCGGCGAGCCAGCGCGCGGCGTCGAGCGCGAAATAGGTGAGGATCGCGTCGGCGCCGGCGCGCTTCATCGCGAGCAGCGCTTCCAGCGCGCAACTGCGCTCGTCGAGCCAGCCGTTGGCGGCCGCCGCCTTCAGCATCGCGTATTCGCCCGATACCTGGTAGACCGCCGTCGGCAGGCCGAACGTATCCTTGACGCGTCGGACGATGTCGAGGTAGGGCAGGCCCGGCTTCACCATGACGATGTCGGCGCCCTCCTCGATGTCGAGGAACGTCTCCCACAACGCCTCGTCGCTGTTCGCGGGGTCCATCTGGTAGGTGTACTTGTCGCCGCCAGCCAGGTTGCGCGCCGACCCGACCGCGTCTCGGAACGGGCCGTAGAAGCTCGACGCGTACTTGGCCGAATAGGCGAGGATGCGCGTTCGCTGCAAGCCCGCGCCATCGAGCGCCTCGCGCAGCGCGCCGACCCGGCCATCCATCATGTCGGAAGGCGCGACGATGTCCACGCCGGCCTCGGCATGCGACAGCGCCTGCTTCACGAGCGCGACGACCGTCTCGTCGTTCATCACGTAGCCGTTCGCGTCGATGAGGCCGTCCTGGCCGTGGCTCGTGTACGGATCGAGGGCAATGTCGGTGATGACGCCGAGGTCGGGAAAGCGCTCCTTCAGCGCGCGCACCGTGCGCGGCACGAGGCCTTCGGCATGCCAGGCCTGCGACGCGTCGTCGGTCTTGAGCTCGGGAGCGATCACGGGAAACAACGCGATCGCCGGAATGCCGAGCGACACGGCCGCTTCGGCCTCGTGCAGCAGCCGGTCGATCGACTTGCGCGATACGCCGGGCAGAGAAGCCACGGGCTCCTCGCGTTGCCGCCCGTCGAGCACGAACACCGGGTAGATGAAATCGTCGGGCGACAGCCGATGCTCGCGCACCAGACGGCGCGCGAAATCGTCACGACGCAGGCGCCGCGGACGGCGGGTGGGAAACCGGCCGGTGAATTGAAAGCTCATGGGGGCGGTCGCATCGAACGAGGCGTGGAATCGTAGCGCAACTGCGATCGCCGCTTGGGATCGCCGCGTCAGCGGGCGCCGAGCCAGCGGGCCTGGCGAGCCACGCGCTCGAGGTCGGACAGCGTGGTGGCCCGCTGCCGCGCGGCGTCGCTGCGCAACCGCAGCACGAGCTCCGCCGTAGCGAGCGCGTCGCTCGCAGCATTGTGCCGCGTTGCGCATCCGATGCCGTACAGGGCGAGCCAGTCGTCGAGCGTCATGCGCCGGTCCTTGTGCGCGTGCTCGTTGGCGAGCGCAGCGGCGAGCGGTGCGACGTCCAGCCAGCGGGCGCGTGGGACGGCCACGTTCGCCCGGCGCGCTGCCTGTTCGAGGAACGCGCGATCGAAGTCGGCATGGAACGCGATGCGTGGCGAGGCGCCCGCCCACGCCAGGAAGGCGGCGATGGCTTCGCCGCACGGCGTTCCCGCGAGCTGTGCCTCGCGGCCGATCCCGTGGAGCGCGACATTGTGCCGATCGGTCGGACCGTCGTGCTGCAGCACCGCCTCGAAGCTGTCTCCCGCGCGCACGCCGTTCGCATCGATCGCGACCGCGCCGATCGCGAGCAGCGCATCGCGCGCTGCGTCGAGGCCGCTCGTTTCCGTGTCGACCACCACCCAGCGGTCGTCCTCAGCCCGGGGGCGGCTCGGTCGCAGGCGACGCAGCCAGCGCATCGTCAGCCCGGATAGTCGAGCGCCAGCCGCTGCTGCAGCCGACGACCCTGCCGCATCGCCTCCTTCAGGATGCGGCGATCGAGCTCCGACAGGTCGTCGACGGGTACGAAGTTCGCATTCGTCGACGCGGCCACCACGCCCGTCGCCCGCCGGTTCTGCGTGCGAAGACGCACGAGCTGCAGATACTCGAACGCGCCGGACCACGCGCGCGTCTCGTCGCTGGCGATGCCGAGCGCGGCGCCCGCATTCGCGAGCCGTTCGGCCGTGGACGTCGCGGCCACCCCGCTTGCCAGCGCAAGTATGCGGGCCGCATCGACGAACAGCACCGTGCCCTGCAGCTTGAGGTCGATGCCGCTCGTTCCCGCGGCGTCTTCCTCGGCCGCGAGCTCGCCGAACCAGTTCAGGGCCGGACGACGCGCGAGCGCGTTGTCCGACATCTGCTTCAGGAACCGCGGCGTACCGCGCGCGCGCTGGGCGATGTCCTCGCGCAGCCGATGCGCGAGCGAAGCCTCGCCCCACAGGCTGCGGAAGTCGAAGAAGATCTGCGCGTCCAGCAGGCTCTGCGGATCGCCGCGATCGATCCAGCCGTGGAACGACTGCTGCCATTCGACGAACGACGCACACCAGCGGGGGTTCATCGCCATGACGTTGCCCTTGCACAGCGGATAGCCGCAGCGGTCGAGCGCCTCGTTGACGGCCCGCGCGAACGGCAACAGGCGCGCACGGACCGCCTCGGCTTGCGCGCTGCTCGCCGAGTCGAACAGGATGCCATTGTCCTGGTCGGTGGCGATCGTCTGCTCGCTCCGACCCTCGCTCCCCATGCCGAGCCAGCAGAAGCGCACGTCGTCGAGCGCGTGCCCGGGCAGCACGATTTCGATGAGCCGCTGCAGCAGCTGGTCGTTGAGGCTCGATATCATGCGCGTCAGCTGATCGCTCGCCATGCCTTGCGCGACGAGCGCGTGCGCGAGCGCGCGGATGTCGGCCGCCTGCTGGACGAGCGAATCGACGTCGCGCGCGCGACGGATTCCCGACGCGAGCTCGCGCACCGACAGTCGCTGCAATGCGAACAGGTCGCGCTCGGAAACGACGCCGGCGACGCGTCCGAGGTTGTCGGTGACGACGATGTGGCGGATGCCGTGGCGTGCCATCTCGAGCGCGGCGTCGCCGGTCGTGGCCGCGTGATCGAGCGTCACCACCGGCTGCGTGGTGATCGCGTCGAGGCGCGCGTCGAGCGCGAGCGCGGGCAGCACGATGCGGCCGACGATGTCCTGGCGCGTGAGGATGCCGAGCGGACGCTGCTGCTCGTCGACGGTGACGATCGAGCCGACGCGTCGCGCTTCCATCTCGCGGAGCGCGTCGCCTACGGCAAGCGACGGAGGCGCGGTCAGCGGCGGATTGCGCAGGACGCTGGCGAGCGGCGTGGCCGGCCCGCGCGACTCCGTCACCGTGGCGACGAACTCCGCCTGCATGCGCGAATGCGAGAGCTCGAGCAGATGGTCGACGCGTCGCCGGCAGAAATCGGCGAACACCGGCGAGCGCTCGACGAGCGCGTCGAAGACCTCCGCGGTGAACGCGAGCACGAAGGTATCGGCGACGGCGACGTAGTTGCGCGTGACGCCGCGTCGCTGCAACAGCGCGGACAGCGGAAACACCTCGCCGACGCCGCGCTCCCAGCTGCCGCCGGCCGGCGCGGAGGCGTCGGTCACCGCGGGCATGGACCGCACGCAGCCGCTTCGGACGATGAACGCGTGCGACGGGCGCTGCGCGGACGGTGACAGCAGCGAGTCGCCGGCGGCGTAGTAGCGCACACTGCACGCGCGTACCAGCATCTCGAGGTCCGCATCCGCCATCGCCGAGAACGGCGCATGGGGGACGAGCGACTGTCGCAGCCCGGCGAGAACGGACGGCGCGGGCGTTCCGAATCCCGTCATGGCGGCGTTGCGCCTGGTTACAACTTCGTCGGGCGCGAGCGCGGAACTTGCGCGCGGCGCGGCTGGTCAGAACTGGCGGACGGTGAACGTCTCCCGCTTTCCTCCCTGAGCGGGTGCCCGGGCCGGTGCGATGTCACCGGTGCCGGGCGTTTTCCAGGCCCCGCATCACTCCCCTTGATGGCGGGGCCTTTTCTTGCCCGCCGCGTCACGCCGGGGCGGCTTCCACGTCGAGCCCGAGCCAGCGGGCGAGCACGTCGTCGGCATCGATCACGCCGGTGCGCCGCGTCGCCGAGAACGGCACGACCGTGACGCCCGCCGACTGCGCGCCGAACGCCTCGACGAGTTGACGGCGGATCGTCGCCACCGCCTCACGCTGTTCGGAGACGTTGAGCTTGTCGCTCTTCGTCGCGAGGATCAGCACCGGCCTTCCGGACGGCACGAACCGCTCGAGGAGGACGAAGTCGAGGGGTTTCAGCGCATGACGCGCGTCGACGACGACGACGAGGCCGACCAGCGTGTCGCGCGAGGTGACGTAGTCCCACAGGAATGCCTGCCAGCTCTCCTTGACGTCGCGCGCGACGGCCGCGTACCCGTATCCGGGAAGGTCGGCGACGAGCCCGCCGCTTCGCAACCGGAACAGGTTGATCTCGCGTGTGCGCCCCGGCGTGCGACTCGAGAACGCGAGGCGGGTGCGGTTGGCGAGCGCGTTGATCGCGCTCGACTTGCCCGCATTGCTCCGCCCCGCGAACGCGATCTCCGGAGGCCCGGGTGGCGGCAGCTGCGCGCGCGCGGCGGCACCGATCACGAACTCTGCGCCGATCAGCACGCGCGGCGTTCGCTCGGCCTGTGCCTGTCCGGCCGCGCGCGGTGCGTCCGGTACAATGGCGTGCTTTTTTACCCGGGCGCCGGTGTGCGCCGCGGCTGCCCGGCCGTCGAATCGAGGAGTCCTGCCCATGAATCGCCTGTTGCTGCTGGCCGTGCTCGCGTGGCCGGCAGTCGTTGCAGCCCAGACGCCGGCCGCACCCGCCGCCGATCCGAAAGCGCTCGAGGCACGCGGCCAGCAACTCGCGACGCAGGTGTGCGGCGCGTGCCACGGCGCTGACGGCAACAGCCCCGCCGCCGCCAATCCGAGTCTCGCATCGCAGCACGCCGACTATATCACCCTGCAATTGGTGCACTTCAAGGCCGGCATCCGGCAGAACCCGGTGATGCAGGCGATCGCCGCGGGACTGTCGGACGACGACATGCGCGCCGCCGGCGTGTACTACTCGCGCCAGCAGGCGAAAGGACTCGCCGCGCGCGACCCCGCGCTGGTGAAGCTGGGGCAGGCGTTGTGGCGCGGCGGCGACGCGGGCAACGGCGTTCCTGCGTGCAGCGGCTGCCACAGCCCGAACGGCGCCGGCATTCCGAAGAACTACCCGCGCGTCGCCGGGCAGTATGCCGACTACACGTACGCGCAGCTTCGCGCGTTCAAGAACGGCGAGCGCGGCCGCGACAAGGAAGGCAAGGACGCGAACGGCCGCGTCATGCGCGGCGTGGTCAAGGGGCTGTCCGATGCGCAGATGAAGGCGGTCGCGGAGTTCGCCGCCGGCCTGCGCTAGCGCGCCCGGCGCCGCACCACGCGCCCGCGATGGCCGCCGCAACCGTCGCGTCGCTGTTCGTTTATCCGGTCAAGAGCTGCCGGGGGGTCGCCGTCGACCGTGCGGACGTGCTGTCGACCGGTCTCGCTGCGAACGGGCTTCGCGATCGCGAATGGATGATCGTCGACCGGCGCGGGCGCTTCGTGACGCAGCGCGAGCGGCCGCGACTCGCGCTCGTCGAAGCGCGAGCCGCCGATGACGGAATCGAACTGCGCGGCCCGGACCTCGCGCCGGTCGTCGCGCGCACCGGCAGCGCATCGCGCGAAGTGGTCGTCTGGAGCGCCCACGTGGCCGGATTCGACGCTGGGGACGACGTCGCCGACGCGCTCTCGCGTTACCTGGACGACGACGTTCGCCTCGTGCGCTTCGACGAGCGCCGCCCGCGCCGTTGCAATCCGCTGTACGCGGGCGACAGCGGGGCGACGACGTTGTTCGCGGATGGCTACCCGTTGCTCGTCGTGGGACGCGCCTCGCTCGACGACCTCAATCGCCGCCTCGACGGGCAGCGTGGCGGCAAACTGCCGATGGACCGTTTCCGTCCCAACGTCGTGCTCGACGGCCTCGAACCGTACGACGAGGACCACGTCGACACGCTCGCGATCGGCGGCGTCGTGCTGAAGCTCGTCAAGCCATGCACGCGTTGCGAGATCACGACGACCGACCAGTCGAGCGGCCGCCGCGGCATCGAGCCGTTGCGGACGCTATCGAGCTATCGTCGCGACGACCGCCTCGCCGGCGTGACGTTCGGCATGAACGCGATCGTTGCCGCCGGCGCCGGCGCTTCGATCAGCGCCGGCGATCGCGCCGACGTGACGCTTCGCTTCTAGCCGCTGCGCGCACCGCCGCGGCGCGCGCCCCGTCACCGATCCGGGCGGCCGGCTAGTTGGTCGTCGGCGAGCACATGATCACCGAATCCGGGCCGTAGCCCTCGGCGAGCCAGGTCGCGTTGCCGCGCAGCGTGTCGCGGATCGTGACTTCGGGCGTATAGCGGTGATTGGTCCGGAACGTGTTGAAGAAGCGCCACACCGGACGCGTGTTCGCAGGACACGCGCTCGTGGCCGCGTTCGGCAGCGCGATGTAGAACACCGCCGGGCTCTCGTAGATCCAGCTCGGGAATTGCTGGCGCACGCGGTCGCACTCGGCCGGGTCGGCCGAGTAGAAATGCGAATCGCCGACTTCCGGGCGAAGGTAGAACCGGCAGACCGGATTGGCGCCGGCGGTCGGCGCGCTGTAGGCGAGGAAACGCACGCCGGTCCGCTCCCAGCCGCGCAGCACGCCGGTGTCCAGCAGATTGATCTCGTTCGCGTCGATCGTGATGAAGTAGTGGTCGAGCGTCCGGTTGTAGAACTCGACGGCGACCGCCTGGTTGCTCGTGTTGGCAGCGTCCGGCGTCAGGTACTGGCGTACGACCGGCAGCATGTTGTCGAGGCGCGAATAGTAGTCGACGCCATCGCGATTCGTGCACAGCGCCTCGCCGCCGAACAGGCCGCCGCGGAGCTCGTAGAAGTTGCCCGACTGCAGGAACGTGAACAGGCCCGATCCGGACGAGCCCTGTTCGGTCGTGCCCTGGCTCCACTGCATCTTGATGAAGCTCGAGCCGTCGCTGAAGACCTGGTAGCCGGGCGTCGTCCCCTGGCTCCACTTCTCGAGGTCGCCCTGCGGGTGGTGCAGCGCGGTCGCGATCGCGCCCTGCGGCAACGGCTCCGCGCGCCACGCGGAGAACACGACACCGGCGGGCGGTGCGCGGTTGAGCCGCAGCAGCGCCCAGTCGTAGTCGTCGCTGCGCGCGAGCAGGAACGCGCCGCCGGTCTGCAACTGGTAGGGCGGGACGGCGGTATCGCCGCAGCTTTGCGCGCGGAAGAACCAGTAGACGTTGATCGTCGAGGCCTGGAACGCCGCTTCGTTCTGCAGCGGGTCGGACGAGTCGGCGAAGCAGTGGTTCGCCGAGAACAGGTACGGCGTGAACGTCCGCGTGGTGTCGTTCAGCATCGTCCCGGTGCACAGGTACGTCGATCCGAAGCGGTCGTTGAACACGAGCTTGCCGACGCTGTTGGCGGCGTCGTTCAGCGGCTGCGACTGCGGCGTGACGCAGGCGACGTCGATGTTGCACGCGCCCGAATCGCCGATGTCCGCGGCGCGCTTCGCGTCGACGAGCCCCGCTCCGGCGACGACCAGGTGCGACGCCGGCCCGAGCCGCAGCGCGAGCCCGTCCACCGTCGCACCGTTCATCGCGTGCAACTCGATCGTGGCGATGTCGCCTTCGAGGACCGGCGTCCAGAAGTAGCCATCGCGCGCCGCAGCCTCGGCGACGGCATTGGCCGCGTACGCGCCCATCACTTGCGCCTGCGGTCCGTTGCCGGCGAAGCGCAATGCCAGATCGGGATGCGAAGCCGGAAGCGAAAGCGACACACGAAGGGCGGCCGCGCCCGGCGACTGGATCTCGATCCGCGCCGCACGGCTGCCGTCGGCGAGCGTGCGCCAGGCGAGACCACCGAGCGGGATCGTGCGGCTGGCGGCCGGGATGTCGCGCGGGAAGCCGATCGCGAGCGGCGCCGCCTTGCCGGGCGGCACCCGACCGACCTTGCGGGCGCCGTTCTTCTGCTTGAGCTGCGCGCGCTCGGTGGGCGTCGGCTCGGTGAGCGCGATGCGATACGGCGTCGCGCCGGGCGCCACGAGCGCGGCGGCCGCCTTCGGCGCGCCGTCGACGGGCCGGTACTGGGCAGGAGGCGCCGACGTTACGCGACGGGCGGCGTCGCCTTTCGACGACACTGCGCTGTCGGCCGCCGCGGCGAGCGGCGTGATGAATGCTGCGACGATCGCGACGATGGCCGCGTGACGGACGGTGCGCATCGGGTCTCCCTCGGTGTCATGGCGCGACGCAGCCTGCCGGCGCGCGGGTGTTCGATTAACGTGCGGACGCAAGGTTCAGCCGACATCGTCGCGCACCGGATCGGCGGCGCTCGCCATGCACTCGTCGAACGCGTCCCGCCAGTGAGGCAGCGCGAAGCCGAACGTGTGCACGAAGCGTGCCGTGTCGAGCACGCCGTACGCCGGGCGTCGCGCGGGGGTCGGATAGTCGCTGGTGTCGATGGCGACGACGCGCGGCAGCGGCGCGTCGCCGACGATGGCCTGCGCGAAGCCGTGCCACGTGGTGTCGCCGGTGCACGACAGGTGGTACAGGCCGCTCCGCTCGACGGCAGCCACGAGACCCTGTCCAAGGACGCGGCCGGTGGCGCCGGCGAGCGTCCTGCACCAGTTCGGCACGCCGGTCTGATCCGCCACGACGCGCAGCTCGGTTCGTTCGGCGGCGAGCCGGCGGATCGTGAGCAGGAAATTGCGCCCCCGCAGGCCGTACACCCAGCTCGTGCGGAACACGAGCGCCTTCGCGCCCGACGCCGCGATCGCGCGCTCGCCTTCGAGCTTGCTCGCGCCGTAGATGGACAACGGTGCGGTCGGCGCTTCCTCGCGATACGGCGTGCGCGCGGTGCCGTCGAAAACATAATCGGTCGAGTAGTGCACGAGGAGCGCGCCGCAGCGCTTCGCCTCCTCGGCGAGCAGCTGCGGGGCGCGGGCGTTGATGGCGAACGCGGCATCGCGTTCCTTTTCGGCGAGGTCGACCGCCGTATAGGCGGCCGCGTTCACGACGAGCGTCGGACGCAGGTCGCGCATGCGTCGGACGATCGCATCCGCGTCGCCGAGATCGAGCGACGCCCGATCGGTCGCGACGACATCCCCCAGCGCCGCCAGCACTGGCGCGAGCTCGTGGCCGAGCTGGCCGTTCGCGCCGGTCAGGAGGATCCGTTCGCGCTGCCGGGCGGCGCCCGTCACGGATAGGCCTCCGCATCGCGCAGGCGCTTTCCGGCGGCGTCCTTCGCGGCCAGCAGCGGCTCGCCGTCCAGCGGCCAGTCGATGCCGACGTCTGCATCGTTCCACAACAGCGTGCGCTCGTGCTCGGGATGGTAGTAGTCGGTCGTCTTGTAGAGGAAGTCGGCCGACGGCGAGAGGACGAGGAAGCCGTGCGCGAACCCGGCGGGCACCCACAGCATCCGCTTGTCGTGCTCGGACAGCGTCACGCCGACCCAGCGGCCGAATGTCGGCGAGCTCCTGCGCATGTCGACGGCGACATCGAACACCTCGCCCGCGACGACGCGCACGAGCTTTCCCTGCGCATGCCGGACCTGATAGTGGAGCCCGCGCAGCACGCGCTGGCCGGAGCGCGAATGGTTGTCCTGCACGAACGTCGCGTCGATGCCCGCCTCGCGGAGCGCGCGGTCGTTCCAGCTCTCCATGAAGAAGCCGCGCGCGTCACCGAAGACGCGCGGCTCGACGAGCTTCACGTCGGCAAGGGCGGTAGCCGTGACCTTCACGCGGGCGCGCGCTAGCCGATGACGGGGTCGCGGAGCAGCCCGAGCAGGTACTGGCCATAGCCGCTCTTCGCGAGCGCCGTGCCGAGGCGCTCGAGCGCGGCGCCGTCGATCCAGCCCAGGCGGTAGGCGATCTCCTCGGGACAGGCGATCTTCAGCCCCTGGCGCCGCTCGATCGTCTCGATGTACTGCGACGCCTCGAGCAGCGACTCGTGCGTCCCGGTGTCGAGCCATGCCATGCCGCGGCCCATGAGCTCGCAGTCGAGCTCGTTCCACTCGAGGTAGCGCTTGTTGACGTCGGTGATCTCGAGCTCGCCGCGCGACGACGGGCGCAGCGTGCGCGCGACCTCGAGCACGCGGTTGTCGTAGAAATAGAGGCCCGTCACCGCATAGCGCGACTTCGGCTGCGAGGGTTTCTCTTCCAGGCTCATCACGCGCCCGCGTGCGTCGAACTCGGCGACGCCGTAGCGCTCCGGGTCCGCGACGGCGTAGGCGAAGATCGTGGCGCCCGCTGGCTTCGCGTTGGCGCGCGCGAGCTGCACATGCAGGTCGTGGCCGTAGAAGATGTTGTCGCCGAGCACGAGCACCGTCTCGTCGCGCCCGACGAACTCCCGCCCGATGATGAACGCCTGCGCCAGGCCTTCGGGCGCCGGCTGCACCGCGTACGAGAGGTTCAAGCCCCAGCGCCCGCCGTCGCCAAGGAGCTGCGCGAAGCGCGGCGTGTCCTCCGGCGTGCTGATCAGCAGGATGTCGCGCACGCCGGCGAGCATCAGCGTCGACAGCGGGTAATAGATCATCGGCTTGTCGTAGACCGGCAGCAGTTGCTTGCTGACGACCTGCGTCACCGGATAGAGGCGCGTACCCGAGCCGCCGGCGAGGATGATGCCCTTGCGCACGACGCTCACGCCGGTTCGCGCGTCGGGGCGTACTGCTGCGAGACCCAGCGCTGGTAGTCGCCGCTCGTGACCGAGGCGAGCCAGGCTGCGTTGTCGAGATACCAGTCGACGGTCTTCGCGAGCCCGCTCGCGAACGTCTCGGACGGCGTCCAGCCGATCTCGCGACGCAGCTTCGCCGCGTCGATCGCGTAGCGCCGGTCGTGCCCCGGCCGGTCGCGCACGAACGTGACCAGCGAAGCGTAGTCGCGGCCCGGGCGGCGCTGCGCGAGGGTGGCGCACAGCGTCCGGACGACCTCGAGGTTCGTCATCTCCGCGTTGCCGCCGATGTTGTACGTCTCGCCCGGGCGTCCGCGCGCGAGCACCGCGCGGATCGCGGCACAGTGGTCGCCGACGTACAGCCAGTCGCGCACGTTGCCGCCGTCGCCGTACACCGGCAGCGGCTTGCCGGCGAGCGCGTTGACGATCATCAGCGGGATCAGCTTTTCGGGGAACTGGCGCGGGCCGTAGTTGTTCGAGCAGTTCGTCGTCAGCGTCGGCATGCCGAACGTGTGGTGCCAGGCGCGCACGAGATGGTCGGATGCGGCCTTGCTCGCCGCGTACGGACTGTTCGGCGCGAAGGCGGTGGTTTCGCTGAAGGCCGCGTCGTCCGGCAGCAGCGAGCCGTACACCTCGTCGGTCGAGACGTGCAGGAAGCGGAAAGCGGCACGCTCGTCGTCGGAAAGCGTGGCGAGGTGCGCACGCACGCTTTCCAGCAGCCGACAGGTGGCCGCCACGTTGGTCTCGACGAACGCGGTCGGGCCGAGGATCGAGCGGTCGACGTGCGATTCGGCGGCGAAGTTCACGATCGCGCGCGGACGATGCGTCGCGAGCAGCTGCTGCACGAGCGCCGTGTCGCCGATGTCGCCGCGGACGAACACGTGGCGGACGTCGTCGCGCACCGCCGCCAGGTTGCCGAGGTGCCCGGCGTACGTCAGCTTGTCGACATTGACGACCGGCTCGCCCTCGAGCGCCAGCCAGTCCAGCACGAAGTTGGCGCCGATGAAGCCGGCCCCGCCGGTCACGAGAATCATGGAGTCGCGCGCGAAGGCGCCGCCGATGCGACCGCGGATTCTAGCATCCGTCGCGAAGCCGGCCGCGACGCCGGTCAGGCGCCGTAGTGGTTGCGGTACCAGGCGACGAAGCGCTCGAGGCCGGCGGCGAGCGGCGTCGACGGCGAGAATCCCGTCGCGGCGCGCAACCGATCGATCGACGCGTAGGTCGCCTTCACATCGCCCGGCTGCATCGGCAGGAATTCCTTGACGGCGGCGCGCCCGAGCAGCCGCTCGAGCGTCGCGATGAACTCGGTGAGCGCGACCGACTGGTGATTGCCGATGTTGTAGACCGCATGCGGCGCGCCGCCGCCCTGCGGCGGCCGCTCGAGCACGCGCACGACGCCTTCGACGATGTCGTCGACGTAGGTGAAATCGCGCTGCATGTCGCCGTGGTTGAACACCTTGATCGGCGTGCCGGCGAGGATCGCGCGCGTGAAGAGCATCGGCGCCATGTCCGGCCGGCCCCAGGGCCCGTAGACGGTGAAGAAGCGCAGCCCCGTCGTCGGCAGCCCGTACAAATGACTGTAGACGTGCGCGGCGAGCTCGTTCGCCTTCTTCGTCGCCGCGTAGAGGCTCACCGGATGGTCGACCGGCTGGTCCTCGGAGAAGGGCAACGCGTGGTTCGCTCCGTACACCGACGACGACGACGCGTAGACGAGGTGGTCCACCTTCGACTTGCGGCAGCCCTCGAGGACATGCCCGAACGCAACGATGTTGTTGCGGTAATAGGCCTCGGGGTGCGTGAGCGAGTAACGCACGCCCGGCTGCGCCGCGAGATGGACGACGGCGTCGAAGCGGTCGGCGAACAGGCGTGCGGCGGCATCCGGTTCGGCGAGATCCACTTCCTGGAAATGGAACCGCGGTCGACCGCCGAGCGTCGCGAGGCGCGCGCGCTTGAGCGCCACGTCGTAGTACGGATCGAAGTCGTCGACGCCGGTGACTTCCGCACCCTCGCGAAGCAGCGCGTGCGCCGCGTGCATGCCGATGAATCCGGCAGCGCCGGTCACCAGGACCCGCCGTCCCGGCCATCCGGTCATTCGTGGCCCTTCAGCGTCGGCGCCGTCGGCCGGCGCGCCGCCACGGCGCCGTCGCTGTCGGCGACGGCCAGCGCGCGAAGCTTCGCGTGCTTGAGGAAGCTCGCGAACGCGCCGACAGCGATGTGCGCGAACCCGGCTGCGCCGTCGAGGAAGCCGCCCTTGAGGACGTAGAAGCGGACGAAGCGCGCGAGCGGCGAGAGCACGAGCTGACCGAAGCCGCTTCGCACGCCGCGATCGTGCATCGCCTGCGCCTGCAGCGTCGTGTAGCGGTTCTGTTTCGCGACGTAGGCTTCGATCGACTCGGCCGACGCGTGCATCAGGTCGCCGGCGAGCCGCTCGACCGGACCGTCGGCGACGACGTGCTCGTGGACGACGTCGTCGCTCCATCGCGCGCGCCGGCGGTCGAACAGGCGAACGTTCCAGTCGGGGTACCCCTCGCCGTGCGCGAGCCAGCGGCCGAGGAAGCGGTTGCGCCGAGCGATGGCGTAGGCGGCGGCGACCGGCGCGCCGGAAGCGAACAGCGTCGCGATCGAAGCCGCGAGCGCGGGCGAGACGCGCTCGTCGGCGTCGAGGCACAGCACCCAGTCGTGCCGCGCTTCGCCGACGGCGAATCGCTTCTGCGCGCCGAAGCCTTCGAATGCGCGCGTCGCGATGCGCGCGCCGGCGCGTCGCGCGAGTTCCACGGTATCATCGCGGCTGCCCGAATCGACGACGACGACGTCGCCGGCGAACGGCGCGGAACCGATGCACTCCGCGATGTCGTGCGCGGCGTCGCGCGTGATCACCACCAGCGAAAGAGGAAGCGGCTCTGCCATGCTCCGGACTGCCGCGCGTCCGCTCGCGCGCGTCCCGTGGGTCGTTCGCGGGGCATTCTACGTGCTTTCGCGCGCCGGGACATCGTGACGGCGGTGTGCGTCGTGCGGCCGAGCTCGCTCGGTGACATCGTCCACGCCCTCGCCCTCGTCGACGACGTCATGCGAGCGGCGCCGGGCACGACGATCGACTGGGTGGCCGAGGAGGCGTTCGCCGAACTTCCGGCGCTGTCGAGCGGCGTTCGACGCGTCGTGCCGGTCGCGTTGCGCCGCTGGCGGCGTACGCCGTTCACGCGAGCGACCTGGCACGAGATGCGCGCGTTCAGGACCGCGCTGCGCGAAACGCGCTACGACGCGATCCTCGACCTGCAGGAACAGGTCAAGGGCGCGCTCGTCGCGCGCACCGCGCGCGGCGTGCGGCACGGCTTCGACGGTCGCAGCATCCGCGAGCCGATCGCCTCGCTGTTCGACGACGTGCACCACCGCGTGCCGAAGGCGCTCCACTTCGCGCAGCGATGCCGGCAGCTCGCGGGCGCTGCGCTGGGCTACGCGGTCGACGGTCCGCCGCGCTGGCGGATCGCGCCACCCGGGCACCCCGTCGCGTCGCCGGGACGGCCCTATGCCGTCGCGCTGCACGCCACGTCGCGAGCGGGCAAGCTCTGGCCGGAGGACCGATGGCGGTCGCTCCTCGCGACGTTCGCGCAATCCGGGCTCGCATGCATCGCACCCTGGGGGAACGCCGCGGAGCGCGAGCGAAGCGCGCGCATCGTCACGGGCATCGATCACGCGATCGTTCCCGATCGCCAATCGCTCACCGCGCTCGCCTCGCTGCTCGCCGCGGCCGAGCTCGTCGTCGGCGTCGACACGGGATTGACGCATCTCGCGGCGGCGCTCCGAACCCCCGTCGTCGCCATCTTCACCGAAACGGACGCGACCGGTGCGGGCGTGGCGATCGCGGGCCGCCACGCGCGCGACGTCGGCGGCAACGGTCGCACGCCCACGCTCGACGAAGTGCTCGCCGCAGCCGGCGAGGTGTCGCGCCACGCTCCGCGCTGCTGATGGCGCACGCCCTCTATACGCTGCTGTGGTGGATCGCCTTGCCGCTGATTCCGCTGCGGCTGTGGTACCGCGGACGGCGCGAGCCGGGTTATCTCGCGCACATCGGCGAACGGTTCGGGCGCTACCGTGCGCCGCCTCCGGCCAGCGAAGTCGTGTGGGTGCACGCCGTGTCCGTCGGCGAGACGCGTGCCGCCGCTCCGCTGGTCGATCGGCTGCTTCGCGAGCGGCCCGGGCGCGCGATCGTGCTCACCTGCATGACGGCGGCGGGGCGCGCGACCGGCGCAGCGCTCTACGGCGAGCGCGTCGTGCAGGCGTGGCTGCCGTACGACCTGCCGTTCGCCGTCGAGCGCTTCCTGTCGCATTACCGCCCGGTCGCCGGCATCCTGATCGAGACCGAGCTGTGGCCGAACCTCGTGCGCCGCGCCGCCGCGCATGCGATTCCGGTGTTCCTCGTGAACGCCCGCCTGTCCGAGCGCTCCGCCCGTGGCTATGCGCGCTTCGCGTCGATCACGCGGCCGATGCTCGCGGCCCTCGGCGGCGTCGCGGCGCAAAGCGAGGCGGACGCCGAGCGACTGCGCTCGCTCGGCGCACACGACGTCGACGTCACCGGCAACGTCAAGTTCGACGTCGACGTTCCCGACGCGATGCGGGCGCTCGGTGCGCGCCTGCGCGAGCGGTTCGGACGCAACCGAGCCGTCTGGCTGGCCGCGTCGACGCGCGAAGGCGAGGAAGCGTTGCTCGTCGACGCGCTCGCGCAGGAGACGCGGCTGCGCGATGCGTTGCTGGTGCTCGTCCCCCGCCATCCGCAGCGCTTCGACGACGTGGCGGCGCTCGTTCGCGCTCGCGGTGTCGCGTGCGTGCGGCGCACCAGCGACGATGCGGTGACGCCGGACACCCGCGTCGTCCTGGGCGACTCGATGGGGGAAATGCTCGCCTATTGCGCGGCGAGCGACGTCGCCTTCGTCGGCGGCAGCCTGCTGCCCCTCGGTGGACAGAACCTGATCGAGCCGATCTCGCTCGGCGTGCCGGCGATCGTCGGTCCGCACACGTTCAACTTCGCCGAGGTGACCGAGCGCGCGATCGCGGCCGGCGCGGCGCTTCGCGTCGCCGACGCGCGCGAATTGACGGCGACGGTCGCGCGACTGCTCGACGCCGACGTCGAGCGCGACCGCATGCGTCGCGCCGCGCTAGCGTTCGTCGAAGCGCACCGCGGCGCAACCGATCGGCTGTGGGCCTGGCTCGCGCCGAGGATGG